>OLOH01000764.1_pt1 | contig 21201 bp, 21 predicted proteins | sample 1673221 | NCBI WGS metagenome assembly OLOH01 (sample SAMEA3136767, study PRJEB25190) | human gut metagenome
GAACGCAGAGATTGACCTGCTGGCCAGAATGAGCGCCGCCGCGATTGCCTCCGCCTCGGTGCAACCGTTCTCGGTGGTGCGCTCGAAGAGGGCCTTAATCTTGTTGATGACGCTCTCGCGGCTGGTGGTGTCGGTCATGTCGGCTTCCTCTCTCTGGTGGATTGCTACCACTATTGTAGTAAACCACAATGCCACATTAGTAGCATCATAGGTACCTACATAGAACCATCACATAGGGTTATGAACGCTCTTCGCGCCGCCGCTGTATCCAAAGCGAGCGAAGCCACGGATAGACCTGAGTGCCGATGACGGCATCCGCTTTCTTCTCTTGTCTTGGCGTCATTTCACGAGCATTGAACATGTCAAGCAAGAAAAGATAGTCTCCATAGCCCCAATTACCATTGAAACTGGTTGGCTTGAACACACCTTGGTCCTGCATGAACGCGAGGAGCTTGCGGGAGAAGTACCCGCTGTGGATGCCTACTCGCCGTCCCTTGCTGAGCCTTGCCGCCTCATCCATGAGCCTGAACGCCTGACGCCAGCACTTGACCTCATTGCTCATCTCGTCCACCTCGAACTTCTTGATGCAGGTGGAACCTATGGGAAACAGTGTGTTGCCGTTCTCGACGTTCGTGATGGTGTACTGGTAGCGCAACCCCTCCTTGCCGCAGACGCACGTCTTCGCGTGGTCCGGGTCGTCATAGCAACTCGTGACCTCCCACTCGCGACGCGCGTGCTCCCAGTCATCCGCCTCCGAAAGCTCGATGACACACCCGATAAGCGCACCAATGTCAACGTCGTCCATCAGCTCGCGCTCCTCGTCTCAAGCAGCGCGTCGATATAGCCCTGCACGCGCGCCGCGATGCTCTTGGGGCAGCTCAGGGTCACCATGTCGTCCGAGCCAGAAGCCTCCTGTATCGTCATCTGCGCTGGCTTGACCTCCTCGGTCTGCTGCTCCAACGAGCGATAGAAGTCGATGACCGACTGGTTGGCATACAGCTTGCTACTCTCAATCTTCGGCCAAACGGTCAGGCCGTCGAACGTCGTGCAGCGCGAGAGCGCCACGTAGAGCATCCCCGCGCCGAACACCTTGGAGTGGACGGCGCAACGCTCGAAGGTCTGGCCCTGAGACTTGTGGATGGTGATGGCGAAGGCGAGGCGCAGGGGAATCTGCGTGAAGGTGCCGACCACATCGTTTTCCAGCTCTTGCACAGGCTTGCCGTCCTTGCCGATGCTCTCGTGGACGGTGGTCTTCATCACCTTCCACTGCTTCGGCTCAATCTCCACCTCAAGCCCGGTGTCATCGAACAGGACGGTCACGCTGCCGATGCCGGTCTCCACGACCGTGCCGAGAGAGCCGTTCGCCAGCCCGTCGTCCGGCATGTTCGCGAGGAGCATGACGCGCGCACCCTCAATCAGGCGCAGCTTGTCGTCCGTCGGCTTGTCGGACGGCTTCACGTCGCCGGACACGCTCGCCACATACGTCCGCGCCTGAGCGCCGTCCACCTCCAAGGCGCTGACGCGCTCGTCGTTGATGGTCGATGCCATACGGTTCGTGGCGCACAGCCACAGGTCATTCTCCGGTGCGCGCTTGCGGTCCGAGATGGAGCGCTCGTTGAAGTAGGCGACACAGCCACGGTCGCCGACACGGGCGCGGTTGAGCTGGTCGATGAACTCGGGGTCGTTCTGGCGCATCACCTCGGTCAGGACGTGCGGCTCGAAGCCCATGCCCGCCCAGAGGCGCGACTTGAAGGCGTAGCCCTCGTCGTTTCCGGGCCACCACTGCATGAGGAGGTCGCGGTCGTTGTCCGTCACCACCGGAGGGAGCTGGAAGAAGTCGCCTACCAGAACCACCTGCTTCGGCCCAGAGACGCGCTTGGCGGCGAGGACCATGTTCATCACGCGCTCGAAGAGGTCCACGCGGCACATGCTTATCTCGTCAATGATGATGACCTCCGCCTTGTTCAAAACCTTTCGGGTGAGCGTCTTGCGGTTCCTGTCCTCCGGGTCGAGCAGGCCGAAGCCGATTTGGAGCGTCCGGTGGATGGTCGTGCCGTTCTCAAGGTTCTGCGCCGCGATGCCGGTCGGTGCCATCGCGAGGAACGGCACGTCGTTATCCTCAAGCTCCTCGATGAAGGCGTTGAGTACGAAGCTCTTGCCCGTACCTGCGTTGCCCGTCAGGAACACGTTGCGCCCGCTGCGCAGGGCCTCCATTGCCTTGGCCTGACCCTCGGTAAACTCGTACTTATCGTCATCGGTCATTTGTCCTCCACTGTCGTGTCACAAGTGATGCCATAATTGTAGTAAACAACAAATCAACATAGATAGGATAGTGGCACCTTACACAGGTATTCCATAGAAGGACGGGGCACCCGGCAAGCGGATGCCCCGACTGGTCAGCCTGTTCTCGAAAGGCTCAGGCCGCGAGCTTATAGCATGTCGAGTCAAAGTGCTCGGCCACTCGGGCAAACTCGGCCTCACTGACGTTCCACGGAAGGAAGAGGAACAGCTCGGTCTCGGTCGTGCCGTTGGACCAGCGACACGTGTCCCTGCCGAAGATGACCTCGTACTGCGGATAGCGCCTTGAGAGACGACGCGCCTTGGCCCTTACCGCCTCAACGAGCTTGGCATAGGACATCTTTGCGTCGTCTGCCAGCTCCTCGTCGTACTCCGCCTCAAGCGCAACGCCGTACTGTCCCTCGAACTCAGCAAGGTAGCAGTTCGCCCATAGGCCGTCGGTCCAGAGGTCGTTGCAGGCCCGCTGCAACTCAGCCGGAAGCTCCTCGACACCATCGAGCCAGAGGCCGTCGTGATGGAGGTCGCCCGTCGCGTTCGACCAGAAGGCCCAGTCCTCGTCAAGCTCATTCTTGTACTCGTGCAGCATGGTCTGTCCTCTCTCTCGGCACTGTCCATGCCACTATTGTAGTAAACCACAAACCCACAACAATAGCATTGTAGCATCCTACACAGTTCCCACACAGAGAGGGGACACCCTCTCGGATGTCCCCTTTGGCACTCTCTCATGTCTTCGGCTTTGCGTCCCGCTCAGCCCTCTTGTAGCGGTCACAGGCAACCACGACGACCTTCTTGGGCTGCTTGCAGGTGTTTGCGCATCGGGCGCACTTCGCCGCAGGCCCTCCTTGGTCGGCGAGCCACTTCTCAAACGCCTTCTCGCTCCTGTAGATGCCCGTGCCCTTCATCGCTGGGCCTCCTAACGCTGCTTTCCCCGATAAAGAGCCTCGTTCTCCTCGTACCACATGCGGGCGTCCTTGGCAGTCCCGCTCCCGTAGTGGCCGACGACCTTGACCTCCTCAAGCCCGGTGTCGAAGAACGGGTAGCACTCCTGAGCGAAGGTCCTTCGCCCAAGGTCAATCCATGAGGGGTTGCAGGCGTTGACCCACACTCCTTCTTCGCCGGGGATGGCAATGAGGTAGTCGAGACACCCGTTCTCGTACTGGATAACGTCACCCGCTTGAAAGTCCTTAGTTGCCATTTCGCATCCTCTCGCTCGTGTCCGTCTGCTGCTACCATTGTAGTAAACCACAATGCCATATCTGTGTGATGGTAGTATCCTACACAGAACGGCCACATTACAGGGAAGGGGCACCCTCTCGGATGCCCCTTCCAGTCACATGCCCTCTCTCTGTCTTATGAGCGCGTCAACCCTGACGCTGAGGCTCGCGGCGCGCTCGTAAAGCTGCTCGGCGTCCTCGAACTCGTCGGCAAAGCCGATGCAAACCGCTGTCGGCTGGTCGGGGTCGCCGCCCTCGTCCGCGTCTGCGGGGGCCGCGATGACGTAGGTGTCATCCTCGCCGCGATAGAGGATTTCGTAGGCGCCGCACCAGCGCTCGCGAATGAGCCTGTCGGCGGCTGCGGCAATCTTGGCTTCGTAAGTCATTGCATATCCTTTCTTTTGCACCTTGGCCGATACCACAATCGTGGAAGACAACCATACAATGTTGTGTCTACCTGCCGAATCCCTTGAACTACGCCTCTGCGGCCTCCCAGTCGTCGCAGGTCTTGAGGACGATGTTGACGGCCTCGCGAGCCTCGTCGTAGGTGTGCGTCTCGAAATCGAACCCGTCCTCCTCGCACTCGCTGATTACGCGCAGCTTGCGCTCCGCGTGCCTGCGGATGTCGTTGACGGTGCGCCGGCAGATGACCTATGATGCTTCACGGCACGCAGGGCATCCTGATAGGCGTTGTTAAAGAGGCGCTGGCTTTTGGTCTGCTTCATGGGGTCTCCCTCCGTCGTCGTTCCATACCACTATTGTAGTAAACCACAAACCAATATCAGGTAGCATAATAGCATCCTACACCATTCCTACATACACCCTAAGCTGGGATTATTAAGGCCCATGGCCTTAATCCTTGCCGCCCTTGTTCGGTGAGTCTGGGAACAGGCCGGGAGTCTACGGAGTCTGGCTTACCGGTGAGGCCGACCCTTCCTCCGCCTTCCTTGCCGCCCTTCCGAGAGCCGCACTACAGCGGCTCATAGTGTGTCAACAGATATTCGCTGCCCTCGGAGTCCACGCACGTCTCGAACCCGATTCCTCCGTTCGCATGGATGAAGTCCTCGACCTCCTCCCACGTCGTCCCCTTGGGCACCGTGATGCTCGACACGTACCGATAGAGAAGTCCATCCACGCTGACGTAGGCTGGCGTGGATGCGATACGCTCGCCGTTTTCGCTCCACCTGTGTGCGAGGAAGAAGCCGTCCATCCACTGCGTCACGGAGCCGTCCTCTGCGGCCAGACCCAAGAAGTCGTCATGGTATGGCACGACCCAGACAACGGCGTCCATGGCCTCGTCCAATGCGGCTGCGCCCTCACTCGCCCTCTGAGACACGAGGAGCGTATCCAAGAGAGAGGAGGCGTAGGAAGACAGCCTCGCGGCAAAGGTCTCACCAACAGGCTGTCTTGGCTCTGCCACACCGGCAGAGGTCAGACTCTCGGACTCGTCACAGGCTTTTCGGGCGGCGGCGATGGAAGAGGGGTCCGCAAGCCCGTCCGCCTCAATCTGTGCCAAGACGTTCTCGCAGTCCTGCACCTTCGCGCGCAGGGCGCTCAGAGCCTCCTGCGCGTCTTGATGCACCTCTTCCAGCTCGTTTTCCGCAGCAGCCCAGTCGTAGCTAAGCTGCGCTCTACCCAGTTCGATTGTCCCTGCGACAAGCAGAGCGACCGAAAGGATGATGGCAAGAATCAGCGGGATTTTCCCGCAGCGTCGCATCGAATTGTTTGAGACCACCCCAACCCCTTTCAAGCAAGACAGCTCTCACCCGATATAATAATGCCAGCGTGTCAGGACAACAGAAAGGAGCACCATGCCGACAGTCGAGGAGCTTGACGCGAAGATTGAGGAGCGCCGCCGTCAGATTGCCCGTTTCGAGGAGCGGAAGAAGGCCCTCATTGCCAAGGAGCGCGAGCAGCAGAAGAAATGGCAGACCTTGGTCGTTTCCGCCATCGGTGAGACCGTCATCCGAGAGGCTGGCTGCACATGGACGGACATCGACCTTGACTGCTTGCAGTCATGGCTCGATGAGCGCGCCGAGGATTTGCACGACTCCGTGGTCATCGAGGGACAGACGCCCGCAGACGCCAAGCGCGCCCTTGACCGGTTCAAGAAGGCACAGAGGCGTACACAGGATGCCAAGGGCGTCGAGGTCGAAGAGCCTGTCGGGAAGCCTGAGATTCCAGAGACGGACGACCCCGAGGCCGTACCGGTTGAATCCGACGCCGAGACTCAGGCAAGCAACCTTTGGTAAGAGGAAGGGCCACTCGCGGTCGCGGTCGAGTGGCCCTTCCTGTGGCCGCAGACTTCGGGTGTTGGCTCTCTCCCGAAGCGCCGTGAGGGATGAGAAAGGCGATGAGACTCCCTGTCAGGCACCACTTTGACGATTATAGCAATGACACGGCGGGCTGCGCGGACTTGACTGGCAGCGCGGGGCCGTTCAGCGGGTCTTTCAGTAGTGGTAGAGAAACATGTGGGGAAACCGTCAATACGATTCTGTAGAACCCTACAATGCCACTAATGTAGGAGAATAGTATTGTGGTATGCAACAGAAAGGACGAACATGCACAAGCACAAGATTGTGGGCAACATCCTCTACTTCCCGACGGACTTCTTCGATGACGCGCGGGTCAAAATCGTCTCCGAGATGCCCGATGGAGATACGATTGTCTACCTCTGGATTCGCCTCATGTTCCTCGGCGGAAAGGCCCTCGGCATGACCGAGGACGGCGAGTACGTCCTCACGTGCGAGGACGGCACCGTCTACAACGAGCAGGAGCTTTGCGCCATCACCAACCGCAGGCCCCAGACGGTCCGCTACGTCCTCTCTGTCCTCGTGCGGTTCGGGGCCTACGAACCTCTTGCCTCCACGCAGCCCGAGTAGGGGGTGATGACGTGATTAAGCTCTCATGGGTGAAGTTCTACATGGACTTCTTCGATGACGCTCGCGTTCAGGTCATCGAGACGATGCCGGACGCTGACGCCATCTACTCCGTCTGGTTCAAGCTCCTCGCATTCGTCGGCAAGCAGAACTCCAACGGGGTCTTCCTGATTCACACCGGCGGAGACGCCGAAGACCTCCCGATTACCGAGGAGGTCATTTCGACCGTCACGCACAGGCCCATCACGACCGTTCGGCTCGCCCTCTCGACCTTCGAGCATCTTGGCCTGATTGAGCGCGTCGATGGGGTCTACGCCTACACCGACTGGGACCGCCTCGTGGACCAGCAGCGGCTCCGCAGTCTTGAGGAGCGCCGTGAGCAGAAGGCGCTTGGGGCCGCCGAGAGGAAGCGCAGCAAGGAGGAGACTGTTCGGGCCTACGTGGCCGAGCATCCTGATGCCTCGCAGGTGAAGATTGCGCGCGAGACCGGTATTCCGCGCTCAACAGTTCAGCGTTGTCTCAAGTCGCTCAAGGCGCTTCCAACCGCCGCTCAAAATGGGGTGCCCACACCTGCCCACGAGGGTGCCCAAATGGGGTGCCCACACCTGCCCACTGGGCTGCCCATGGGCACCCAAATGGGCACCTTAATGGGCACCCAGAATCCGCAGGTAGATGCCTATGAATCAGGGGGTGCCCACTCTAAGATAGAGAATAAGATGGAAGATATAGATACATCTCCATCATCATCTGATGCTGCTGTGGATAACCTTACAGGTAGAGGGGCAGCTCATCCGACACTCGCCGAGGTCTGGGCGTTCTGCTCCGAACAGAGGCTCCGCATCGACCCGGACCGTTTCTTCGCCGTCAACGAGGGGCGTGGCTGGGTGACTACTACCGGCAAGCCCGTCGATGACTGGAAGGGCCTTGCGGTGAAGTGGGACCAGAACCAGACCAGCCCAGCACCATCAGCAGCAAGGCGGGAAGCGCCGAAGGGGAAGAAGGCACTCCCGAGTGTCGAGGAGGTCATGCAGATTTATAGCTGTGGTCGAGAGACCGCAGAGGAGATGCTTCGAGACCCCTTCTTCACGGCAACAACAGACTAGCTGAGCCGCGTTAGGCGCTGTCGGGTAGCCCAGCCCCACCAAGGGTGACAACGGGCTTCAGAACGGCTCTCAGCGCCCCAGACAAGAAAGGACAAGGTAGACATGGAAGAACTGAGCGAAATCATCAGCGAGGGCGTCCCAGACGACGCCGACCCCGAGGGCACGGTCATCCCGTTCGCCACCGAGGGCGACGGGGCGCGGGAAGACTTCGTGGGCGAGGACGGGCTGCTCGTCTGCGGCAGGTGCGGGCAGCCCAAGCAGAAGCGCCTTGAGGTCCCCTTCCGGGACAAGCCGCTCGTCGTCGGAATCCCCTGCGAGTGCGAGAGAAAGGCTGAGGAAGAGCGCGAGGAGCGCGAGCGGCGAGCTGCCGCCGCCGAGAAGGCCAAGAGGGCGCGGCGTGAGTGCTTCCGCGACTGCGAGTCCTATCAGAGCTGCACCTTCGAGGCTGACGACCGCCTGAACCCGAAGCGCTCCGACGTGTGCCTACGCTACGCCGAGACGTTCGACACGGGCGACCCCTACGGTCTCCTGCTGTGGGGCGACGTCGGCACCGGAAAGTCCTACATGGCCGCAGCCATCGCCAACCGCATCATCGACCGTGGGTACACCGCCCTGCTGACCGACATCGGCAGCATCGTGAGCCTCATGGAGTCGTCCTTTGACGACCGGCGAAAGAACCTCGACCGCATCCTCCGGTACGACCTGCTCGTCATAGACGACCTTGGGGCGCAGCGCGGCACCGAGTACATGATGGAGCACGTCTACGCGGTCATCGACGGACGCTACCGCTCAGGCAGACCCATGGTCATCACCACCAACTTTGACGCCGAGGAAATCGCCGCCAACCGCGACTCGGAGCGCTGGGGCCGCATCTTCGACCGCATCTTGGAGTGCTGCTTCCCGGTCGAGTTCAAGGGGAAGAGCCGCCGCCGTGCGAAGACCGGCGACATGCGCAAGGAGATGCGCGCTCGCCTCGGTCTGTGATACACTCCGATGCGTCCTTTCTGTCTGTCCGGTCCTCCTCGTCTCGCTCAGCGAGGAGGACCGGAAGGCACTCGGGGCCTCTTGTCGCGGGTGACGCCGCCTGTGATAAGATGCGGCAGAGAGGCATCGGTTCTCTCCTTTCTGGCCGGTGCTCTTGGCCGAACCCCCGGACTCTCACCCCCGGGGGTTCTTTCTTAGGTAAGTCACCTTCATCATCTGCGCGACATCCCTTTAGCGCACGACAAACCTTTGGGGACCCATTAACAATCGTATACAACGCCCGTCTCGCGATGATATACTTTCAGTAATCAAGACTCAAATCAAACCAGCGGGCGCGCCGTGCGGTCATCGAGCGCGGCCCGGAGAAGGAAATGGAGGATGAAATCGCTTGGCGTTTCTTGAGACTTTTGCTGGACTACCTCTGAGAGAGCTTACACCGGTGGTGACCAAGGTGCCGGAGGGTGGCATTGACATGCAGCTACTTGCACTCATCCTGTCCATAGTCGCCGTGCTGGTGAGCGTCGTGTCGCTCGCTCTCAACATCCGTGCCAGCAGAAGGGGCGAGCGTGAGCTTGAGAGCAGGCGTCACGACCACACGGATGACGAATAGTGGCTGCATAGGAACACACATCAAAAAACGACTCCCTTCCTCCACATGGAGGTCTGGGAGCCGTTTTTCTTTTTGCGTCTCTTGTGCTCCGGCGCATATCAAGGCTCTCTCCAAAAGTAGTAATCGAGTAGTAAATTAAGCCTGCGAGCACTCGGGAAGGCCCGTAAAACCGGGCATTTTCAAAGATATTGGTATCTTTAATATAAATATCCGAAAAAACAGAGGTTTTCGCAGGTTTTGGGGCCTGTTGTGTGTAGAGAAAAACACAAGGTTTCACAAGCCCCAGGTCCTTTTTTTATGTTGTAGATTTTCGGTGATTTCATCCGGCTTTTTTATGTGTCGCATTTTGTCGCAGTTTCGCGTTATTTTTCTTTTGATTTTGAGAGTTTGCGGCCTGGTGGTATACGATCACAGGCAAACGGTTCTATTTTGTATTGTGCCCGTCTGTACTTGCTTGTTTTGGCGTTTTTGAGCGTGGGCAAGGGGGCTTTCTCTTTACGGGTTGAAATTACCCTAGCCAATAAAGAAAGGAACTTTCCCCACGCTTGTGCAGGCCTTGGCGCATATCCTGGAGCACCGAAAACGAAACAAGCTATTTTTTATCGCAAAGTCTCCGGCTTTTTGAGGGTCGCAGTAACCACTTGGGGAAATTCCCTTGGAAGGACCCGGATAGACAGGGGGGTAGATGGACTTCCCGGTTCTACCCATCCCACGTGGAGCGAAACCATTCATAAAGTGTGTTCGCCTTGCCAAATGCTGTTGATCAAAACAGTTAATATTGATATAATAACGTTGATTTTATAGGGTAGAGACTTTAACTAATGAAAAGGAGGCAGTCAAATGGGATTGTTCAATTTCTTTCATAAAAAGAGTCCGAAGCAAGAAACCCCCGCCTTGCAGTCGAAACAAGCAGTGCAGGTGAACGTGACCCTTTCAGACCCTGAAATCCCCTCGCTGCCTCGCCTGCTGTCCACCGCTGTACCGTCGGGACATGGTTTGTACCCCCATGAAATACTCATGCTGCAGTATGCTCCCACGTACAAAACCACCGGGAACACCTTTCAGAGATTCTGGCTCTATGAGTTCGGGGTCAAGCATCCCCAGAAGATTCTGGATTCTCTGCTGGACAGAAATTTCCTCTGTGTTGGTGGAATCAAAGAAACTCTCCAAAATCAAACGGTAGCCTCGCTGAAAGGAGCGCTTTCCGAAATCGGGGCCAAAACTACCGGTAAGAAAGATGGCTTAATTGAGCGGATTTTGGAGACATGGGACAGGACAGCCCTGGAATCTAAGTATCCAGAACGGTATTTTGCTCTCACAGAGTCGGGACAACAGGAACTCCGGGAAAATGAGTATGTTCCTTATCTTCACAAAAAGAAATACATGAGCGTTTGGGAGATGAACAAGCTGCTCCGCAACACCGGATATTCTCCTTCCCGCTATCGGGATCTCCTTTGGGGAGAATTTAACCGGCAATCTCTGGATCAGATGCGCAATCTGAATTTCGGCCTTTATCGGAATACCCGGCTCAATATGTACTCGTTCCTGATGGAGGAAAACCAATATAAGCCTGCTTTTACTCATCTTTGTGAAGTGCTTTTTATCGACCTGAGTGGTCTGGGAAATGGTGAGACAGCCCTTTTCAGCAAGGATGCTCGTTCCCGCTGTTCAAACCTAGAAATAAAACTGAGATTTTGCTTTCCCTATGAAAAATCTTTGGCCCGAATGCTTCCCGGCTTCAAAGACGATTTGCTAAAGCTACAGGACAGGCTGGGTTTGGACAATGCAGGTCTTAAAAATGCGCTTTCTGCTGAATTTGAGAAGTGCTCTCTGCCATACCATATTTTCACGGTGGCCGAGTGTGTGGAAATCGTGATGGGGGAACTTGATAATCGAACGGAACAGGTAGAAAAAATTTATCGGACAGCAGAAATGCGTCTGAAAAAAGAGTATCAGAGCTTGAGGTAATCAAAAATGGCCTTGAGAAAAATCTTCTCGAGGCCATTCTTTTGGTAATTGCTTTCCTACCCTTGCCAATCGCTACATTCCGTGTTAAAATTTACTTAGATAGATACGTTCTATTTGCGCTCTGGAAAGTTGCCGCTTTCCGGGGCGCTTTTTTATGTTCAGGTTCATCTTGATTCCTCCTAGTCCATTTCTTGTTCCATGAAATACCTTCGCACGCTGTCCACATCCTCCTGAACTTTTTTCAAGTCATCGGACAGGAACCCCAACTCCACAGAGAGAGGGGGACCTGTCTGTTGGTACTGCTCGATAATCTCCAGCAGGTCTCTCAAGCACTTACAATGGCAAGCCAGGGTACCAAGCTGTACACTGGCACCCAGCAAGGTTAATGTCGGATTCTTTTCCACAAAATCACCTCCTTTCACGGTTCTGTTCCAGACCGCTTTCCGGCGAAAAGCAGGCCGTGGTCAAGTAAGGGGAAAAACTCAATGTTTCCGCGACTTATCTTTATTTGACCACCTGGTCAAGTAAGAGAGGGAACGCTCCCTTTATTTGCCCACCTGGTCAAATAAGCTGAGACCGCTAATTTTCTGGAGTTTTCACTTATTTGGCCACCTTCCTTTTCTCTACCGGGTGCGTCAGGTGGGGTGGACCAGATAGCGCTCCGGCTCGGAGAACTCCGTCCGGGTGACGGTCCACTGTTTGTGGTCCCCGAACCCGTTGCTCTTGTATACAATGGCGCTGCTTTCTTTCAGCTCCTCCTTGGCTCGGCGCAAGGTTCGCTCACTGTATCCCGCCTGCTTGGCCAGACGCTCCAGCTCCTTGGCCGGGAGGGTGTTGTCCGCCTCCGCCAGCTTGTCCAGAATGAACTGCTTGCAGTCCTCTCGTTTCGGCGCGCTGGTCTGCAGCACTGTGTCCTGCATGAATTCCCGGTCACGTTTCCAAGTGGTTCCCTCCCGGGTGAGGGTCCCCGTTTCTCCAAAGGACAGCAGCAGTGTCTCCTGCAGAGTGGTGTAGTTGTTCTTCTCGTTGGAGAGGTACCTCTGTCCCGATTCCCCGGTGGTCCCCATCATCAGCACGGACCGGGCCACGTCCCACAGGTCGGCGGAATCCGCCAGCCGATTCCGGCCGGAGGCTCCCGTCCGTTTATTGGTGTGGCAGACAATCAGGAAGGTGGTGCCGTATTCCTCCCCCAAGGCAATCAGCGGGGCCATGCACTCCCGCATATCATTGCGGTTTCCCATGTTGGTACCTTTGGGCAGAAAGCCTTGGATGGGGTCAAACACGCACAGGGTGGGCCGGTAATAGGCCACAAACTCCCGCAGCCTCTCACTGCCCAGTTTCAGCTCCCGGAACGCGTCCCCGCTTTCGGCGGACAAGTCCAGGGTGACCACCTTATTCAGATTGGCTCCAGCCTCCCGCAGCTGTTTCCGCAGCTTTTTCCGGACGCTGTCCTCTGTGGAGAAAAAGGCCGCTGTCTGAGGGGTTCTCTCTGTGCCGGGCGGGTCCAACAGACAAGGCCTGCCACTACTGACCGCTGCCACCAGGTCACACCACAGGGTGGTTTTTCCCGTGCCGCCGTCCGCCGCCAACAGGGTGATCTGCCCCTCCGGCAACCACCTCTCCACCAGCCAGGAGGCCTCCTCCTCGGGGAAGTCCGCCAGGGAGTGAAAGCTAGAGAGGAAAGGGTCTTTTTCCGGGGGAGACGGCTCCCATTTGGAAGCGCTTTCCGCCAGCATCAGGAGCTGAGCGCTGCCGTGAACCGGTTCCAAATGCTCCAGTACATCGGAAATGTCCCCGTGCTCCGGCAGATCGGGCCAAAGTTCCGCCAGGTTTAACACCTTCACCTCCGCCGCCACAGGAGCCAGCTTTTGGGCCTCATACTGGGCGAAGGTCCGGCCCACCTGGTCGTTGTCCTCCAGGATGTACACGGTTTTCCCACTGAAATAGGGGGTGTAATCGTCCCTCCACTTGTTGCCGGTGCCTGCTCCATCCGGGGAACATGTGGCTGTTAGAGAGGGCGGCACACTCTGTTCCCGGAACACCCAGACCAGGTTGTCCACGTCCTTTTCCCCTTCGCAGAGAAACACCGTGTCGGCCTGGGCCAGCTCCGGCAGCCGGTAGAGAACCGCCACTCCGTTCCGGCCGCTTTTCCAGGTTTTCCCCACTGGATAACTCCAAGAGAAGGTTTTCTTTTTTTTCCCGTTTTCCCATCGTTCCCAACGGATTTTCCTGGCCAGGAGGTTCCCCTGGGGGTCGGTGTAGTCATACTGGGCCACCGGGTTTCCCCGGTCCTCCCGGGGAGTGTTCCGTGGCCTGATTCGTTCCGGCCGGGGCTTGTCCCCATCGGGGAACAGGTCCCTCATGGAAAGCCCCATCTCCCGGACCACCGCCTCGGTGGAGCAGCCCGCCTGACAGCACACCAGAATTCTCCCGTCCTCTCCCTGTGAAACCGTCAAACTGGCAGTTTTATCATCGTGTGCAGGACACCGGGCGGAGTAGCCGCTGCCGCAGCGCTTTACCCCAGAGAGCCGGTTCAGAAATTCCTCAAGCTGCAATCTATCACCACCTTTTCTAGTTGCGGTGATCAAGCCCGAGCCTGCTCGTCCATGAAGTATTCCAGCCACTGGTCTTTGGGAATTTCCAACAGGGTTCCAATCGCTTTCATTTCCTGGGTGTTCCAGGGTTCTTTCCCATTTAAGCGGGTGGAGATGTAGGCGATTTTCCGGCCGATCACCGGTTCCAGGTCAACCTGCCTCACGTCTCGCTCGTACATCAGGGCCTTTAACTTTGCGTATTTTCGTTTTGCCATACAATACCTTCCTTTCAAAAATCAATGTTCTAGGGGTTTTAACTGCGCTGTAAAGTTCTCTTGCAGCGCCTTTTCCTGACGGAGGAATTCCTCCAGAGTAGAGATTTCATTTGTGGCTACCTTCTGGCGAAGGGTGGCAGAGACTGCGCCGCGCACCGCTTGGGACATGGTAGGGTAATATCTGGGGCCTAGCATTTCGACGCCCCTCCCCGCTCGCTGCCGGGGCTTTCCCACTATGTAGCACTCACTGTCTGCTGTCACGGCTAGAGTGTCTGTTAAGAAAATCATGTGTTGCTCTCTTCTTTCGTTGCGTAGTTGGGATGCTGACCTAAAAAAATAGCGCTTGGATTCTGCAACTGCAGAATCCGGGTGATGGAATCCACTTCATTTAAAGTGAACTGTCGTTTTCCACGAAGTTTTCTGCTGAGAGAATTGGAGGAAATACCCATCAATTTTGCCAATTCTCCTTGGGTAAGCCCTTGTTCGACAATGGCTGCTCGAAGTAAATTTCGATTCACGTGTAACCACCTCCTTCCGTTGCATATTTGGCCCAACTGTATTGTATCAGACCATCTGCAAAAAATCAACCCATATGCGCAACTTTTTTGAAAAAACTGTTGCGTGTCTGAGCCCGGATGGGTTAAAATAGAATAGGAAGAAGAAAAGGAGGCTGTTTTTATGTGGAACGAAACAAGTAAAACTATTGCCGCTCGGTTACGGGAACGGAGGGAAGCTTTGGGATACAGCTATCAGCAGCTGGCAGATTTAACAGGGATGAGCAAGTCCACCTTGCAGCGTTATGAAACCGGAGCCATCAAGAACATTCCTTTGGCACGCCTGGAAACCTTGACCACTGCCTTAAAAACGACACCTGAAAAGCTTTTAGGGCTGCAGTTGGTGCAAAATTTGGGAAATCCCTCCACAGAGGGGGAACTTCCCGATGATTACGCGGCCATTAACACCTTGCTCAATCCCCTGGGATATCGGATTACAGAAAGAATGGACGGGTATTACTTTGACGGTATGCGGCAGTGGGGCCTGCTTTCCGAAGAGGAAATGGCCGATTTACGAGACAAGATGGAGGAATATCTTGATCTTCTGATGATGAAGATTGAACGTGATATCTTTTTAAAACAGAGGGAGGAATAAACCATGCCGACCAAACGTATAAACACGGCCGTGTGGAGTGAAAAGCACAAGCGGTGGCAGATCAACGTGCAGATGGACGGCAAGCGCCGGAGCTTTTACAGTTCCACCCCGGGACGCACGGGGCAGCGGGAGGCAAACGCCAAGGCCGATGCCTGGTTGGAAAGCGGAATCACCGCCACGGGGGAGCGGGTGCAGGCCTCCTTTGCCCAATTTCAGCAGGAGCAGAAGGACCTTGCCAGCACCACAGAATACAATCACATTGTAAGCATTGGCAAAAACTGGATTCTCCCTTACCTGGGGCAGAAGAAAACCGCTTCTCTCTGTGATGGGGACATTCAAAGAGTGCTGGACAAAGCGGCAGCCCTGGGACGGTCCAAAAAGACCATACAGGACATTCGGGGAATGATTGGAAAGTTTTTGAAATGGTGCCGCCGCAACAAGAAAACCGCTTATTTCCCAGACGATGTGCACATTCCCGCCTCCGCACGGCTCAAGGGGAAAACCATTCTCCAGCCCGGGGACCTGCGGACCTTATTTTCCGTAGATACCACAATCTACAAGGGAAAGCGTGTGAAAGAGGAGTACATTCACGCCTACCGGTTCCAGGTGCTCACAGGTCTGCGGCCTGGGGAGCTGCGGGGTTTGCGGTGGGAGGATATTGACGGGGGACGGGTGTTTGTGCGCCGGTCGGTGAACGTGTTCGGGGAGGAAACCCGGGGCAAGAACGAAAACGCTGTGCGGAGCTTTGCTCTTTCGGAGATGGCCTTGCAGGAGCTGGAGGCCCAGTTCCGGGAACACCCTGGAAAAACTGGCCCAGTGTTTGACCTGCCCAGCCCCACCGCCTACCGGGAGCGCTGGCAAAAGTACTGCGAATCCAACGCCATGACAAAAACCACCCCTTACGAGCTGCGGCACACTTTTGTATCCGTGGCAAAGACCTTGCCCGCCGGAGAGGTGAAGGGGCTGGTGGGCCATTCTCAAAGCATGGACACTTTCGGGATCTATGGCCACGCTCTGCAAGGGGAGGATGCTGTCACCGCTGGAAAAATCAATTCCCTGTTTGCCTGTTTGACCGACCCTGGGGACACCCTAAGGGAAAACGAGGCATAAAAAAGCACTTGGTGAGGGAAAAATACAGCCGCCCAGCAGGCGAGAACATAAAAAAAGAGGCCTCAAAAAGGCCCCTAAAACTGCGAAGTGTGTTAAAAAGTGTGTTATTTGCAAAAAGAAAACCCGCCGAAACCCAGTGTTTCAGCGGGATTTTTGTGGTGGGCGCTAACGGACTTGAACCGCTGACCCCCTGCACGTCAAGCAGGTGCTCTAGCCAGCTGAGCTAAGCGCCCATTTTTTGTTGCTTGATTAGTTTACACGATTTTGAAGAAAAATGCAACCCCCAATTTGCAAATCGACAAAATTTTTTGATTTTTCTTCCTTGGCTTAATAAATTCTTAAGAAAATCGTCGTGTTGTTATTAAATCGTTCACAATATCATGTAAGTGTGCTATAATAAGTCCACCAAACGGACTGTTTTGAAAACTTGAGCATCTTTTGACGCAGTTGCAGGAAAATCCCGTTTCATTCGGCGGATACGCGATGGCACTGCTGCGCGGCCCAAGTTTTGCCGGAATCTATAGGTTCCCCAGAATCCCAACCCCTGCGGTCCTTGTGTTGGCGGCATTTACTTATATTTGAAAAAGCGAGCCTGACAAGAAGATCCGCGACGTGCTGGGGGAGTGTCCCCCTTGGAGATGAAAAAGTTCTTTGTCTGCTTTTTGAGCAGGGAGAGGAGAGATTTATGGAAACTTTATCGACGATCAACTTTTTAATGGCGGCTTTGTTTGCAGCCTGCTATTGTTATCAAGCAGTGTTCGCGGTGGTGCGTTTGCTGCAAAAACGCCGGGTGTTCACTGCCAAGAAATTGTGCCGGTACGCGGTGCTCATTGCTGCCCGGAACGAAAGCGCCGTGATTGCTCAGCTGCTGGAGAGCATCCGGCAGCAGGACTATCCCCAGGAGCTGTTGGACGTTTATGTGGTGGCGGATAACTGTACCGATAATACCGCAGCCATTGCCGCGTCTTGTGGAGCCAGGGTTTTTGAACGGCAAAACAAAATGCAGGTGGGCAAAGGGTATGCCCTGCGGTTCCTCCTGGAGAAGATCCGGGATACATATCCGGAAGAGCGCTATGACGGCTATTTTGTGTTTGACGCCGATAATTTGCTGGATAAGCATTACGTCACCGAAATGAATAAGGTGTTTTCCAACGGGAACCAGGTGGTCACCGGGTACCGGAACACCAAGAACTTCGGGGATAACTGGATCACCGCCGGATATGGGCTTTGGTTCCTGCGGGAGTCCGAGTATTTGAACCGTCCCCGGGATTATCTGGGAACCAGCTGTAATGTTTCCGGTACCGGATTCCTGTTTGCCCAGGATTTGTTGGACGAGCTGGGTGGCTGGGATTATTTCCTGCTCACCGAGGATTTGGAGTTCACCGCCGACGTGGTGGCCCGGGGCAAAAAGATCGCCTATTGCGGGACTGCCATTGCCTATGACGAGCAGCCCACCAGCTTTAAACAGTCCATTATCCAGCGTTCCCGCTGGGTGAAGGGGTACTTGCAGGTCGTGGCCAAGCGGGGCGGAAGCATGGCCCGCACCATGGTGAGCGAAGGCAGTTTTTCCTGCTATGACATGCTCATGTGCGCTATTCCCGCAGTGGTCATCACCGTGATCAGCCTGGTGCTCAACGGCATCATGCTGGTAGTTGGCGTCACTTCGGCTCCTCAGGAGTTGGGCATATTCTTCATGTCCCTGACCATGTCCACAGTGAATTCCTATGCCACCATGTACCTCATGGGCATTTTGACCTTGATCACCGAGTGGAAGCGGATTCGTTGTTCCCGCGGGAAGAAGATCGCCTATTCCTTTACCTTCCCCTTCTTTGTGTTCAGCTTTGGAATCGCCATGTTGGTAGCGGTGTTTGGAAACATCGAGTGGAAGCCCATCAAACATTCTGTGGCGTTGTCCATTGGCGATATGGGCAGTGTTTCTCCCCAGGAGCTGCGCAAGTTCCGTAAAAACAGAAAACTTTGATTTAACGCTTTATAAACTTGGCCCCTTGTGTTACAATGATACACACAAGGGGCCAAGCTGCGTTTGGTCCCTTCCCAGGTTCCGCTGAGAAGGGCAAGTGGTTGGCCGGTCCTTTTCGTCCCCGCTTTTTGCAGGGCGTGGGGCGTGTGCGCTGTTTTTTGGTCCCGGGAATGGGGACTGTTTTACTGACTGCTTTTTGGGCAGTTCCATTTAAAAACTCTTTGCCCAGCTTCCCGCTGGAGAAAGGATGAAGTCATGGTAACACGGGTATTTGTAGAGAAGAAAAAAGGGTTTAACATTGAAGCTCAGCATATGCTTTCAGATTTGAAAGGGAATTTGGGAATTAGCGGGCTCACGGAAGTGCGCATCCTCAACCGGTACGACGTAGCGGGCCTGAGCGAAGAGCAATTCCAGGCGGCGGCCAGGACCATTCTCTCCGAGCCCACCATGGACAGCGTCTATGGGGAAGATTTGAAGCTGCCGGAGGATTACCGGGTGTTTGCCATGGAATATCTTCCCGGCCAGTATGACCAGCGGGCTGACTCCGCTGCCCAGTGCGTACAGCTTCTCACCCAGGGAGAGCGTCCCGCGGTGCTTTCCGCCAAAGTGATTGCCTTGAAAGGCGACATCAGCGACCAGGAATTCGAGAAGATCCAAGGGTATTTGGTAAACCCGGTGGAATCCCGGGTAGCATCTATGGAGAAGCCGGAAACCCTGGAAATGAAAGCCGACGTTCCTGCTGACGTGGCCCGTGTTACCGGGTTTACCACCTGGAATGAGCAGGAATTGAAAACCTATTTTGACTCTATGGGGTTTGCCATGACCCTTTCCGATCTGGCGTTCTGCCGGGATTATTTCCGGGACGAGGAACACCGTGATCCTTCCGTGACGGAACTGCGGGTGATCGACACCTATTGGAGCGACCACTGCCGCCACACCACCTTCCTGACCCGCCTGAACAAGATCGATATTGAAAAGGGCAAACTGAGCCAGGCTGTGGAAGAAGCCTTGAAGCAGTATCTTTCCATGCGGGAAGAGTTGTACGTGGGGAAGGACAAGCCTGTTTCCCTGATGGATATGGCCACCATTGGCGGCAAATATCTGCGGAAGAAGGGCATGGTCCCCGATCTGGACGTAAGCGAAGAGATCAACGCCTGCTCCATCGAGGCGCCGGTGACCATCGACGGCAAGACGGAGACCTGGCTGATCCAGTTTAAGAACGAGACTCACAACCATCCCACCGAGATTGAGCCTTTCGGCGGAGCGGCTACCTGTTTGGGCGGCGCTATCCGCGATCCCCTGTCCGGCCGTGCCTATGTGTATCAGGCCATGCGTGTGACCGGCAGCGGCGATCCAACGGTGCCTTTTGAAAAGACCCTTCACGGCAAGCTTCCCACCCGGAAGATCACCACTGGCGCCGCCGCAGGATATTCCTCCTACGGCAACCAGATTGGCTTGGCTACCGGCCAGGTCACCGAGCTGTACGATCCCGGATACGTTGCCAAGCGCATGGAGATCGGCGCGGTGATCGGCGCATCTCCCAAGGCCAATGTAAAGCGGGAAGAGCCTGTGCCCGGAGATATGATCGTACTGCTGGGCGGCGCTACCGGCCGTGACGGTATTGGCGGCGCTACCGGTTCCAGTAAGGCTCACACGGAGAAGTCCGTGGAGGTCTGCGGCGCCGAGGTGCAGAAGGGCAATCCTCCCACCGAACGGAAGATCCAGCGGTTGTTCCGGGACGCTTCTGTGGCCCGGCTGATCAAGCGGTGCAACGACTTCGGCGCCGGCGGCGTGTGCGTGGCCATCGGCGAGCTGGCTCCCGGTCTGGAGATCGATTTGAATAAAGTTCCCAAGAAATACGAGGGCTTGGACGGCACCGAGCTGGCCATTTCCGAGTCCCAGGAGCGTATGGCTGTAGTGCTGGACCCCAAGGACGTGGAAGAGTTCTGCAAGAAAGCTGCGGAAGAGAACCTGGACGCCCAGGTGGTGGCAGTTGTCACCGAAGAACCCCGGCTGCGTATGGAGTGGCGGGGTGACCGTGTGGTGGACCTGTCCCGTGCTTTCCTGGATACCAACGGTGTGACCCAGAATGCGGAAGCGGAGATCACTGCGCCCCAGGGCCAGGATTACCGGAAGTCCGTGCCGGAAGCCCTTTCCGGCAAAGAGGGCGTGGAAGCCCTGAAAGCCAATATGGCCCGCCTGGAAGTTTGCAGCCAGAAGGGCCTTTCCGAGCGGTTTGACTCCAGCATCGGCGCAGCCACTGTGTTGATGCCCTTTGCCGGAAAATACCAGCTCACTCCCGAAGAAGCCATGGTTGCAAAGATCCCCCTGCTGGAAGGGGAGACCGACGACGCCACCGCCATGAGCTATGGTTACATTCCCGGCGTGGCCCGGTATTCTCCCTTTGCGGGTGCTGCCTATGCCGTGGTGGAAAGCCTTTCCAAACTGGCGGCTGTGGGCGCGGACCCCTTAAAGGCCCGGATCACCTTCCAGGAATATTTTGAGAGATTGCACGACGTGCCGGAGCGCTGGGGCAAACCTGCCGCCGCACTTCTGGGCGCGCTGAGTGCCCAGCTGGGTATGGGCCTGCCCGCCATCGGCGGTAAGGACAGTATGTCCGGTTCCTTCGAGAGCCTGGATGTGCCCCCCACCCTGGTGAGCTTTGCCGTGTCCATGACAAAAGCCAGCAAGACCCTTTCCGCCAGCGTGAAAGAGCCCGGTTCCACTCTGATGCTGCTGCCCATTCCCGAGACGGAAGAGGGCATGCCCGATTGGGAAGCCTTGAAGGCGTATTATCGCGCAGTGCTTGCGCATATAGAATTGGGAGACATTGTTTCCGCCGGCGTGGTCCGGGAAGGCGGCGCTGCCGCTACCGTGCTGCGGATGTGCTTTGGCAGCAAGACCGGCTTCCGGTTTGCGGAAGGCCTGTCCAAAGAGACCCTGTATGCTCCCCAGGAAGGCGCCCTGGTGGTGGAGCTTTCCAGCGAGGCTGACCTTTCGGGCGACGCTGCTCTGGCCCCTGTGCTTCTGGGCCATACCACCAGCAAAGAGGATGTAAAGCTGAATGGAGAAAAGATCGCCATCGACGAGCTGATC
>OLOH01000766.1_pt1 | contig 21167 bp, 21 predicted proteins | sample 1673221 | NCBI WGS metagenome assembly OLOH01 (sample SAMEA3136767, study PRJEB25190) | human gut metagenome
GTACAGAAGGAGGTGGAACAGCTGTGAGCGATTCTACTAAAAAGACGGAGACCTTTATCTTAAATATCTACAACAGGCAGAATGCCACCTGGCAGGGTTCGGTGACCTGGGTGGAAAAAAAAGAAAAGCAGCAGTTCCGCAGCGCTTTAGAATTATTAAAACTGATAGAGAGTGCTTTGGATGAAGAGGAGGGAGAAAACCATGAAAAGTAGAAATAAAAAAAGACTTCTGGCATTGGTGCTTTGCATGGTCGTTGCCATAAGCAACAGCAGCTTCATATTCGCATCCGAGACCGGACAGGCCGAATACCCACAGGAAGCGGAAGTACAGACTCAGGACGAAGCCGTTGCCGATGACATGGACGTGGCTGCCTACGCAGCAGATGAAGGCCAGGCAGTAGCCGACGAACAACCCGCAGCCGTGGAACAGGTTGCCGCAGAACCGGCCGCAGAACCGGAAACAACCGCCGTAGCTCCGGCAGAACAGCCGGCAGCGGAAGCACCTGCAGCAGAACAGCCGACAACAGAAGCACCTGCAGCAGAGACACCTGCAGCCCAGGAACCTGCAGCTGTACCGACCGAGGAGACAGCTCCCGCAGCAGAAAATGCTACAGCGGAAACTCCTGAGGAAGATGCAACACAGGCGGAAGCTGAAAACCAGCAGCTCACATGGAGTCAGGTTGTTGGAGATACAACCGTTAACGTAACTGCAGAAGCAGGAGCACTCCCGGCAGACGCACAGCTTTCCGTAACAGAGATCACTTCAGAAGACGAAGTAAAGGAAATCGAAAAAGCAGTAGAAGAAAAAGCGATCGAAGAACAGTTTTCCATCAAGAATATCTTCTCCTACGATATCAAATTCCTGGTAAACGGATCTGAAGTACAGCCAACCACTCCGGTACAGGTCAGTGTAGACACCCCGGAAATCACATCCAGTGAGGATGCGGCAGTACTGCATGTGGATGACAATAATGTAGCGGAAGACATGAAGGGTGCTGTTGATGGAGAAGGAAAAGTCGTATTCGATGCTCCACATTTTTCAAAATATGTCATTGTACAGAAAGGTGGATCAGAAGTTACTGTTACCATAGAACACTATGATAAAACAGCCAACGAAAAGATATATGCAGATGATGTATTGAAACTTCCAATCGGAGGAAAAATCAACGATTATACGAAAGCAACAAACTGGGACGTTGAAAGCGTTACGAAAGTAGAGTTCGCTCCACTATTAGAGGTACAAAACAATTCCAGTCCATACAGAAATGCGCAAAAAAGGCAATCACATAAAAAATTGTGATTGCCTGATTTTTTTTGCATTTATTGTTTCAAGGTTATGATTGTGTGGAAAGTACCGGAATCATTATCATAATACATTTGCAAATTTCCGTGATATTGTTTCACGACTTTTTTAATACTCTTGATTCCGAAACCATGTCTGCCCTTGCTTGATTTATGGGATACAGGAAGTCCATCCTGATCATATACAGGGGTGCTTCGGCAGGAATTTATGATTATGATAACGATAAAAGGTGAATTTTCTTTTTTTTGTACTGTAAGCTCAATAAAAGAATCAGGGATATTATCTGCTGATTCCACTGCATTATCCAATAAGTTGCAGAATAACGATGTTAAGTCATGCTGATAAATATTTTGAACAGTACCGCTTCTGATGTCAGCATGAAAAACAATATGTTTTTCATTACATTGTCGCTGGTAGCGGCAGAGAATTGCATTCAGCATTTCATTATCACAGATTTTTGAGGTTTCTTTTAAGTCAGAAGATTCCATAAGCTGTTGTATATAAGCATTTATTTTATCAGAATCATTTTTTTCATTGAGTAATTTGATAGATTGTAGATGTTTTTTTATATCGTGAATCAGAATGCTCTGGTTTTCATTTTGTGAAAGCATCATTTCATAGTATTCAACGGAATCCGATTCTTTCTGAAGAAGCAACTGCATATCAGTATATTCCTGTGATTTTTTCTGATTATATTGGTTGATGCCGAATACAAGCAGATTGACCATCAGCAGAAAAACAGCACAGATTGTTACCATAAAATCAATAGGCGGTGCAAAGGCTGATGTTTCACCTATTGCTGCAAAAGTAAAAATTATAAAAATAGACGAAACCGGAATTAACATTAAAAGAAGTTCGGAGTGATCGTACTGTTCCTGATTTGATTTTTTTCCTTTGAACAGATGAATTAATAAATAGATGACTGCAAAAAAGAAAATTTTTGCTAAAAACCGTATAAAAAACAAGTTCGACATCTGTTTCTAAGAGAAAATGCGGAAAAAATCTTGATGTAATCCCCAGAACTGCAATTTCAGATATACCCATAATTGCTGTAAGGATAGCCGAATGGAAGAGTGCCAATAACAACTTGAGTTTAAACAACATATAAAGAAAAACAGTGTTAAACACAAAAAAGCTGACAACGTTTAGTCCTGTTTGTTCGAGCAGGGAAAGAAGAAACAATATTGTATAAAGAGCACTCAATAGTGCCAGCCTTATTTTACTGCTATAAGAAGAGGTAAAAAGGCTGGATGCGTATTGCCATAGTATAACTGCTTCTGTAAAAAAGCTAAAAAGAAGTAAAACGATATGTCCCATTTATTTTTACCTCATACTTTCCAGATATAGTAGATAAGCATTTTTAAAGGAACTGTATTTTCTGCGTGTCAGATAAGCTGCAATCTGCTGATTCGATAAATGTATGGTGGAATGATCAAAGTCCACAATATGTTCGAAATTAACAATAAAGCTCCTGTGTGTCTGGAAAAAACTGTTTTTGGGGAGTTGTTCCAGCCAATAATCCATATTATGAATGGAATCAAAATCCTGCCGGGTAGTATGTACAATTACTTTTCGTCCCTGTGCTTCTATTGTAATTATCTGTGAAGCAGGAAATGAATATACTCCCTGCTTAGTTTCAACAGGAATTTTGGTAGTAATGGAATTGTAATATGCTAAGGCGTCTTTCATATTTCGGAAAAAACGCTGCTTGTCCAAAGGTTTGGAAAGATAGCGGAATACATGAAAACGCATTGCTTCATCCAGATATTCAGAATATGAGGTCACCACAAAAATAATGACATTTTTGTTTGCTTTTTTTAATTCATTTCCTACATAAATTCCATTCATACCGGGCATTTCAATATCCAGAAAAACAATATCTTTTTCGCTTTTCTCAGCCAATAAAGATTCGCCACTGGTAAAGGAAACTAATTCGGGACATTTTAAATGATTTGACTCAAAGTAGGATTCAATATATTTCTGTAATTGTTCAATTATCAGAGTATCGTCATCACAAATTAAAATACGCATTTTTGCACCTGGCTTTCTAATGAATGTATATTTACATACATCTTATCATATAGAATTTCCAAATGCAAAAAATGCGTATGAAAAGACATTTTAATTACAATTTTGGTTCATTATATGTTTTTGTTTTGTTATTTCGTTTTACAAGCAGTTCGATAAAGTCTCCGGCATATGATTGTTTATGTGAAAATCAATGACAATCTTTAGGAAAGGAGAGAGGACATTATGAAGAAACGGGTAACTAAATCGGTTGCAAAAGGGATGAAAGCAGCATTAGATGTTGTGTTACAGACTGAAGCCAACACAGCTTCATGTGCGATTATGTATCAGCCAAAAGCACCGAAAGAATTAATGAAATACAGGAGAAACAAGTAATGGAAAAATGAGTTGATTGGATGGTCCGGTGTAATGCGATAAACGAGGCGGATAAGGAACTTTACAAGTATGCATTATATAGTTTTTTTCTATTGGTATCACCACTTATCCTTGCAGGAGGTGTTGGCTTTGGCTTAGGGAGTGTAAAACACGGAGTTGCACTTATTTTTCCGTTTATGGTTCTGAGAAAATTTAGTGGTGGTTATCATGCAAAAAATTTGCACACTTGTATTCTTGAATCTGGTTTTCTATTGTTTCTGTGCATAATGTTATCAATGCATGTGCAATGTGATTTGAAGTTGGCAATAGCTACAGTTATTGCGTCTGTGAGCCTGATTACATTTAGTCCAATAGACAGTGAAAACAGAAGACTTGATACTAACGAGAAAAGGACATATAAAAAAACAACAGTGTTCTTCGTGATATTGTTTGGGCTGTTAGATATAGCTTTATTCTTGCTGGGAAAGTACATCTATACAATCTGTTTTTCTGTTGGAATATTACTGACAGCAGGCTTACAAGCACCTTGTATCGTAAAGAAAATGTGTAAATCGACCAAAAACAGACTGTAAATGTCGTTTGGTGCAAAAGGGGTTGAAATCATGGCAAAAATAAAGATAATAAAGTTTGTCATTGATTTGATCAAAGTTCTTTATTTACAGTTAATTCAGTTTGTTCATTGAAAGGGAGTGGATTCCAATGGGACAATGATAGAATTCTATCACTTTAAATTGAGTAGTTCGGTTCGGAGTAGTTAAACGGATATAATGGAGGTAAAAGATTAAAATGACACATAAGAAAGAAGTTGTTTTTAGCTTGTTGTTTGTAATAATGGTGTTATGTACAGGCTGCAGTGATAAAGATAATGGAGATACGTCTAAAAATAACAGGACTTCAGGAGAATCATTTGTTCAAGAAGAAACTATTGAGAGTACTGACAATATAGACAATACAGACAATGCAGACGGCAGCTCGGCACCAACGCCAGAACTGAAAACGCCCCGAACGAAAAAGGAATTGGAAGATGCGCTTGGTACAGTGAATGAGTCGGGAAAATGGACGCCACCAGCCGGTTCTCATATAGATCCCAAAACAGGTAATATACTGAATAAAGATGGGGTCGTGGTTGGAACTACGCAGGAACCTTATAGTAAAGCGCGTCCAGGTTCTCAAGGATGATGATATGCAGTATTTTGCAGAATTGCTATAGATGAACCAATGAACAGCTTAGATGAGGAAGGAATAATATTAGTAAGAAATATAATAAAAGAAATGAGAGAAAAGGGAACATGCATTTTGATATCAAGTCATTATAAAGAGGATATTGATATTTTATGTGATGTTGTATATGAGGTTAAGAAAGGAATGTTGAAAAAAATCAGATAAAAAGAAATGTATCGTGAGGAGTGATGAATATAGGAAAAGTATTACTGATATTTTTTGAAGGAAACGAAGAAAAGGTAATAGATTCTATTATTTCAGTCTTAGGCGTTGGTAGAGAGAAATTTGCATTTCAACAAATGTATTCGAACTCAGAAGTGAATTACAAAGATATAATTTTTGATTTTAAGCGACGAGAGGTTGTTAAAAGTAATGAAGAAAAGAAATTTACATATACAGAGTTTGAAATCCTCCAGCTTCTCGCTCAAAATCCCGGCAGGGTATTCAGTAAGGAGCAGATATACGATATTGTTTGGAATGAACCGTATTCTGGAGATTACAATATTGTGATGAGCCATATCAGCCATATTCGGGAAAAAATAGAGGATGATCCGAGTCATCCGGTCTATATTCAGACTGTGTGGGGAGTTGGTTATAAGTTTAATGAAAAAATGTGTGAATAATTAAATCAGATCCAGTGTTGTGTGACTGTCAAAAAATGATAGATATTTCTGATGGTTCGTGGTATGATAAAGACAGAAACATGAGTGCTATTTTAAGAAAGGGTGATGGTTATGGCATTGGCACAGGCAACGAAATCCCGTGAAACAACTTATACGATCAACGATGCAATGGATGTCCTTCTGTCAAAGCTGGATGAAGCCATTGACGATATGGAAAATGGCAGAGTGCAGACAGTGGAAGAAGCATGGGCAGAAATTGATGCAGTATAAGGGGTACGGATGGAAAACAAAAAATACAAAGTTGTCATTGCCCAGAGCGGCAAGCTGGATGTGAAAGAAAAAAAGAAATATATCCTTCAGCTATTTAAGTACCGGGAATATGCAGAAAACTTTTCCAAAAAGATTAAAAAAGCGGTTCTTGCACTTGATACACTTCCGACCGGGTATAATACAACAGGCTTCCGGTATCGTGGTTATGATATTTACATGAAACCGTGTGAATCCTATCTGCTGTTTTATACCGTGGATGAAGCAGTGAAAACAGTTACAGTTCTGCGTGTCATGCAGGATGGAATGGACTGGCAGTATATCATCAATCGGTGGCTGCGGGAAAACGCATAGGATATACAAAAAGATTATAGTGACAGGCAGTATTCAAACAGATTGGGTACCGCCTGTTTTTATGTCCGCTGAAAACAGATGGACAGCAGAAGAAAAATATTAGAAAATAACGGACAGATTGTGAAATTTAAAAGAGAAAAAACTTTTTCAAAAATATTCAAAAATATTGGAACATTTTAATGGGACTTCTGCCATGTATCAGTAGGGGGTGATTTTGGATGAAAGATGTAAAAGAACAGAAGCAGAATGACAATGGAGAAATCATTGAAATGAAGCAGGGACAGGTGATAAAAATTCCAAAGAACGGCGGCAAAGCATGGCTGACATTATTCTATAGTCTGCCGCAGGAGTTTGTCAGCAAACGTCCTGTTTATCTGAACTTACCACGCTGCCCTTATGAGGTGCTGCGGACGGATAAATATGACAGTCTGATAAAGGATGATACATTTCTGGAACTGGTCTGGGATTGTGTGGCATGGAGCGCATGGCAGTATTTTGAAATACCGTATCAAAATGGAAGTGGTTACCGGGAAATACCGGGCAGTCCGGCACAGTATTCCGGGGACTTCCCTTTGTGGAGGCTCTCTTACTCTATGCTGCCGCTTCTACGTGACAAATTTGAGGTCAGTGGATTTTCTTTCCAGCAGCTTTACAACGTGCCGGAAGGAACAGAACTTCCGTGGCTCACTTATCAGCAGTTTGGCAATCTGATCGGTACCCTTGTACCTGAAATTATACAAGAACAGAACTGGCAGCCGATGATTGATGAAATCTGGAACAACCGAACCCTTGAGGACTTCGATAAAAGGGGAAGTCAGGTAAAGCTGGACTTCATGCGTTCGTGGGGACACAGCCGTTCCAGAAAAAAGACGGTATCCATAGAGCAGCTTGCAGAGGAAGCAGAAGAAAATGGCACAGACTTTGATATTCCGGATACGAGGAGTGAGTTTGAAAACTCGGTGCTGTCAGAACTTCAGATTGCGGAGTTTGCCGCAAGGTTTTCCGGGCGTGATAAGAAGATTTTGGAAATGAAAATGGAGGGGCATACGGCACAGGAGATTGCGGAAGCTGTAGGCTATCAGACACACAGTGCGGTGCTGAAAAGAATCCGTCATATTGCAGACTGTTATGAGGATTTTATCTCAGAAGAATATCAGAAATATCTGGAAACATTCTAATCCATCCATCCCATCGGCGGCTATCCTTACGATAGCTGCTTTCTTTTACCCATTTTCGGACAGGGGGTGATTTTTGTGGGGAAAGAATTATTTGAAACGCTGCCGGACGTGCTGGATGCAAAACTGCTGGCATCGGCCCTTTCTATTTCAAAGGCAGGAGCGTATCAGCTATTGAACCGTCCGGATTTTCCAACCTTGCAGGTGGGAGGGCGGAAACTTGTCACAAAGCAGAAGCTGGCTTTGTGGATGGAACAGCATACAAATACAGCAGAACAGGCGGGAGCCGGAAAGGAGAAAAAAGCAGATGAAACTGACAAAGTATGAGCAGGAAACGATTATCAATTTTAATAACGATGAACAGGAAGCCAGTATTTATACAGCCAGCCCGCAGATGATGCGGAAACTGGATGCACTGGCGGCAGCTTATCCGGAGCATTACCGGGTGGTAGAGCAGACCGAAGTGAGCAAGACCTATTCCTGTGAAAAACACCTCATCAATCTTCGGAAACCGAGAAAGCAGAATGAGGAACACAGCCAATGGGCAAGGCAGAGGATGCAGAAAATGAACCGCCATAAAAATGCGGGGAATTTGTGAAAGAACCGCACCACAGAGGTGACAGCTCTGTGTCAGGAAGAAAGCTGTCCGTGAAAATACGGAAATTAAGAAAAATAGAAAACCAAATGGCAGGAGAGCGGCTATGGACATGGAAAAGGTTCAGGCTGTTTTTTTATGCCATAAAATAAAAAATCAAACAGAAAAATGAGAAAAGGAGTATAAACACATGATAAAAAACAGGAATGAAACCAGTGCTGCAATGGATAAGGCACTGAAAAATCTGGAACAGGCAAAGGCAAGATATGAGGCAGAGCGCAAAAAGGAGAATGAGAAACGCAGGAAAGCACAGAACCATCATAAATATCTGATGGGCGGCATTGTTGCAAAGTATTTCCCGGAATGTTATCAGTATGAAGAAAAAGAACTGAATGTGATCTTGTCAGCGGCTCTTGCTTCGGCAGAGTGCAGGCAGGCGGTGGAAAACGTAAAAAGGATGGAGAAAAATGCGGATGACATGGAAGATGAAAAAGACAGAAACGGCGGTCACGCCGATGAAACAAAGACAAAAGAAAACAGCGGCGGATACGCCAATTCAAAAGATTTTGCGGGTGGCAGTTTTTCGCAGGGAGTGTAAGCAGTATCTCCGGGAGTATGGGTTCACCCCAGTTATGGGGTGCGCACAGATAGACCACACTCCGTATGGTCTTGTGCGCTCTCCGAGGGCACCTGCGGTGGGCGTTGCCTGCCTTGCACCAGTCAAGAGGGGAAATAACCTTTCCCCTCCGTCCGCTGCGCTTCCTACCCCTTTGTATCCTTTGCATCTGCCCGTAACCCGGAAAAAACACCCGGCTTTCGTCCATCTGCAAAGGCTTTTCTTGCTGCCCTCTATTTTACGGTAAGGGAGGAACTTTGTGAGTATGCGCACGAAATATGCCAGCACAAGGTTCGGCATTGTAAAGCGGAGCAAAGGGCAGTCGGCGGTAGATGCAGCTTCTTACATCAGCAGGAGTGTTCTTGTCAGCGAGTATGACGGGAAAACGTATCGCCCGAAATACCATGAAGATTTGGTGCATTGTGAAATCAATCTCCCGGAATATGCACCGGAGGAATGGCTGGACAGGGCAGTGCTGTGGAACTCTGTGGAGCTGAATGAGAAACAGAAAAATGCCCAGCTTTGCCGGACACTGAAAGCAGCACTTCCAAATGACTGGAGCTATGAGCTGGCAGAAGAAACGGTGCGGGATTATGTGCAGCGGAATTTTGTTTCCAAAGGGATGTGTGCGGACTGGGCAATCCATGATTCTGTTAATCAACATGGCATCCATAACCTGCATTTCCATCTTATGCTCACCCTGCGCCCGGTGGAAGAAAACGGGAAGTGGGGAGCCAAGCAGAGAAAGGAATATATCCTTGATAAAGACGGCAATAAAATCCGCAATAAGTCCGGACGGGGATTTAAGAGCAGGGCGGTAGATGTGAATGACTGGAATGAAAAAGGTAATTCCAGGAAATGGAGAAAGGATTTGACGGACACCATCAATGTGGTGAATGACCGGATCGGACTGCCGGAATACTGGGAACACCGTTCTTTTAAAGAGCTGGGACTGGAGCAGGAGCCGACCAGACACTTAGGCCCGATTGCCAGTGCATTGGAGAGGAAAGGCATCCGTACCGAAAAAGGGGATGCGAACCGGGCAATCATGGAGCATAACCAGACGCTGCAAAGGGCAAGGATGTTCTATGATATTGCATGGAACAGTGTGAAAAATTTGGAGAAATGGGAACAGGAAAAAGCTGCGGAAGCTGCAAAGAATGCCGCAGAAAAGAAAGCAGGAAAAATGGCAGGAGACATCCCTGCGGCACAGGAAGGTGAAGCAGAACAGACGGCAGTTGGTTCGATACAGAAAGAAACTTCCGGTACAAAGGAAGTCAGCGTATTTGCAGCGATGAAAAATGAGGTTCTGGAAATGCTGGAACGTATTCTTGCAGCATTTGGAAGGCTTCATCTGCCGCTGATACAGGCACCGAATTTTAAAAAGGTAAGTAATCGCGCAGTACTGATGGATATTGAAAACGTGCGTAGGTTCGTGGAAGAAAAAGGCATTGACAGCTTTGAAGCACTGGAAACCTTTGCAGTACAGCAAGAAGCATCCAAGAAAGAAGCAGAGGAAATCTGCAACAGAGATGGAAGGGAAATCCGGCGGTTAAAGGAACTGTCAGAGGCTTATGCCGCCTATGCTCCATACATTCCCATCCGTAATGAATATCTGCAGAAGAAAGGAATCGCACAGGCAGTTTATCACAGCCAGCATAAGAAAGAACTGGAAACGGCGAAAGAACTCCGTATTCCGGTCTATGAACTTCTTCGGGAAGGAGAAAAATTCACACCGAAAAAGTGGGAAGCACAGATCAAAGAGCTGACACAGGAATACGAGAAACAGTCCAGACGTTACGGCAGGAGTACCGTCAATCTTGCCTATGTGGAGCTGCTTCGTCATAACCGGAAGATGGATGAGCGGGATCAGAAGAACAAAGACCAGTCCCAGAGCCGACAGCATGAAAAAATGGACAGGGGGCAGAAGCAAAAGAAGAAACATCAGGAAATGGAACTTTAGATTTATACATCGTTAAGGAAAATCTGCCGGGATGTTCCCCGGCAGGCAGAAAGGAGATTGCAATGAGTAAAGATTGCAGGACTACGAAAAACAGAAACAATAGTTTGACAGTTGGTGTGCTGGCAGGGATAATCCTCTGCCAGCATTGGTATTTATGGAGGGATTTTATGCAGAGAAAAGCAGGGAACCGTCGGAGAGAACCCATCCGCTATGTGGTGGAACACGTTTATTCCGGCAAGGAGAGCATGGAAAAGGTACTGACTGCCGTTAGTGAAGAAGCGGCGAAACAGAATGTAAAGGAGAAACTGGAAAATCAGAAAAAGGTGGGATGAGAAAAGATGCAGATTTCACCGGAAAAATAAAATCAGCAGTTGCAGGAGGTGGCAGGAATCGCTATAATAAAGACAGCGTATTTCTGTCACTGGATATTGAAGAAACCACAGGAGGTCAATATGCAGACAACAGAAATCAGAGAAACATGGACAGCACTTTATGCAAGATTATCATTGGATGACGGCAATGTGGGCGAGAGCATGAGCATCCAGAGCCAGAAGGCGATCCTTACAAGAAAAGCAGAAGAACTGGGAATTTATAATTATCGGTTTTATGTAGATGATGGTTATTCCGGTACGAATTTCAACCGTCCGTCCTTTCAACAGATGATAGCGGACATCGAAGCAGGAAAAGTTACCTGTGTGATCACAAAAGACCTTTCAAGATTAGGCAGGAACTATCTGGAGAGCGGTGCTTATATCGAGGTATTTTTCCCAAAACATCAGGTACGGTATATCGCCGTGAATGACGGTGTGGATTCCGCAAACAGCGGTGAGATGGATATTACCCCGTTTAAGAACATTCTTAATGAGTTTTATTCAAGGGATGTTTCTAAAAAGGTGAAGTCAGGTAAGTACATCCGGGCAAGCCAGGGAAAATTCATGGGAACACACGCACCATTCGGGTATCAGAAAGACCCGGAGGATAAAAACCACCTGATTGCTGATGAAGAAACCGCACCAACCGTCCGTTATATTTTCCAGCTTGCACTTCAGGGAATGGGAAACAATAAAATCGGGAAAATCCTTTATGAACAGAAAATCCCAAAGCCGGCATATTATAAACCGGAATATTTTGGAAAGTTTCTGGTAAAAGAAGATGATGCCTATAGCTGGAAACAGGAAACCGTTATCCGGATTTTACGCAACCCGCTTTACAAAGGCTATTTCTGGGTGCAGAAATATGATAAGAAGCATTTCAAGCAGGAAACAAGGGGTTATATCCCCATGAGTGAGCGAACCATTATTCCCAGTGACCATGAGGCACTTGTCGATGAACACACATGGGACACGGTGCAGGAAATCCTTGACCGCCATACGAAAGTCAAGCCCTGTACTTCCGGGTATGAGAATAAGTTCCGGGGCATTTTAAAATGTGCCGACTGCGGAAGTACCCTGATGGTGCATACCGATGGCAGGAATAAAGAGAAGCCAGTCATCGAACGGACTTTTTATCAGTGCCGCATCTACCGTGTGAGGGGAACCGGGTTCTGCAGCCAGCACCGCATCAATGCGGACGATCTGGAGGAACTTGTACTTGCGGACATCCAGACCCATGCAAAAAGGGTCATAAAAAACAGGGAGAAATTCATGCGGAAGGTATTGGGGCAGATGGATACGACAGCGGCGAATAACCGGGAAAATATCCAGAAAAAGCTGGAGAAACTGGAGAAAAAGCTCCTCGAATCGGACAGACAGTTCATCAAGCTGTATGAGGATTTTACAAAGCAGCTTGTGTCAGAACAGCAGTTCCGGATGTTGTCCACTCATTTTGAACAGGAAAAGAAAGAAACAACCGAAGAAATTGAAAAACTGAAAACTACGGCTGACAATCTGAAGGACAGCACCTGCAAAGCGGAACAGCTTGCCAATGAAATGGTGGAATGTGCAGAGATCAAAGAGCTGACCACAGCCATAGTAAATCGTCTTATCGAAAAGATTGAGGTATCTGAACCTCAGACCATCGACGGAGAGAAAGTCCAGAATATCAGGATTTTCTACAAGTTCGTTGGAGAAATCAATTAAATTTCCATAATGTACCTATAATTCAAGAGCCATTGAAAAGGCCACAGACGGAACTGAAACAACAACGACTGTAGATACTGAGAACGAACTTTCAGTTACCAAAGATTGTACAATTAAAGTATATTACACTCCTAAAACTAAGGGTTTCGATGGTGCTACAACATTTTATGATTATACTGTAAAAGCTGTAACAGACGACGAAGCCAGAAATAATAACAATACATATTTTTCGTTTAATATGCGTGGTGAGAAACCAAACAATGAAAGAAAATTAACAGCAGGAACTAGAGAACAAAACTTTGAACAGTACAAATATTGGGTTCCAATTGGTAGTTACTCTGCAAATGATTATACGCGTAGTACCAACGTTGTAAAAGGCATTCTCAAAGGATTGGATGAGAATGGTAAGGTTGAGTTTAATTATCCGGAACCGGGTTTCTTCGAGGACTCGAATGATATTTGCACCGTAACGGTAAAAAAACAAGGCTGGTTTGGCCCTTACGACGTACAAGAAACCAGATTTCTTCGAAAAGTTTACAAAGATTTAAAACTGGGCTTTGAACAAAAAGGAGATACCTACACATTAAAAAATGTGAAAGACCAAAATGGTAATATACTTACCACCGAAGGAGCAGATTTTTATCCGTTGGATGGCGATCGGCAGCTCAGCTATGAAAATTCCGAAACAGCACATAATTATTTCTTTGGAATGCGATACGATGTTTCGTTTAAGATCGGAGATTATGTAGGACCGATGAATTATGAATTTACCGGAGATGATGATTTATGGGTGTTGCTCGATGGTAAAGTGGTTCTGGATCTTGGTGGAATTCATCAGGCAGCTAGCGAAACTGTTGATATATGGGAGAAATTAGGAAAAACAGTTGATGAGCTTACTCCTGAAGAAAAAGAAAAAGAACATACATTAACCGTTCTGTACATGGAACGAGGTGCCGGAAATTCAAACTGTAAGATGAAATTCACCCTTCCGTCAGCAAGTATAGCGGAAGTTAGTCAGGTTCCGATGGCCGAATTGAACCTTCAAAAGGTCAACAAAGAGAACAAGGGATTAGAGGGTGCCAGATTTACTTTAGTAAATAATGAAACAGGCGAAACACAGACTGCATATTCCGTAGGAGAAAATGGTAATGTGAAATTTACCAAACTTCGCGTGGGAACTTATACATTATGTGAAGATGCTGCACCTAGCGGATATATCCCGTCTTTGGACAGCTGGATTGTAAAAGTTGAATTAGACAACAACAATACAGCTATAGCAACCTTATATCTGTCGGATGGAACTACACCATATAAAGACAAACAAGGATCTTATTACCAGATCCTGAACATGACAAAAGAAGAACTGATAAACAGTTCGCTTGACTATAATAAGACAGCAACGGTGATTGATTGGGATAATCGTACTTATAAGATTGATATTACCGCTTCATCAAAGTTGACCGAATCATCCGTCACAGAAAAAGATGCGATTGCAGATATGGTTTTGGCATTAGATGTTTCTGGAAGTATGGATTATAAGGTTGATGAAAAGGATGATGCGTCACACGACTATCTGGGAGATTATAATTCAGTATCAAGTACTCTTGATTCAACAAAGATTTATTATTACACCGGGTCTTATTATCCTATGATATATCATGGTGGGAAATGGATATATTATTACAGTCGTAATGCTGAATGGAAAGATGTTCCCCAAAATAGCCCAAAGTATGTATATAAATGTGATAGCCGTTTGTCGGGATTAAAAGAGGCGGCAACGACATTTATTAACTCTGCGAATGCTGCATCACAAGAAAATCGTATTGGTATAGTATCATTCTCAACAAGTGCTAAAATAAAGTCAAATATACAGTATGTAAATGCATCAGGAACAGATGCGTTAGTTAAAGCAGTAAATCAGCTTACAGCTGATGGCGGAACAAGTCCTAATGAAGCACTGGAAAAAGCAGCTGACATACTGGAAAAGAATAAGAGAAAAGATGTTCCGCAATATGTAATATTATTTACAGATGGCGAACCAACAGGTAATGGTAATACGTGGAAAAATAGTATAGCAGAAGCAACGAAATTACAGGCTGATAAATTAAAACAAGACGGCATAATTGTATATACCGTTGGTCTTGGACTTACATCGAAGGCAAAAGGTTGGTTAGATGGAACACAAGAAATAGAATATAACGGTAAGAATATTTCGGGCATAGCTTCGACAGGATGTGCATATACTGCTGAAAATATTGAACAATTAAAAGATGTTCTAAAGAAAATTCAGGAAACAACAACACAGAATCTTGCTATCAAGAAGGCAGAGATTAAGGATGTTATCGATCCTAGATTTGTAATTTTAGACGATTCAGGGACGCCAATTACATCCGAATATCCTGGAATTGAAAATGGAATCAAGTTAGCTAATGGTGGAACAGTGTATTATGATAAAGATACAAAACATCAATACATTGTTTGGACAGAACAAACGATCAAGAGTAGTAAAGATGGAGGGTGGAAGGCATCGGTTACAGTAAAGGCCAAAGATGACTATATCGGTGGCAATGATGTACCTACTAATATTTCACCGGATTCCATGATCCATACCGGATATGGAGATGCAGTTCTTCCTCAACCTAAGGTAAACGTAAAAGCCGAACTGAAGGTCAAAGACAAAGCAGTCACGATTTATAAAGGTGACAACCTTCCGGATACCAGCACTGTGTTGAATGAAATGTTTGACCTTGCAGGAAATACTAGTAAGTATAGTGTTCCGGAGAGTAGTTTTACAACTAAATGGTACAGTAATCCAGAATGTACAACTGAGGTTACAAATTTAACTGCAGATACAGATACTACATATTATCTAAAAGTAAGTTATAATGCAGGAGTACCATCAGATGAAAGTACTGCAAATACAGGCGGAAATATAGCAGGTGATGCAGATCATATTGTAGAAGCTGTAAATGAAAAAGATTCTGCAAAACTGTATGGCATTTATACAATCAAGGTTGTATCAGGTGAAATCCAGATTACAAAGAAACTGGAAAGCGCGTTGGAAACAGAATGTACATTCCACTTCAGTATTAAAAACGAGTCTGGAGTTGAAATCAAAAATGTTTCCATTACTATTCCAAAAGGTTCCACCGAAGTAAAATTTGATGGTGAAGACCTGAAGGATTTACCTCGTGGAACATATACCATAAGCGAAGTTGATTCGAATGGATATGTATTGACCGATTATCAGATTGATGACAGCAGTACAAACTGTAGAAACACTCGTAATGAGGAACAAGAGAGTGTCACATTCAAACTCGGATATGAGGAAACAGCTGATAGTAATGGTAAAGATGTATATGTTATCAAAGACTACACTTATGATCCAAAAAGTGGTGGAACCGTTGGAAGTGTTACCTTTACAAACGAAAAAGCAACGACAGCCTGGGATATTGTAAAAGTAAGCACAAGTGGAAATCAGGTTCATTTGCCAGGTGCAGAATTTGTCTTGCAGCAGGGCAGAGAAACAGTTTATACCGGTACATCAAATACTGATGGAAAAATCATCTGGAAGAAAGCTGGAAAAGAAGTAAGCAGCCTTGAAAAAGGTGAGTATACACTTAAAGAGACAAAAGCTCCTACAGGTTATGTATTAAGCAATGAAGTGTGGACTATAAAGACAACAAAAGGTGGAAGTCTTGTAAGCTATACTACAGATAAGTCTAATGGTAAAATTGACAAGAGTGAGATTTCTGAAACAGATGTAACACTCCACCTGTACTTCAAAAATGAGGTAGTCTACGATCTTCCATCCACCGGACACTCCGGAATCTTCAACATTATGATGAGTGGAATCCTGCTGATGTTCGCAGGCATTCTGATCATATACAAAATGAAGGGCAAGGGGGTGCTGAAAAAATAAGGAAACTTAATATTTCAGTGGCCTCCGAGCCACAACAATGATTTCCGGTGCAAATAAAAGAAGAGAACGGCACTGAAAATAAAAGAGAGGAAATAAAAAAGAAAAGGAGAAAATCATATGAGTAAAGTGAAAAGAATTTTATCAGTGATTATGGCGATGGTAATGGTACTGGCTATGAGCGTACCGACATTCGCAGCAACAACATCAGTTACAGGAATTAAAAGCAGTATTACAGTAAATGGTCTGTCAGATAAGGCAAAAACAACATTAAATCTGTATGAATTAGCGACATTGCAGCTGAATGACGAAACAAATGAATATAGCTGGAAATTAGCTGATTGGGTACCAGCAGATGCAGTTACATTAAATACAACCGATAATAAATATGAGATTGCAAACATGGATAAATTAAAGGCAGCTGTTGCATCTGCAACTGCAACAGCTACTGTGAAAGAAGAAGAAACTTCTCATACTTTTACAGATGTAGAAATTGGTGCATATGTTATTACGGCAGACGATGCGAATGCAGAGTATAATCTGATGGTTGCTAATACCTATGATTATGAAGGATCACCAGCACCAGCGACAGGTGGTGCGCCTGTGGCTAAGGATGTAACAGTTGTAGCAAAAGCATCCGGACATACAGTAACAAAAGAGGCAACAGATGGATTTGTAAAGGTCGGTCAGACAGTAGACTTTACAGTTACAACTACATTCCCGGTATATAAGAATGATGAAGATCAGATATTAAACGGTTTCCAGATTACTGATGAACCGAAGGGCTTGACAATTGATAAAAATACAGTTGTGGTAAAAATTGGTAATACAGACGTTACTGCCAAAACAACTGTAGCTGTGGCTGATGACGGCAAGTTGACTGTCACATTTACAAATGATTTATTAACAGAAGCGAATGCAGGTCAGTTAGTAACTGTAACATATACAGGTACTGTAACAAGTGAAAATGGATATAACAACAATGCAGGAGCAACTTCCAATACAGTTAAATATACACCAACGATTGTTACCGGATATACAGGTGACATTACATTGACAAAATATGCAGAAAATGGAACAACTGTTTTGCACGGTGCAGAGTTTACAGTTACTAAAACTGGATCAGATGAAGCATTATATTTTGTGGAAAAAGCAACTGGTGAATATAAATTAGCTGCTGAAGGAACAGAAGGTGCATCTCAGACAGTTGTAGCAACTAATGGAACTGTAAAAGTAGAAGGTCTTGATGAAGGAAGATACCACTTTACAGAGACAAAAGCTCCAGCAGGATACTCTATTAATGCAGACGGTGTAGACGCTACAATTGAGGCTTCTACTGAAAAAAATGTTTCTGTAGGTATTTCTATTAACGATACAAAACTCTCCGCTCTGCCATCCACCGGTGGTATCGGTACAACAATCTTCACAATCGGCGGTTGCGCTATCATGATCGTAGCAGCTGGTCTGTTCTTCGCAACAAGAAGAAAAACTCAGAAATAATTAATCATAAGGAACCCCGTACACTTTTAGGAGGAACGGAAGAACCCATGAAAACGGGGCGGCTCGCCCGCCCCGTTTTTGATAAAAAAGCATTACAAGACAGCATACAGATATAGCATTAGAGTTGAAACAAGATACAACAGTAAGGAGAGCCCGGATGAAGAAAAAAATATCAATTGTATTAGCAGGAATTTTGTTTTTAGCCGGTTTGTCCTTGTTGCTGTATCCGCTGGTGGCAAATCAGTGGAATAACTACAGACAGAGCCGACTGATCTCGGAATATGAATCTGTAGTAAAAGACGAATCAAGGAAAGGAACCATCAATTATGAAAAGGAATGGGAGCGGGCCAATGCGTATAACCAGTCTCTTCTTCCAAGCATCCTTCCCGATTCTTTCGCAATCGCAGCAGCATCCGATAAGCCCGGTGAGGAATATATGTCCTGTCTGAATATCCTGACAGATGAGATGATGGGATACGTAGAAGTGCCGAAGATCAATATCAAGATCCCGATCTTCCACACCACTTCAGAAGAAGTGCTCAGTAAAGGAGCCGGTCATCTGGAAGGAAGTTCCCTTCCGGTAGGTGGAGAGAATACCCATTCTGTAATCTCTGCACACCGTGGTCTTCCAAGTGCCAGTCTTTTCACAGACCTGGATCAGCTGGAAGACGGAGATCATTTTCTGATCCGTGTACTGGATCAGACACTCTGCTACGAAGTGGATCAGATCCATATCGTGGAACCGGAGAATACCAGTGATCTGGCAGTGGAGCCGGGACAGGATCTGGTAACTCTTCTGACCTGTACTCCATACGCGGTCAACACGAAACGTCTTCTGGTAAGAGGTCATCGTGTACCGTATGAGGAAGAGACGATCGAGAAGGAAGAGAAAGAATCTCCGATGAGTCTCTATACCAACTATCTGTTATGGGTAGTGGTAGGGCTTGCAGTAACCGCAGTGCTGATCATTTTCTTATGGCAGTACGACAAACGGTATAAGAGAAAAATGAAAGAAAAACAGGCAGCAGCAGGTGGGGCACCAAAAGATGCCTCTGACCGGAAAGAGGAAGAGAGATGAGAAGAAAATTATCGGGAATTCTCTTTGGTCTGCTGTTTCTGGTAGGATTTGGGATCCTTGCCTACCCCACGGTATCCAATCAGTGGAATACCTATCGGCAGAGCAGACTGATCAGTAATTATGAACAGGCGGTCAGCGATATGCAGCCGGAGGATTACACGAAAGAGTGGGAAGCGGCGAGAGAGTTCGACAGTACTCTGGTACAGAATAATATATATGGTGATGTGTTCGGCAGTGATGATGTGGACATGAAGGACACAGACTACTGGAAGGTTCTGAATGTGGCAGGTGATGGCGTGATGGGGTATCTCTCCATCCCGAAGATCAATATCAAGCTTGCCATCTACCACGGAACCGCGGAGGATGTTTTACAGACGGGGATCGGTCATATGAATGGCACATCCCTTCCCATCGGCGGAGAGAGTACCCACAGTGTACTTGCCGCTCACAGAGGTCTTCCGGCAGCCAGATTATTTACGGATATTGACCAGTTGAAGCAGGGGGATATGTTTTATATCCATGTACTGGATGAGACGATGGCATATCAGGTAGACCAGATTCTGGATATGGTAGATAAAGATGATCACGAGACACTGGAGGAGGCACTGCAGATCCAGGAGGGAGAAGATCAGGTGACCTTATTCACCTGTACCCCATATGGTGTCAATTCCCACCGGCTTCTGGTCCGGGGAACGAGAGTTCCGTATAACGGCGAGGAAGAAGTGGAGAGTACACCGGTGGACAGCATGTTACGTGCCATCCAGAATTATTATATGTTATACTTAATCTTAGGATTAGCAGTGACACTGCTTGTGATACTGATCATGAAGTTCCTGTTTGACCGGAAGAATAAGAAACGTTCCGGTAAGACGGATGATATGTCGAAGGAGGGATAGAGGTGACTATGAAAAAGAGAATAATATGCACAATCAGTATTTTTGTGTTAGTAGTAGCGTTGTGTAGTGGATGCAGTGGGAATCCTTTTAAGATCACAGATTCTTTTGCATCTTACTATGCAGAGAATAAAGAAGAGGCAGGTTCAGATTTAGAGGGGATGGCAGCAGACCTTGCAGTAGTGTCTGATTCAGAAGCGACAGACCCGAATTATCAGAGCAATGATTATGCGGATTTATTGATTAATGACAGTGCGAACGAGATTGTAGAATCGTATCATTGTTTTGATAAGTTATATCCAGCCAGTATTACAAAGGTAATGACTGCATTGCTGACATTAGAGCATGGAAATATGGATGACGAGATTACGTTAAAGCATGATATCAATTTAACAGAAGACGGAGCAGTGATCAGTACCCTTACAAAGGGAGACACCGTCACTGTGGGACAGGTTTTCCATACGATGCTGATCAAATCTGCAAATGACTGTGCAGTAATACTTGCTGAGTATGTAGCAGGTTCTGAAGCTAAGTTTATAGATATGATGAATGAGAGGGCCAGGGAATTAGGAGCGACACATACACATTTTGTCAATCCAAACGGACTTCACAATAACGATCATTATACGACTGCGTACGATCTTTATCTAATTTTTAAAGAGGCAGTGAAGCATGAAGAATTTGTTGATACAGTATCTTCAAAGGACTATACAATGACATATACTACAGCAAAGAAAACACAGATTAATGAGTATATGCAGAGTACAAACTATTATCTTCTGAATGAATTCCCTGTACCGGAAGGTGTAGTGATGTATGGTGGCAAGACAGGAACGACCTCTATGGCGAAGTCTTGTCTGATATTGATGACCAAGAATAAAAAAGGAGAGCGTTTTTTCTCCGTTGTACTTGGAGCAGAAACAAAGGAAGCTTTGTATTCGTCAATGACCAGACTATTAGAAAAAACAACAAATTAAAGGTTGTGCTTTTATATGATATAAATTATAATATAACATATAAGAGAGTTGGCACGAGTCTTTCTCATTACAAAAGAAAGGACTACAGTCCAATAATATATCTAAAGGAGGATATTCACATGATTGATATTATTGCAGGTGCGAAAGGAAAAGGAAAAACTAAGATCTTAATTCAGCAGGTAAATGATGACATTAAGCTGACA
>OLOH01000774.1_pt1 | contig 20978 bp, 10 predicted proteins | sample 1673221 | NCBI WGS metagenome assembly OLOH01 (sample SAMEA3136767, study PRJEB25190) | human gut metagenome
AGGACATCACAGTGGCCTCGGCGCCGCTCTCGGAGCTCTCCTCGGCAGCCGTGGAGCTGTCCTCAGCGGCTTCGGAGCTGCTCTCTTCCACCACAGAGCTCTCGGAAGCGCTGCTGTCGGAAGCCTCTCCGGTAGAAGAGGTGGAGGTGGTGGAAGAACCGGAAGCGGAACTGCCGCTGTTGGAACCACAGCCGGCAAAGGCTGTCAGCATCAGGGCTAAGGCAAGCACAAGGCTCAGAATTCGTTTCTGCATAGTCGTTTTTCTCCTTCGTCTCACAGATTTTCTCTCACACAATCTGACCGTTCAAAACCACAGGCATTTCTATTGTATATTGGACACGCGCTACCGCGCGGTGTTTTCCTGTTGGTTCAGGGTTCCGGCGTTCAAGGCCTGTATCACATCCGCCACTCCACGGATATCGGGCACGCAGAAGGGAAGGTCCAACTCTTCAATGCCCAGCTTTCCAGGAGGGTTCAGGATACAGAACGCCATTCCCAGTTGGGATGCGCCCACCCCATCGTCGTAATAATTGTCCCCCACATACAGGCTTTCCTTGGGGTCGTCGCCGGAAAGCGCAAAGGCTTTCTCAAAAATACGGCGGTCCGGTTTTTCCACCCCCACCTCACTGGAGACCACAATGGGGTCCAGATAAGGGGTCAAGCCGTTTTGCTCCAGCACACTCCGGCAGGAAGGGTCCCAGTTGGAGATCAATCCGGTGCGGATGCCCTGCTCCCGCAAGCCCCGCAGGACTTCTACGGTAAAGGGAAACGCCGTCCATTTTTGAGGACGCCGGTCCTCCACGGTCATCCGGTACAGATCTTCCGCCACTTGGGGACGGTCCAGCTCCACGCATACCCTCTGCAAAAAGCGCCGCAGCACATCTTCATTCCCTTTTCCCAGGGAGCCGCGTTGTTCCCGCATAAAGTATTTGTTTGCTAGATGGTAGGCTTTCTGGGCTTCCTCCAAGGAAATGGGACATCCCAGCTTGGCAAATTGTTCTACATACCGGCTGGGCGTGTCCGTTTCCGCTAGGGTCAGACCCAGGTCGAAAAACACACGTTTTATCATGGGCAATATCTCCTGTTCTGTCGAAACCACGGGGTATTATAAAAGGAGTTTGTTTCACTTTTGCTGGGAGTTTCATGAAATCTGGGTTAATTATAACATGGAATGTTAAGGGGTTGTAAAGTATGTTGAGACATTTTTCCCCTTTTGTAAAGGCAGTTTCCCGGTTTCCCCAGGAAATTCCTGGGGGCGGGAATGTAAAATCCAAGTAAAATGCCTTTTTGCGGATTTTTTTGAAATTTCCTGTTGACAACCAGATTTTCAGATGCTATAATATTTGAGCGTTGAGACGTTAAGTCTTTACCCAAAACGGAATATGCAGGTGTGGCGGAATTGGCAGACGCGTATGGTTCAGGTCCATATGAGCGCAAGTTCATGCAGGTTCAAGTCCTGTCACCTGCACCAGGGGTTCATTCAAGCGAATGAGCCCCTTTTTATTTTATTTTTTCAATCGCACCTTACACAGGAAGGATACGGACGGGATGAAACGGCTGGTCATTGGCATATTGGCCCATGTGGACTCGGGAAAAACCACCCTCAGCGAAGCGCTGTTGTACCGCTCGGGGACCCTCAGGAAACTGGGGCGGGTGGACCACAAGGACGCTTTTTTGGATACGGATTCCCTGGAACGGGCCAGGGGCATCACTATTTTCTCCAAGCAGGCGGTGATAAAACTGCCGGACGTGGAACTCACACTGCTGGACACCCCGGGGCATGTGGATTTTTCCGCTGAGGCGGAACGGGCGCTTCAAGTGATGGACTGCGCCATTTTGGTGGTCAGCGGCACGGACGGCATCCAGAGCCACACGGAAACCCTTTGGCGGCTGCTTCAGCGCCACGGGGTACCGGTGTTCCTGTTTGTGAACAAGACGGACCTGGCAGGGGTTGACCGGAAGCAGCGCATGGAAGAACTGCAAAGGCGGTTTCATTCCGGCTGCGTGGACATGCTGGGGGAACAGTACTTGGACGAAGTGGCGCTGTGCAACGAGACCCTGTTGGAGACTGTCATGGAAGGCCGCTCCCCCTCCGACCAGCAGTTGGCGGAAGCCATTGCCCGCCGGGAGCTGTTTCCCTGCTATTTTGGCTCGGCGTTAAAGCTGGAAGGCGTGGACGAGCTGCTGGACGCCCTTTCCAGGTTTACAAAGCAGTCGCCGGAGCGCAAAGAATTCGGCGCCCGCATTTTCAAAATCAGCCGCTCGGAGGATGGGCAAAGGCTCACCTGGCTGAAAGTCACTGGCGGAGAACTGAAGGTAAAGACCGAGCTGGCGTCCCGGGAGGACAGCCGAAAGCAGTGGCGGGCCAAAGCCGACCAGCTCCGGCTGTATTCGGGGGTCAAATTCCAGCTGCTGAACGTTGCCCCGGCAGGGACGGTCTGCGCCGTCACGGGCTTGGCGGACAGCTATCCCGGGGAAGGTCTGGGGTTTGAACCGGATGCGGCGCCTCCTTCTTTGGAACCGGTGATGCGGCACCGGGTCATTTTGCCTCCTGGCTGTGACGTTCACACCGTCCTCCGGCAATTCCGGGAACTGGAGCAGGAGGACCCTTTGCTGCGGGTGGTTTGGGACGAACGGCTTTCCACCCTGTTTTTGCAGCTCATGGGCGAAGTACAGCTGGAGGTTTTACAGAGCCTGATCCAGCGGCGGTTTGGTTTGGAGGTCTCCTTTGACGAAGGGGGCATACTTTATAAGGAAACCATAAACGCCCGAGTGGAGGGCGTGGGACATTTTGAACCCCTGCGCCACTACGCGGAAGTTCACTTGCTGCTGGAACCGGGCGAACCTGGCAGCGGCGTGCAGATCGACACCAACTGCCGGGAGGACGATCTGGCGGCCAACTGGCAGCGGCTGATCCTCACCCACCTTGCGGAAAAACAGCATTTAGGTCCCCTGACCGGTTCGCCCCTGACGGATGTGCGGATCACCCTTTGTTCCGGCAGGGCTCACCCCAAACACACCGAGGGCGGGGATTTCCGGCAAGCCACCTACCGGGCAGTCCGGCAAGGCTTGCGCACTGCCCAGGCGCGCAACGCCTGTGTGCTGCTGGAACCCTGGTATGAGTTCACCATGCGTCTGCCCCAAGAATCTGTGGGCAAAGCCCTGGCGGACATGCCCAGGCTGTGCGCGGAGTTTGAACCGCCTGTGACCCAGGGAGAGGACACCCTGATTTCCGGCCGGGCGCCGGTGTCGGAGCTGCGGGGCTATGCCAAGGAGCTGGCCTCCTACACCCGGGGACGGGGACAGCTCCAATGCCTGCCAGGAGGATACGCGCCCTGCCACAACAGTGAAGAGGTCATTGCCGCCATAGGCTACGACGTGGACGGGGACATTCAGAACACGGCGGACTCGGTCTTTTGCAGCCACGGCGCAGGGGTACTGGTACGGTGGGACCAGGCTCCTTCCCGGATGCATCTGCCCAGCATCTTGGCAAGAGAAGAGCGGCTTTCCCGGGAAGAACCGGAATCCTCCCCCACGCAAGCGGGAGAAGCCTACAAGAAAATGATGGTCACGGACAAGGAGCTTATGGAGATTTTCGAGCGCACCTATGGGCCCATCAAACGGGACCCCATTCAGGCAATGCGCAGGGTGAAGAAACCGGAATCCCCCCGTACCGTCCATGTCCCCGCCCGGCCCCGCGCCCAGGGCCCGGAACATCTGCTGGTGGACGGTTACAACGTGATCTTTTCCTGGGAAAGCCTGAACAAATTGGCCCAGGAAAATTTGGAAGCGGCCCGGCACCGTTTGATGGACATTCTGTGCAACTATGCGGGCTACCGCAAGATCATCCCCATCCTGGTGTTCGACGCCTACAAAGTAAAGGGAGCCCAGCGGGAAGTGGAGCAATACCACAACCTTTACGTTGTGTACACCAAAGAGGCGGAGACCGCGGACATGTACATTGAGAAAACCACCCACGAGATTGCCAAAAAATACAACACCAGAGTGGTCACCTCCGACGCCACCGAACAGCTCATCATTCTGGGAAGCGGCGCCATGCGCGTGTCCTCCCGTGCCTTTGAAAAGGAAGTAAAGGCCGTGGAAAACGAGATCCGGCAATATCTCTCTTCCCAGATCCTTTCCTGACCCAAGCGTCTGCACCCCATCCTGTGCAGGCGCTTTTTTTGCCTTTTTTCCCATTTCCCGCCCATTCCCCTTTGGAATGGTTGCTTTTTGCGGGGCAATGGAATACAATCGGTAACGGGAAATACACCAGAAAATCCTTTGCTTTTTGCCAAGATTCGGCGGAATAGGAGCGAACTTATGAAAAAAGAATTTTACCAGGGCAACCGCGCCAGGGTATACGCCCAAATGAAAGAACATTCCCTGCTGATACTGTTTTCCGGCAGAGAGGTGCGCAAGACAAACGACGAATTTTATCCCTTCTACACCAATCGGAATTTTCTGTACCTGACTGGGTTGGATCAAAAAGAGCTGGTCCTCCTGGCCCGGAAAGACGGTCAGGGCAATGTGACGGAAAAAGTGTTCCTTCTGCCTCCTGACAGCCTGGCCGAACGTTGGAACGGGGTGCGGATCAAACCCCAGGAGGCCACCGACCTGTCCGGAGTCCAAAACATAGGCTATACCGCCGACTTTGAAGCCGAGTTGCACCGGCTGGCCACCAGCGGGAATTATGCGTCCCTGTACCTGGATCTATTCCGAGTCTCCCCCACGGACCGGGACGAACCCGCCCATCTGCTGCTCAACCGGGTGGCCACCGATTATCCCTATTTGAAAATTGAAAACGCCAATGTGCTGATCCGCCGCCTGCGGACCATCAAACAGCCCTGCGAACTGGAAGCCATGCGCAAGGCCGAGGAAATCACCTGCGCCGGCATCACCTCCATGATGAAAGCTTCCAAACCCGGGATGTTCGAGTACCAGTACAAGGCTGTGTTCGACTATGCTCTGGGCCAGTACGGCCCCCAGGGTCCCGGGTTCCCCTCCATCATTTCCGCCGGCAAAAACAATTTCTGCATCCACTACTATTCCTATAAAGGACAAGCTCTCGACGGGGACATGGTCTTAAACGACGTGGGCGCCTGGCACGACTACCTGATGACCGACGTGTCCCGGGGCTGGCCCTGCAACGGCAAATTCAACGACCGGCAGCGGCTGCTGTATCAAATCGCCCTGGACACCTCCGACCACATGTTCTCCATCATCCGGCCCGGCATGGCCATGCAAGAGGTGGACGGGGAATCCCACCGGTACTGCGCCCAGCTGCTGAAAGACGCCGGGGTGCTGGACGATGTGAAAAACATTGGCAAATACATGTGGCACGGCGGCGCTCACCATGTAGGGTTTGACGTTCACGATGCGGTGGAGACTCCCGAAAAGATTGCCCCCAACATGGTGTTCTGCGTGGATATCGGCATCTACCACGAAGAGTGGGGCATCGGTTTCCGGGTGGAGGACAACTGCCTGGTGACGGAAAACAGCTGTGAGAACCTGTCCGTCATGACCCCTCGGACCATTGACGCCATTGAGGACACCATGCGCCAGAACTTTGTGGCCTTCTGAGAATCCAGGCTATGAACCAACTACTGATGATCCTGATCGCCGCCGGGGTGGTTTTGGGCGGCGTTGACCGTTTGCGGGGCAACAAATGGGGCTTTGGGGATAAATTTGAAGCAGGATTTATGCTGCTGGGCTCCATGGCTTTGTCCATGGCGGGGATGATCTGCCTGACGCCCGTGCTGGCTCAATGGCTGGAAAAGATCATTGTGCCGCTATACCGGCTGATAGGCGTGGACCCGGCCATGTTCGGCAGCCTGCTTGCCATTGACATGGGAGGCTACCAGCTTTCCATGAATCTGGCGGAAAACCCTTTGCTGGGCAGTTACGCCGGCCTGGTGGTGGCCTCCATTTTCGGCTGCACCATTGTGTTCCTCATCCCAGTAGGCATGGGGATGATCCCCAAAACTGACCAGCCTTTCTTTGCCCAGGGCATCATGGTGGGGTTGGCAGCCATGCCCGTGGGCCTGGTGGCCGGGGGCATGCTCTGCGGGCTTTCCATCCTCACCTGCCTGCACCAGAATCTGCCCATTTTCCTTCTTGCCGCGCTGCTGCTTCTGGGGCTGTGGAAGATCCCCCGGAAGATGGTGAAAGGCTTCTGCCTGCTGGCGGAAGGCATCCGCTGGATGGTGACTATCGGCCTGGTACTGGCAGCCGTGGAATACCTGACAGGATGGAACCCCATCCCCGGCATGACGCCCATCCAGGACGCCATGGGCACAGTGTCCATCATCAGCGTGGTCCTGCTGGGCAGCCTGCCTCTGGCAGAGCTGATCCGCCGGGTGCTGGTTCGGCCCTTTGCGTGGCTGGGAAACAAACTGGGCATGAAACCTCAAAGCCTGACCGGTATGCTGGTGGGACTGGTCAGCGCCCTGCCCACCCTGTCCATGTATGAGGACATGGATGACCGGGGGAAAGTGGCTTCGGGAGCGTTTTTGGTCAGCGGCACCAGCTTGCTGGCAGCCCACATGGCCTTTGTGGTCAGCACAGAGCCTCCCATGCTGGGCGCCATGATCGTGGCAAAGCTGGTGGGGGCTTTGGTAGGGGTCCTTTTGGCCCTGTGCTTAAAACCCGGCAACTCCAAAACTCTGGCGCCCACTCCTCAACCAAAATAGAAACACCCACAAGCGAGCGTTCTTGCACCTCACAAGACGCTCGCTTTTTTGTTGCACAGCAAAAAAGAAATTCGCAGATGTACATGAAATTATCCGCCGTTTTTTCAGAGAAAATAAATTATTTCCACAAAAAGATTGCAATAAATCCCTCCGGATACTATACTAAAGGCAGACATGAGGACACAGCTGACCCGTGTTCATTTGTTCCTCCGGCTGCCGTTTGGGCCGGGGGAACCACTTTGAAATCACCAAGAAAGAAGGATGCCGTTATGAAACTGTACAAGGTCACCGACCCCGAATTCGCCCCCTATGGCAAAGTCATCCAGGGGTATGACACCGCCGCCCTGCTGGAAGCTCTGGCTAAAACGCCTCTGCCGGAAGCCACTGTCTACGAGCCTTCCGACGCTTCTCTGGAAGCTCTGCCCATTGCCAAGCAGTTCAGCTCCAACCTGTATGGCGGGATGCCTGTCCAGCTGGGTTACTGCAATGGCCACAACACAAAACTGAATTGCCTGGAATATCACCGGGACAGCGAAGTAAACCTGGGCACCAAGGACTTTATCCTGCTGCTGGCAAAAGAGGATGACATCCAGGACGGCAAGCTGGACACCGGCAAAGTCAAAGCGTTCTACGCCCCCGCCGGCGTGATCATCGAAGTCTACGCCACTACCCTGCATTACGCCCCCTGCAACAGCGCCAAGGGACAGGGCTTCCAGGTGCTGGTGGTCCTGCCCAAGGGCACCAACGGCCCCAAGCCGGAGATCACCAACCTGAACAAGGAAGACGAAATGCTCTTTGCGGCCAACAAGTGGCTGCTGGCCCACGCTGACGCTCCGGAAGCCAGCCAGGGCGCTGTGGTGGCCCTGGTCGGGGAAAATCTGGACATTGAGCCGGACCTGCAATAACAAATTGGAGTTGTCATGCTGGGGATGAACCGGTCGGTACTTCCGCCCGGTTCACCAAGAATCCCCTGACATAGACCCACACATGGGAAGGAGTTAGCAACATGATTTATTACGTATCCGCCAACGCATTCCGCAGCGGCAACGGCAGCAAAGAATCGCCGTTCAAGACCATCAACGAGGCCGCTCAGATCGCCCGTCCCGGCGACGAAGTGCTGGTGGCCCCCGGTCTCTACCGGGAATATGTGGACCCCCTGTACGGAGGCCGGGAGGACGCCCGGATCGTCTATCGCTCCCAGGAACCTTTGGGCGCGGTGATCTCCGGTGCGGAGCCTGTGAAAAACTGGCAGAAATACCAGGGAGACGTGTACTTGGCCCGGATCGGCAACGGCCTGTTCAACGACTACAATCCGTACACCACCCTGCTTTCCGGCGACTGGTACTATTCCGAAATGCCCCTGCACACCGGCGAGGTGTACTTGGACGGCAAGAGCATGTACGAAATGGACAGCCTGGAAGCTGTTTTGGACCCCAAGGTCTTTGCACCCAGCCAGGAACCGGAATTCAGCGTGTATCAGTGGTACACCTGCCAGGAGGACGGCCAGACTTTGATCTACGCCAACTTCCAGGGAGCGGACCCCAACGAGCACCTGGTGGAGATCAACGTCCGGCGCAACTGCTTCTACCCCAGCCGTACGGGCATTGGGTACATCACCCTGTCCGGATTTACCGTACGGCAAGCCGCCACTACCTGGGCACCTCCCACCGCCTATCAGGAAGGCATGGTGGGCCCCCACTGGAGCAAGGGGTGGATCATTGAGGACTGCGAGATCAGCGATTCCAAATGCTGCGGCATTTCTCTGGGCAAGTATCTCCAGCCCAACAACGAAAACAAGTGGGTCACCTATCGTCTGAAACAAGGCACCCAGACCGAACGTGACGCCATTCTTCAAGCCCAGGTGGAAGGCTGGACAAAAGAAAATATCGGCAGCCATATTGTGCGCCGGTGCAACATCCATCACTGCGAACAGTGCGGTATTGTGGGTCATTTGGGCGGTGTGTTCTCCCTCATTGAGGACAACCACATCCACCACATCAACAACAAGGTCCAGCTTGCCGGCGCAGAGATCGGCGGCATCAAGATGCACGCCGCCATCGACGTGGTCTACCGCCGGAACCACATCCATCACTGCACCCGTGGCTTGTGGCTGGATTGGCAGGCTCAGGGCACCCGGGTCTCCCAGAACCTGTTCCACAACAACGGCTTGGCGCTGGACGACGGCAAAGCCGCCGGACTGGCCGGTGAGGATCTGTTCATCGAAGTCAGCCACGGTCCCACCCTGGTGGACAACAACGTGTTCCTCAGCCCCGTGGCAGGACGTCTGGCCACCCAGGGCGTGGCCTATGTCCACAACCTGATCTGCGGCAGCTTTACCAGCGTCAGCGAAGGCACCAACAACGGCAATTCTGGTGGCCCTCGCTACACGCCTTATCACATCCCCCACCGTACCGAAGTGGCGGGCTTTATGACCTTCCTTCATGGTGACAATCGGTTCTACAACAATGTGTTTATTCAGCGGAAAGCTCCTCTGGACCGGACGGACATCAACACCGTGGTAGGCACCATCCCCTTCAACGACTATCCCACTCCCGAAGAATGGCACGAGCTTTTCTTCCAGAAGGGAGACGTGGGCAGCAACGAGAACCGTGCCAAGTATTACGCTAAGATGCCTGTGACCACCTCCGGCAACGTATACTTTAACGGAGCGGTCCCCTGCGACAAGGAGCAAAACTTCCAGGTTATCTCCCAGCCCGTGGAAATGGAGCTGGAAGAGCGGGACGGCACCTGCTATCTCAAGACCAACCTGTTTGACTTGCTGCCTTCCTTCTCCACGGAAGTGGTATCCACACAGCTTCTGGGCCAGGCGTTCGAACCCGAGCAGCTGTTTGAGAATCCGGACGGCAGCCCCATCGTCTTTGACCGCGACTATTGGGACGACAAACGTGGTGTCAATCCCACAAGCGGCCCCTTTGAAAGCTCTCCGGCAGAACGGAAACTGTTCTAAAAAAAGTCTTTAAATTACAGCAAGAGCTCCCCTCACCAATGGTGAGGGGAGCTCTTTTTATGGCGTTCTATGAGATTTTAAACCGGGTTTACCCAACCAGGTTTTGGTCAAACTTGGCCATGATGCTTGCCGCTTGTCCACGGGTGGCGCTTCCCAAGGGATCAATCCGGCCGGAATCCTGATGGCCGTTGATCAAACCATGTCCATTGGCCCAGGCCATGGCGTCCAAAGCCCAACCGCTGATCTGATCCTTATCCGGGAAACCGCTCAGGTCCCCAGACGAGGTGAGTTCATACCCCTTGAACTGAGCATAGTTGTAAAGCATCTGGGCGAACTGCTCACGGGTGACCTTATCTTCGGGAGCAAACTTGTCTTGTCCCACGCCTGCCACCACATGGTTCTGTGCCGCCCATGTGACCGCGTTATTCCACCAATCTGTCTTTTTCACATCGCTGAATCCGGAATCTCCTGTCACGGCAGGCTGTCCTTCCAAATTGTACAGAAGCTGGACTGCCTGGGCACGGTCCAACACCCCATTGGGCGCAAACGTGGTTTCCGACGTGCCGGCCATGATGCCGTTTTCATACGCATATGCCACCGCTTCATAGAACCAATCTTCTTCCGCCACATCTTCAAAGGGCAGTTCCGGTTCTTCCGGCTGAACAGGCGTATCGCCGCCAATGGGCTGGTCCGGTTCTTCCGAAGGTTCCGCAGGAGCCGCCACCAAACCATTTTCTTCCAGGTTCAACAGTTCTTCTGCGAATTCCCGATACACTTTGCCGTTAATCAGCCAGCCGTTTTCCGCCTGGGGCAAAGACTTTCCAATGTCCGCGGGGGTAAAGGTCATGGCCACGGAACCTCCATCTTCCCCGGAGGGGAAGGTGATGGTCACGCTTCGGGTATCGTTTACCACCGTGAACTCCGAAAAGCTGGTGGTGGTAAATGTGAGGACTTGACCTGTGATCTGGTCGGGCTTAATATACTCTGTCCGTCCATCGCTTCTCTTGTGGAACACATAGGTATATTCGTTCAACGTAATGTCCCCAGGCACCTCCAAAGAGACCTGCACAGGAGAGGTGAGCTGGCTGTTTTCCAGCATGCCCGTCTTGACGGGGCTGTCGCTTTCTTGTGCTTCCTCTTCCACAAAGAGGTTGTACCAAGGAGTGATGTCCACTGTGTAGGAAGTTCCGGGCTGGTAGGATACAACTTTCAGTTGTTCGAACACTTCCAGACGGTAACTTTCTCCTGTTTGTTCCTCATTTTCCAACAGGCTGTTGACAAATTCCTTAACGCCAGAGGCAATGGAGGCGATCACACCTTCCAGGAAGTTCTTTGAAGACGCAGTGGCAGTGTTCAAAGTCTTCATCTGTTCCTCTGTAAGCTCCAAATCCTCCGGGATCTCAGGAACGGTCGCTCCCACTCCGACGGTAATATTGGTGGGCTTCACCACCAGACCGGTGATGTCCAACGGATAGGACACACCCAGCAGAGTCACCGCTGTGGAAACCTGGGCCTCATCCGGAGCATAGACCGTTCCGGAAGCAGATTCATTTCCTCCCTCCAAGGTCACAGTCACGGTGTCATTTTCCCCAACAAATCCGGTAACTACAATGGTGGTTCCGGAGAAGTGATAGGAAAGTGTCCCTTCTTCCCCAGCCGGAGCGAAAGTTTCAAGAGTCACGCTGGGCAGAGCAACGGTAAACTCACACGCCTCAGCTTCATCAGCAACCACATAGTTAGGATTCTTGCTGGCAGCGGTTATCACATACACGCCGGGGTCCACCACTGTGGGAACTGCAAACTCCACCGTATCGCCGCTGACAATTTCTGTGGAGGAAACTTCAGGAGCCAAACTTCCTCCCGTATACGTTTTGGTGGTATCGCTCCAAGCAAGACTGGAGATCTGCTTGGGAGTGATGGTATAGCTTACGGAAGCCTCTTCCGGAAGAGCATAATTGCCATTGTCCAAAGAGACTGCCGTGGCGGTATGGGTTCCGGCGTTTTTCTGATCTCCGCCGGTCACTGTGACCACAGCCTGGTCATTCTCCAAAAGCCCTTGGACCGTAGCGCCCACCTGAGAGGGTGTGCCATCATACATCCTTTCTTCTGTGCCGGACCACACCAACTCCACCACCTTGGGAGACACGGTCAGACGGTACTGTCCCGTAGCCTCACCTTTTTCCGCGGTGATAATGGTACTGCCGGCGCCCACAATGGTCACTTCGCCTGTTTCCTCATCCACCACAGCCACGCTGGGATCTGCGCTGGAATAGGTAAATCCTTCCTCGCTGCCTTCCATGGAAGCTTTATTGGTGAAAGAGGGATCTCCATACGTGCGGGTGACGGTGCTTCCTTCCTGGAAGCTCAAGGAACCGCCTTCCAATTCTACGGTTACGATGCCGGAATTCTTCGTGGAATAATAGTCTTTCCCGTCCACCGTGGCAAAGGGCCGGATACGGAACTCATACGTTCCCTGGTCCAATCCTGTCACCGTGTACTCCGGCTGGGAAACAACGCCCAAACGCGTCCAGGTGCCGTTGACATTTTGATAAACAATGTACTTTGTGGCACCCAGCGAGGGGTTCCAGGACAGATGGACACTATTGGTAGTGGTGGTGTAAGTAAAATCTTCTGTTTTTACATTTTGAGGTACCACCTCAAACGTCACCGTGGCACTGCCATAACAAGGACCGTCGGAATAGCCTACCACCTGCACGGTAGCCGTACCCACATTGACGTTATTTTCCCAATAGGGCATATAATCGCCGTAGGTGGACTGGCCAAAGAATTCCTCGCCTGTCTCCGGATCGGTGACAGTGACCGCGGGTTTGCAAGGCTTCCCGGTATAATAGGCGTACTGATAGGCCAGTTCGATGTCCATGGTGGAAATATCCTTGCCCTGATACCCGCAAGTGTGGTAAGTAAAGGTATTCACATCGAACACTTCCCGGGTACACACATGGTTCTCGTCATACTGGTGGCCCTGCCGTCTTGTTTCGGACAACTGGTAGAACTTATTGCAATCGTGGCACCAACAGCCCAGATAGCCGTCTTCCCAACACTGGGCAGTATTCACCGTTTCGCTGTTGTGCAGCAATCCGTCATCCCCTGCATGCAACACTTCATCCCCTGCGGCGAAAACGCCCTTCATCAGGTTTCCTGCATTCAGGTAGACTTGGCCGGTTTTCCCATCCACTGTATAGTTGGCATAGCCCGTATAGTTGGCGCTGTTCATGGTATACCCGCACTCACAGGTCAACCGGGATGCTCCATCCCATGTATAGGAATGGGTATGAGTGCCCTCCCCTTTTGTCTTGGAATATTCATCCATCAAAATGGGGGAACCATTGTTGTAGTCGTACGCTTGAATGGACAGGGTATCCGCCGTTGTGGACAACGTCATATACAGGGCGGAATAATCGCCGGTAGCTTGGATAAAGTGGAAGTCCTCATTATCTGTGACGCTATATCCCTTATCTCCCAAGCTGCCGCAAATGAAATAGGTAATGCCCTGTTCCTGGTCCACTGCCCCGTTGTAAAGGGGTTCGGTCCGGGCATAGGAGTGGTCATGTCCCGAAAGGACCACATCCACGCCTGCCTCTTGCACGGCTTTTGCAATAGCTTCCTGGGTACTGGCCCCCATACCTGCCACCGTGTTTGTATAATACGGCGGCTGGTGTGTAACCAACAATTTCCAAGTGGCGTCCGACGCCTTGGCGTCTTTCACCAACTGGTCGAGCACCTCTTGGCTGAACCGGTTGTAGGCAATGGTGGCTACAAACACATTGCCATACTGGGCGCTGTAATAGCTGGAGCCATTTTCTTGATTGTAAATCAATTCATTGGCATCCAGGGTCCCGCTCTGCTCGTGGTTGCCGATGGCAAACAACCGACCCGTCTCCAGGTCATTCAGCATGGAGAAGGTATTGTTCCACAAAGCATAACTGCCTCCATCGTCCACCAGGTCGCCGGTTTGGATGGTCAAGTCATACTTGTCCGCACCCACATACTCCAAAATATTTTTCAGAACGGTGTTGTCGCTTTCCTGCAAGTCACCGAATACCAGGACGTTTACTCCGGTATTTTCGTATCCTGTAGTAAAGCTCTTGACCTCGGACCAATTGGTTCCGTCCCCCACCCGGTAATAGTAGGTGGTGGCTTCCTGCAGGTCATCGGCCACCGCGCCGCACACATAGGCAGCGTTATTGTCGGTAAAGGTAGCAAGCTGGCAAGTGCCTTCATAGATTTTGCCGCTTTCCACGCCCTCTTCTGTTTGGGAAATCTGAAGCTGGGCTGTTTCACTGGCAAACTGGGGATTGGCAAACCATCCCACATTCAGGGTATCCGCCATATCTCCCGCATTGCGCCACACCACCGTGGGCTTTCCGTCAGTGTTCCCCTGGGGAAGAGAAACGACCGCTGTATATGTAGCGGAAACATTTCCGTTTCCATCCTTGGCATAAACTTGCAGGGAGGTTTGCCCGTCTGTAGGCTCATAGAGCACTTTGCCCTCCCCGTCAGAAACACCCAGCGCCGTCTCTCCAGAATAGAGGGTGACTCCCTGAGCCGGCTCTCCGCTGGCTGTGTGGGTGATTTGGAAATAGCATGTATCCGCCAAGCCCACGATCATCTGACCTGCGGTCACTGTATACGGGGCGGTAACTTTCCAAGTCACCGTTTCAGCAAAGGTTTCCTCCCCTGCCTGGCCGCTGACAATGGCGCTGAGATCTGTTCCCACACTGGCGGTGGTGGGGATCTTCAAAGTCAAGGTAGCCATGTTGCCTGTATTGACGGAACCTGTTACGGTAAAACTCAGCGTCTGACTGGCGTCGTTATACTGCTGACTGGTAATGGTACAGCCATCGGCAGCGGCCAGCTGGTAATCCTGGGCAAACGCCCGGGGAACTTGCACATTGGCCGTTACAGATTGAACCGTGGTATCTCTGGGAGTAAACTCCAAAGACACTTGGCCGCCCAAAACAGCTTCACTGACCAAAGAGGTGACTTCCACAGCAGCTCCTGTGCCTTCCGGGTCATTGATGATAACACGATATTCCCGGGTCGTCTCGTTTCCGTACGCATCCACCACGGAGAGACGAATGGTGTGACTGCCGTTGGCCAGCCGGATGCCTCCACGGATGCTGCCGGCGCCAAGATCCACCGTGGCAGTATCCAGCTTTTTCCCATCCACATAGAGGGAAGCGCTCTCTACGCCGGTATTGTTCACATCATCTTCCACGCTGTCGCTGAAATACGCTTCCACATCCAGTGCGCCGGAAGCCAATTCCATATTGGTGACCAACGGCACTGCGTCCGCTCCGCCCGCTTTGATCTCAATGGAATCGATTTTCGGGGAAGCAGTGTCTTCCGGAGTGCTGCCATATACATAGGTCAAATTGTCAAAGTAGAGGGTGCCTTTCAATTCCTTTAAGGTTCCGGACACAAGGGACCCTTTTTCACCGATTTCCTCATATTCTCCCAAATATTCCGGAATGGGAACCTTATCGATGGTGTAGTTGTCTCCGTTGATGGTAACGACATCAGGGACCACACTGCCAATATCCATGGCCTCATCCAGATAACCTCCCAAAAAGCTGGTCACCCGAGGATCGTCCTTATCCACCAGAATGATGTTTCCGTTTTCATCGGTTTGACACTTTGTCCACCCTTGAGGGGAAGCCCACAATTTTCCCGCGCCTGCGCTCTGGGAAAAAGGTGTTGCCATCATCACCCGGATCGACATGTTGGCCGGGATAATAACGGGAGTCTTCAACTTGCTGATGTCCGCTTCAAAATAGTGCCAGTTTCCATCTGCTTGGCGAGCTACACAGTTGGGCATATAAATGCTGTTATCCGAAAAATTCAAATAGGATGTGTTATTCGTTCCGTCGGTGTACTGCAAGCGCAGCCACAAGTTCGAAGTGTTTTTGGGAATATATACCCACAAGCCAATACGGGTGGGATTTCCCATATTTTCCAGCTGAATATCTTGGGTGGCACCAAAGCAAACCCCATCGGTTCCTCCCTTGTTTGTGCTGAAATCGTAATCAATGCGCAAGGATTGTTCTCCAAAGCGTACTGGGTAACCATCTTCCTTGCTCACGATCTGGGCCTTTCCCACCTGCCTGCCATCGGTGGTCAAGCCCGCATAGGAAACACAGGTATAATCATACCCTGCATCTGTAATCTGCTGGGTGGTCATGGCCGAATCGAATTTGGTATACTGGCCATTTTCGTCAAACTGGCCTCCATAACCTGTCAGACTATGGAAAATATTCGTGCCTTCCCCTTCAAAATCCATGGCGATCAGGGGATCTTTACAGGCTTCCAGAATGACGCTGCCCTTGACTTTCGGATCAGCGGTACTGGCCACTGTCACAGTAGCAGTGATGGCGGAAGCCGCTTTTTCTGCGTCATTCAACACATAATTCTCAGAAACATTGGGGTTGGTGTTCTTACCTGTATAGACCGGGTCACAGGTGAGCTGGTTATTGGAAACCGTACCCACCTGTAGGTACTGCATCTGGTCGGGACTCTCTTCCGCTGTTTCCACAATGGTTTCATAAGACGTAGTATCTTCGCCTGTCCACTGCCGGCGGCTGTACTGTGTGGGGACAATGGTCCAAGTAAAGTCCCCATCTTTATAATGGACTTCCCGCTGCTGGTAATAAACCTGCAGACCCAAGTCGGACGTATCCCCTTGGCCCATACTGGCAGTATCTTCGGCAAACACGATCTGATCTGGATTAGCGATGGTGATGGTGCTGGAACCGATGGCCTGACCGCCGCTATTCAATGTAACCGTAACATCGCCCGTCTGACCGTTGGAAGTAAACACACCGGTATTGGAATCCATGGTGCCGAAACCGGTTTCCACGGACCAACTGACGCCCTCTGGGAGAGGTGCCGGAGCGCCGGAGGAATCCACGCCCACAGCGGTAAACGTCACCTGGGAACCGGGGGTATAGACCTCATTGACGGGGCTGATGACCGCATGGTCAAATTCCCCGGTGGACTTTACGTTAGAAATGATAAAAATGGAGGAACTTACTTGCCGTTCCTGGCCATCGGAAGGATTGTTCCGGGTGATCACCTGGTCGTCGCCTTCCCGGCGGGACACAAAAGTGGAAGAACCGCTGCCATCTAACAGCAGTGCCGTCACGCACCCTCTTGCTTTCATCATTTCGGCCACTTCATACTGGGTATAGCCACAGGAAACCGGGTAGCGCTGGCCATAACACACCATGGACACCACCGTATTATCCTCTTTGATGCCGATGGCGGTATAGGTCACATTTCGTCCGCCTTTTCCCACGTTCACCTGGCCGTCTTTTACCAGCACAGTTCCGCCGCCGACTGCATAGGCCAAATTATCCGTATCCGCACTGTTGGAGATCACCGGCGTGCCGTCTTTGGTAATGCCGAAATAATACTTTCCGCCCACAGGGTTATAGGTTGTCCCATCAATGATGAGGGCACCCGTGGGCTGTCCGGTTGCCATATTGTAATAGTCCGCGTTCAACGCAGCCACAATGGTGGAATCCCCATAGGCTTCCGAACGCTGGAAATACTCCTGGGTATTCTTCACCTGGTCAGAAACTGTCTGCATCCGCCAGTTGATAGTCTGCTTCTCCAAGATATTTTCCATGCCGGAATATCCCACCATGATCTGGGCCTGGGACAGGTCCACCTCGCAGAAAAAGTCTATGTTCTGGTTAGTTCCGTCCTTTACGTTGGTGTATGTCTCATATTCCGTGACGCCGGGAGCCAAGCTGTAGGCAGTCTCGGAAACATATTGACGCATCTGGCCTTCTTCACCCTCAAACAATTCCTTTCCCGCCGTGTAGCCCGGAGAATGCTCCGCTGCCATGGTCTGGAAGGGCAAAAATTGCAGGGTGAGCATTACCGTCAACAACAGGGCGGCAGCCTTGCGCAATCTCTGTCTCATGTGTTTCCCTCCTGAAAAATACAAGGGCGGCGGCTCAATGCCGCCGCCCTTTCAATGATGGGTTTCGTAACTGTGGTTGAAGAAAGAGATGTTAGTTAACAGGATCAGCTTGGTCTTCACCAGCTCCACCAGTTCCCACATTGCCAGCTTCCTCTTCGTCATCGTCAAATTCGGGATTATCCGATTCGGAATCATCCCCTCCGGGGATGTCAGTTTCAGGCACATCCACTTCTTCCTCATCATCCCCAGTACCGCCTTCCGGAGGAACGATCACGGTAGAACCGCCGCCGGAGGTGGTATCGGTAATGGTGATCTGGCCATCAGCAGGAACCGCCTGACCATTGGCAGTGGTGCCGGTCACGCCTTCCAGAGCCTTGATGGTGGTGCCCACAGGAGCATCGGTAATGGTCACATTGTTCTCGCGAGCCACCACTTCCACGTCGCCGGTAACACCAGCCAGAGAAACGGTAGCGCCTTCATTGGCCACAACCACAGTGATGGGATCGGACCCGGTCACAGAAACGTTGTCTGCCAAAACCAGCACAATACCCTGGTCGTCCGCAGTAGCCTGGCCGTCGGTCACAGCATAGGTCACAATGGACTTGTTCATCAGAGCCATAACGCTGGCACGATCGATGTAATCCACAGGGTCCAGCGTGGTGCTGGAAGTACCGGAAACATAACCACGGTTTACCAGAGCGTTGATGTAGCCTTCTGCCCAATCGGAGATCTGGTTTGCGTCACTGTAAGTGCCGTCCATGGTGTCCTCACGCTCAATGCCCATTGCCTGAGCAAACATGGTGAAGAACATTTCACGGGTGATGGTGCCTTCCGGATCCATCCGATTGTTGCCCACACCAGCCATGATGCCGCTTTCCACGCACTTGGCAAGGGCGTCAGTATACCAAGCATTGGCAGGGATGTCGGTGAAATTGCTGATGTCCGCTTTCTCAGTGAGTTTCAGCAGATTTGCAAACACCTGGGCGCCCTGGGCACGATTCATATCCCCATCCGGGTCGAATTGGTTGTCGCCCACACCTACCACCACGTTGGCGTCGCTCCAACGGTCGATGGCTTCCTCAGCCCAATGGCCCTGAGTGTCGTCGAATTCCTTGGCCATTGCGGAAACAGGAATCAGCGCCATGACCATGCACAGGCTTAACAACACAGCAAGCATTCTTCTTTTCATCGTTCATTTTCCTCCTTTTTATCGTTTACAAAACGATTCTGTTGTAGATTACAACAGAAAGAAAAGGGCATATGCCCTTTTGGCCCAAATTAAACTGCAAACAAATTATATCACCGGTTATCCTGATTGTCTACTGAATTTCTATATTTTTTATAAAATCATTTTTTACTCTTTACAATTTTCGTTGTGTTTCATCATAATCCTCTTTTTATAGTGCTAATATGACAAAATTTTACGAATATTTACCTTTACAAAAAACTATAGGAATTGGAAAAACAAGATAAAATGCTTCACAATTTTAATTTTGTCACAGTATGTCAGAACTACAAAATAAAAAGAGCTCTCTTCCGAGAAGCTCTCTGATCTAAAACTACTATTTAAAATGTATGGAAACCAATACCCTCACTGGGGAGATTCTTCTTCCGAAAGAGGTTCCTCTGCCGGGATCTCACTTTTTACCGCCCGGGCGTTCCGGCGGTATTGGAGGGGAGTGGTGCCCAACTGCTGCTGGAACACCCGGAAGAAAGAACGCTGGCTTTCAAAGCCGCATTCTTCGGCAATCTGGGTCACGGAATGGTCCGTTTCCGCCAGGGTGGAACAGGCGCAGGACAATCGGATTCGGGACAGGTACGCCGGGAAACTCTGCCCCATCTTTTCCGAAAACACATGGGACAAATGGTACTTGTTCATTCCCAATTCCCTGGCCAGCTCCCCCAGGGTCAAAGGCTCCCGGAAATGCTCCCCCACATAATAGGAGATCTGATAGGTCAGCTCCCGCCGGTCTGCCGCCAAGTTCCTTGCCAGGATCAATTCCGGCAGGGCACGGGCAAGCACCAGCTGGATCAAAGGGCCGAACACCGGGTTCTGCCGTTCAAAACATCCCTCTTTTTCGATCTCACGAAGGGCAAAGGGAATATTGGGATGCACTTTTTCTTTGGGCAGGAACGGGTCCTCCGGGTGACAGCGGAGCAGGGTATCTCCGTACCCACCGGTATAGGACAAATTGCACACCAGCAGGGCCGCATGGGTATGGGGTTCCAGGGCGGTGTAGGAGTGAACCTGGTTGGGAAACATGAGCGCCAACGCTCCCGGTTCCAAAATTTTGCTTTGGCCACGAACTGTCACCAAAGACTTGCCGGACAGCACCAAAAACAGCTCCAACTGGGGATGCAGGTGCAGAGGGAAGGTCAGGTCTCTGGCAACATGGATGGAAAAGGGGTCCTGACGGGCCTCAAAAAACGCATGCATTGTTTATGTCGCCTCACAGGATAAAGGAATGAAAAGAATCTGCAAAATCGCAAGAAATGGCAGTAAAAAATCATCTTTTAGCACGTATTCTACCAGAAATGGTGCTATAATGCAACCTAAAGTCATTACAAATGACGGAAACGGAGGAGCAGCCTATGGAAAAGGTAAGAGTCGCAATGATCGGCGTGGGCGCCATCAGCGGCATCTATTTGCAGAATATTACCAAGGTTTTCCGGGAATTGGATCTGATCGGCGTGTGCGATTTGATCCCTGAGCGGGCCGAAAAAGGCGTGGCTTATGTGAAGGAACAGATCCAGGCAGGCGCCACTGTCCGGGAACCTAAAATTTATAAAGATATGTACGAAGCCTTTGACGATCCGGAAGTGGAGGTCATTCTCAACCTGACCCGCCCCCACGAGCACTATGAAGTGTCCAAGCAGGCTCTGCTTCACGGCAAACATGTGTATTCCGAAAAGCCTTTGGCTGTGGATATGGAAGAGGCCAGCGAGCTGGTTGCCCTGGCAGAAGAGAAGAATCTTCGGATGGGCGGCGCTCCTGACACTTTCATGGGCGCCGGCATCCAGACTGCCCGCCGGATCATTGACGATGGACTCATCGGCGACGTGGTAGGCGCCAACTGCGCCATGATCTGCCACGGCCACGAGACCTGGCATCCCGACCCGGAATTCTACTACAAGCGGGGCGGCGGCCCCATGATGGACATGGGCCCCTACTACATCACCGCTTTGGTTCAGCTTTTGGGCGAGGCCAAGGGCGTGATGGGCATGACCAAGCGCACCTTCCCCCACCGGACCATCACCTCGGAGCCTCACTACGGAGAGGACATCACCGTGGACGTGGACACCTATCTTTCCGGAAACATTCTGTTTTCCAACGGCGCCATCGCCCAGATCTTCACCACTTTTGACGTAC
>OLOH01000784.1_pt1 | contig 20806 bp, 16 predicted proteins | sample 1673221 | NCBI WGS metagenome assembly OLOH01 (sample SAMEA3136767, study PRJEB25190) | human gut metagenome
CGATGATGGCTTCGTTGCCGGGACCTACCCCGTCCATCTGCTTGAGCGATCCGTAACGGGATCCCATGCCGGCAGCCAGCACCAATAATGTCGGTTTTATCATACTATATTCAGTTTTTTACTCGTTTCAAAGAAACGTACAAAGGTAAGGAAACCGGCATTAAATTCAAAGATTTATTGTTACCTTTGTACAATTCAACTTTCCGGCGCGAAAAGGCAGGAATACCATCGGCCCCGTTCGATATGCCGGACCGGAAAGACGAAACGGACAGCCCCGGCTTTTCGACCGGCAGAAACCCCTGCGGATTTCGGCCTAATCGCAAACAACGATCAAAAACAGAACCATGAACGCATTTCATTCCATATCCTCGTGGTGGAAACGCTTCTCCCGCAAACGCCGCCTGAGCATGCTCAATGCGACCGACAACGTCGAGGAGTGGTACACCCACATCTCCCCGGCAGGTCTGCTCGCCGCGTTTCTGGCTTTCGCGCTGCTGCTTTTCATCCTCATTCTGTCGATCGTGGCCTATACGCCGGTGCTGGAACTCCTGCCCGGCTACCGCGTCGAAGCGGCCCGCTCGCGCGAAAATCTGATGCAAAGCGTCATCCGTCTGGATTCCATGGAGAGGATGATGAACGACATGATTACCTATAACAACAACATCGCCCTCATCATGGAGGGCAAGACTCCGGTGGTGCGAACCGTAGGCAAGGAGGACAGCATCCGCACGAACAAGACACTCGTGGTGCCCAGCCGCGAAGATTCGCTGCTGCGGGCCGAACTGGAGGGAGAAGGTCCTTACAGCCTCGGGCAGAGCACAGGCGGCGGTGCCGCACGCAAGCCCATCGAAATGGTCGCCCCGATCGAAGGCATCGTCATCGAGCGGTTCGACATCAAACGCGAGAATTTCGGCATCCGCATCGCCGCATCGCCCGACACCCAGATCGTCGCGGCGGACGACGGCGTGGTGGTGATGAATCTCTGGACCCCCGAAACGGGTTACCTGATCGAAATACAGCACTCCAACAACCTGATATCGATTTATAAAAACCTGTCCAAATCGTTAGTAGCCAAAGGACAGCGAATAAAACGGGGCGGTGTCATCGGATCCAATACGGAAGTGCTGGCCGACGGCGGCGACGCCAAAATTTTCGAATTCGAACTTTGGAGCAACGGCAAGCCCGTCGATCCGGAGAGTTATATCGTCTTCTGACCTTCGTTATGAAACAAAGAATCGCCTTGCTCGGATCGACCGGATCCATCGGAATACAAACCCTCGACATCGTTCGGGAAAATCCCGGACTGTTCGAGATCACGACCCTCACGGCCCATCGCAACTGGGAGCGGCTTGCCCGGCAGGCCGTGGAGTTCGACGCCGACAGCGTGGTGATCGCCGACGAACGGCGATACGACGCCCTGCGGCAGGCACTCGACGGCACGTCGATCAAAGTATATGCCGGCGAGGAAGCCCTGCGGCAAGTCGTACAGAGCGGGCAGGTCGATGTAGTCGTGAACGCCCTGGTGGGCTACGCCGGCCTGATGCCGACGATAGCAGCGGTCGAAGCGGGCAAAAAGGTGGCGCTGGCCAACAAAGAAAGCCTTGTCACGGGCGGCCATCTTGTGACCGATGCTGTCAAAAAGCACGGCGTCCACCTGCTGCCCGTGGACAGCGAGCACAGCGCTATTTTCCAGTGCTTGCAGGATCAGCACAGCGCCAAAACGCTGGAGAAGATCTTGCTGACGGCCTCCGGCGGCCCGTTTTTCGGCATGACCACCGAGCAGCTGCGCACCAAGACGAAGGGTGACGCGCTCAAGCACCCGAACTGGAATATGGGCGCCAAAATCACGATTGATTCTGCGACCCTGATGAACAAGGGTTTGGAGCTGATCGAGGCCGCGTGGCTGTTCGGTCTGCCCGAGGATAAGATTCAGATCGTCGTCCAGCGTGAGAGCATCATCCACTCCGCCGTGCAGTTTGCGGATCATTCGATCATTGCGCAGCTCGGCGTGCCCGACATGCGCATTCCCATCCAGTATGCGCTGACCTGGCCCGAGCGCCTGCCCAGCCCCGTGCCGGAGCTGGACTTCACCGCGCTGACCAAGCTCAGCATCGCCCAGGCGGACGATGAGACCTTCCGCTGCCTGGCCGCCTGCAAAAAGGCCATCCGCAAGGGCGGCTTGGCCCCCTGCGCTGCCAACGGCGCAAACGAAGCCGCCGTTGCGCATTTCCTGCGGGATGAGATCGGCTTCCTTGATATCGGCCGTCTGGTCGAGGGCATCGTAGACAGCGACACCTTCGGCGGTGACTACACCCTCGCCGACGTCCACGAGTGCGACCGCATGGCGAGAGCCTATGTGGAAGCACATATCTGATTGGAACTGCCCGGTAGGGGCCGCACATGTGCGGCCCTCAGCTTTCCGGCAGCCTCCTGCCTGCCATACACGCGCGGGCCGGGCATGCCCGGCCCCTACGGTGTGGTGAGAGATATACAGTGCAAGAGCGGCCCGCGCCCCCGGGAGGGATAAATCCCATCCACTGTGATTAAAACAGACGTGCCAATAACTTTCTTACGGCGGGTATCCTGCCGATACGCCAGAACACTACCGCCCCGAGTACCCGCAAAAGGATAGCGTCCACGTCAAACCGGAATGGTGCAGTATCGGTGCGCACAAACAGCTGCGTGACCTCGATCACACTGCCGCCCAACACGGCAAGCCAAACGGCGGCCCCTGCCCCGCGCCAGCGGGGCGAGATGCGCGGCAGCAGCAGAACCGGCACGGAAAACACGAAAAAGTTCATCCAGAAGGCAAAATGCCCGCGGAACGCATACCCGCCGCCGTTCAAGTACCCCTGCCCCGGCACCAGACAGAGCAGGTACTGCATGATTTGCCGAAACGGCACCAGATTTACATTTGCCTGCCACGACGGGTCGCGCCAGAAATCCAGCACCGGGAACGCTACACATCCGGAAAATGCTGTGGCAAAGTACAAATCGAACAGCCACAGCCCAGCCACGGCCATAGCAGATGCACGGCGAAAAGCCCGCGTTTCCGCCAGGCCATCCGTGCAGAGCAGGCGCAGCAGCCAAAAGGCGAATGTCGCAAAAACAAACGGCAGAACGACAAGCAGTAGCAGAGACGTTACGCTGAGACCATGGATACCCGCCCCGCCCATCAACAGCCGCAGAAATTGCAGAGATAAAAACGCTGCGGCAAACAGCAGCAACCCGGCCAGCACTGTGCAGGCACGGCGGCGGCGCAGCTGCGGGCCAAGCTCCCGCGTGTAGCTGGCAAGCTGTTCCGCTGTGCGTGTCCCGGCGGTCTGTACCGCAGGAGGCTGGGACTGGCTCTCCCCTGCCAGCAGCTCACCAACGCTGACGTCCAAAGCAGCGGCCAACGGCAGCAAAAACGAAACATCCGGCAGACCCTTTCCTGTCTCCCAACGGCTGACTGCTTTGTCCGTCAGTTGAAGTTTGTCGGCCAGCTGGCGCTGCGTCCAGCCCTTGGCGCGGCGTTCGGCGGCGATAAACGTTCCGATTTTTGTAGCATCCATAAGAAAGCCCTCCTGCATTGTTTTGCCCTTATCATAAAGAAACACGCCGATTTTGGCAACCTATGCTTCATAGAATTGCGCAAAATCAGCGTGTGTATGATACTTACTTATTCTGACTTGTTCTCGTTCTTCCCCAATTCCAACTGCCTGAAGCCCTCGCCGTGGACTTCGTTGGATTGGAGCATGATGATGAAACAGCCGGGGTCGATGGCTTGGACAGCGTGCTCGATCTCGTACAGCTGCTTGTTGGAGCAGGCACAGAGCACCACGTCCTTCGGCTGGCCGCCGTAGCCGCCGCGGCCCTGCAAAATCGTCGAGCCGCGGTCCGCTACCCGGTCAATCTCAGCACAGGCGGCCGCGCCGTCGTCGGTGATAATCATTGCCAGCATCGACGACGAGAAGCCGAACATCATCTTGTTAATGACGGCGGAAACAATGAAATTGAACATGATACCGTAGATAATAGAATCCACATCCTGGAAAACCGCGCCGTTGAGCAGAATGACCGCCAGCGCCGCCGCAAAGGTGATGTTGCCAAATGGAAGGTGCGGGTGCTTGGCCTTGATGCCCATGGTGATGAAGTCCAGGCCGCCGGTGCTGGAATTGTTCATGTAGATCAGTGCGTCGCCGATGCCGCCCACCACGCCGCCGCAGATTGTGGCCAGCAGGCGGTCGCCTTGATAGACCGGCATGAGCGGCAGCAGATAGTCGGTGAACACCGCAAACAGCACCATGCAGTAGACACTGCGAATAAAGAACGATTTGCCGAGCAATTTATACGTGCAAAGGATGATGGGAATGTTGATGAGCACATTGCTCAAACCCATGGGGATGCCGAACAGGCGGTACAGAATGGCGCAGATGCCCGCAACGCCGGTGACGGGGACTTCGGACGCGACCGCAAAGCTGTAAATGCCCGCCGCCGAGATAAAGCAGCCCAGCATTTGCAGCAGGAAGTTCACGGATTTGTTTTTCGTCATAGGGGATCCTCCTCAACAAAAAGGCCGGGAGCAAACAATGCTGCTCCCGGCCAAGCGTTTTACGCTCAAACGTTCTTTTTAATCTTGGATGCGCTGTATGTGTTCAGGGCAGAACTGTTCAGGTTATGCTCCAGTGCGGCACCGGCGGCGTACAGCTCGCTCTGGACGTCGGTGGACTTCATGCTGCTCAACAGGTCGTACATACTGTTCAGCTCGTCCACGGTGTAGGTCTTGAACGGATCAATCTTACGGGCAACCAAAATCGTCGTGCCCAGGTTGATGGTGGTCCAGTGGTTCAGCCCGGCCTCGTCCAGCGGGTCGGTCAGGTTGTTGTACTCGTCGCTGCCGTAGCTGCTCAGGTCGTCCGGCGTGTACAGCTGGGAAGCTGCGTAGTAAACGGCCTGGCTGGCGTCCAGACTGCTGCCCATGGCGGCCATCGCCTGCGGCACATAGGTCATGGCGGCGGTGTACAGGGCGCTGTTGCTGGCGGTCTCGGCGGTGGCGGTCGTGTTCAATTCGGCCATGCAGCTTTCGGCGGTGGCCATGATGGCGGCCTTCTGGTCGTCATCGGCCATCGAGTAGGTGGAGTAATCCACCAGCGGGAACTGCACAGCCTCGATGTAGTAGCAGTCGTTGTTGACGAAGTCGGTGTACTCGTCCTCGGCCACAGGCGTCGTACCGTCGGGGCCGTAGGTCATCTTCAGCAGAGCCTTGGCCTTCTGGGCGTTGAGCAGGTAGGTCTGCAGACTCGTCTTGGAAATGCCATTGGCGGTATACAGGTCGCCGTTGGTGGACCACAGGTTGTCGGCAGTGTCGGCGGCCTCGGCGGTAGCGGCGTCATCCAGCACGCCGTTCATCTCGGTAAAGCGGCGCTCGACCTCGGCGTAGTAGGAAATGGCGCGGTCGGTCAGCTTGGCAACATACTCACTGCCGGTGGCGGTGACTTCCTCATCACCGATGGTGCCGGTGCAGGTGGCCTTCAGCACGGCCTTGACGTCGGAGGCAGTCTCGCCGGTGGCAAGCTTTGCCGCGTTGGCGGCGGTGTTGTAGGAGTTGTACTGGGCCAGCAGGTAGATACCGGCCGGAATCTCGATCCCGCCGATGGAGCCGACGGTGGACGGTGTGGACATGGCGCAGCCAGCCAGCGCCAGCACCATGGAAACAGCCATGGCAAGGCTGAACAGCTTGGTTTTAATGGAACGCATGGATTTGGTTCTCCCCTTTATGATTGGCTTTGCGGCACAACGCCGCAGCATAAATGATATTATACCGCATTTTTGCCGCTATTGCAACCCCTGCGGGGGTGTGATATACTTGTGAAAAATGTGTGAGGGCACCTATGTAGGGGCCGCACATATGCGGCCCGCAACTTTCCCGTGAGACCGCCTGTTTTACACGCAGGGGCCGGGCATACCCGGCCCCTACAAAGCTACCGAGGAGATTCACTATGCTTTTAACCGCCGAACTCGACAGATTATCCGCCACCGATTGGCAGCCGTTTTTTGCGCAGGAGCGGGCAAAGCCGTATTTTGCGGAATTGGACGCCTTTGTGACAGCGGCTGCGGCGGAAAAGACCGTCTACCCCGCGCCGGAAAATATCTTTGCGGCGTTCCGCGCCTGCCCGGCATCGGCGGTGCGGGTGGTCATCCTGGGGCAGGACCCCTACCATGAGCCGGGCCAGGCTATGGGGCTTTCCTTTTCGGTGCCGGACGGCTGCAAGGCCCCGCCGAGCCTGCGCAACATCTTTAAGGAATTGGAGAGTGAGTTCGGCCCCGGCTGTGCCGCCCACACCGACCTGACCCCCTGGGCGCAGCAGGGTGTGCTGCTGCTGAACACCGTGCTGACCGTAGAGCAGGGCGCGGCCAACGCCCACGCGAGCCATGGGTGGGAGACGTTCACCCGCGCGGCGCTGGAATACGCCGCCGCTGCAGGCACGGCCCCGCTGGCCGCCGTGCTGTGGGGCAAGCCCGCCCAGAAATACGCGGCGATTTTTGAGAAGGCCGCCGCCCGCCGCCCGGTGCTGGTGCTGGAATCTGCCCACCCCAGCCCGCTTTCGGCCTACCGCGGGTTCTTTGGCTCGGCACCGTTTGGCAAAGTAAATGCTTTTTTAGAAAATAACGGTGTATCGAAAATTGACTGGTATCTGCCCGCAAACGCAACCCACAGTTGACAGATTGCCGGGGCCGATTTATGGTGTGCAACCGGGGATTCTGGTAGGATAAGGGCAAGGAAATCGAAGGAGGTACACCCAAATGATCTTTGCAGACAAACTTATCACCCTGCGCAAAAAGGCGGGCTGGTCCCAAGAGGAACTGGCCGAGAAACTGAACGTGACCCGGCAGTCGGTATCCAAGTGGGAGGGCGCACAGTCTGTGCCCGACATTGACAAAATCTTGCAACTGAGCTGCCTGTTCGGTGTGACGACAGACTACCTTTTAAAAGACGACGCGGCCGAGCCGGAGTACACCGAGGACGATACCTCTCCCCTGCCCCGGGTGACGCTGGCCCAGGCCAACGACTACCTTGCCAAGGCCCGGGCCAATGCGCCGAAGCTGGCGCTGGCGACGGCGCTCTGTGTCGTCTCCCCCATCCCGCTGCTGGCGCTGGGGGCGTTGAGCGAGGCCGGCCTGTTCGGCATCTGGGATGACCTGGCGGGGGGCATCGGCCTCATTGCGCTGCTGGTCATCATCGCCGCAGCGGTGGCTATCTTCATGCAGTGCAGCGCGTCGGTGCGGGCGTATGAATTTTTGCAAAAGCAGGCCATTGAGACTGAGTACGGCGTCACCGGCCTTGCGAAAGAGCGCCGCGACGCCTTTGCGCCGCAGTATGACAAGGCCAACATCCTCGGCACGGTGCTCTGTGTTTTGTCGGCGGTGCCGGTGTTTGCCGCCATGATGGTTGGTGCGTCGTTTTTGGTGTCGGCGTCCATCTGCCTGGTGCTGGCCCTGGTGGCCTGCGGCGTCTACGCCTTTGTGCGGGTAGGCACGGTGCGGGACGCCATGGATCAGCTGTTGGAGGAGGGCGACTACACCCGCCCAAACAAAGCCATCAAGAGCCGCATAAACGCGCTGACTGCCGCCTACTGGCTGGTGGTGGTCGCCATCTTCCTGTGGTACACCTTCGGCCCCCAGGGAAACGGCCAGCCGCAGTACAGTTGGTTCATCTGGGCCATCGGCGGCGTGGTGTACGCCGCGCTGGTAATTGCGGTCAAGGCGTTTATGAAGAAGAATCGGTGAAAATAGCAGCACCCCCAACCAAAAACGGTTGGGGGCGTTATTTTTGTAGAGATGTAGGGGCCAGGCATGCCTGGCCCGGTCGTGCAAGACAGACGAGCAGTTATGGCAAGGCTGCAGGCCGGGCATGCCCGGCCCCTACAATCAAATCAGATGGAAATGCCCCAGCGCCTTTGCCAGGCCGTCTTTCATAATATCATCCGTGACATAATCCGCGGCCTGCTTGGCGGTATCACAGGCGTTGCCCATGGCGACGCCGATGCCCGCATAGTCCAGCATCGTCACATCATTGCCGCCGTCACCAAAGGCGATGCATTGCTCCCGGGTCAGCCCCAGGTGCGCCAGCGTGTGGGCCAGGCCGTTAGGCTTGCCGCCGCCCTCGGGTAGGATATCGCAAAAATCATCCTCCCAGCGCACAGCCAGGCAGCCGGGGCAGCGGCGCAGGAACTCGGCCTCCTTCTCCGGCGGTAGGAACGCGCTGAGCTGGTAAATATCCTCGTGCTGGATCAGCGCGGCAACATCCCCAGCCCCCAGCTCCAGCTTTTTGGCAAAGTCACGGCTCCAATCGTTGATAAGGTTGAACCGGCAGAAGTCCTTGCCAACAAAACCGACGGACAGCTGTTCTTTTTCAATGTACGGCAGCAGCGTTTGCAGCGATGCCGCCGGGATGTACTTGGTGTACAGCAGCTCGCCGTCGGCCAGGTAGCAGTACTGGCCGTTCATCGTGACATAGCCGTCAAAGGGGATGCCGTCCAGCGCGTGCAGGTACGGCAGATGTACCGGCGGGCGGCCGGTAGCAATAAACGTTTTGACGCCGTTTTTGCGCAGCCGGGCCAGCGCGTCCACCGTTGAGGCGGGCAGGTGCTTGGCCTCAAAAGGCAGCAGCGTACCGTCAATGTCAAAAAATGCAGCTTTGATATCCGCCATGGGGTTACTCCCTCTTCAGATTGCGGCCCATCAGCGCCATCAGGGCATTGCGGGCTTCGAGCTTGCCGTCGAGAATGGCCTCCACAGCCTGCACGATGGGCATTTCGACTTTGTACTTTTTGGCAAGGTGGCAGGCGGCGGGCAGCGCGTTGATGCCCTCAACGACTTGGCCGACCTCAGTCTTGGCGTCCTCGACGGATTTGCCGCGGCCAATCAGCATACCGGCGTGCAGGTTGCGGCTGTGCATACTGGTACAGGTGACGATCAGATCGCCCATGCCGGACAGGCCCGCAAATGTCTCGGGCTTGCAGCCCATGGCGATGCCCAGACGGGAAAGCTCGGCGTTGCCGCGGGTGATAAGGGCGGCCTTGGCGTTGTCGCCGTAACCCAAGCCCAGCGCGATGCCGACGGCCAGCGCAATGACGTTTTTGACCGCGCCGCCCAGCTCGGTGCCGCGGCGGTCGTCGTTGGTATAGACGCGGAAGGTCGGTGTGTTGAAAATTTTCTGCACAGTCTTGGCGGCGTCCTCGTCGGCGCTGGCGGCCACGATGGCGGTGGGCATATCGCGGGCGACTTCCTCGGCGTGGGTGGGGCCGGACAGCGCCACGACCCGGGCCGTGCGCTTTGCCTTGGTGAGCTCGTCCTCAATAATCTCGCTCATGGTCATCAGGGTCTTATCCTCAACGCCTTTGGCGACATCGACGATGATCTGGCCCTCCGGGATGTGCGGGACGGCCTTTTTGGCGGTGGCACGCACAAAAGGAGACGGCACCGCAAAGAGCAGAATATCGCGGCCTGTGCAGGCCTCGGCGATATCGGCGGTGTAGTGCATGGCGGCGGGCAGTTCCATACCGGGCAGGTTGGGATGGCGGCGGGTGGTGGAAAGCGATTTCAGCTCTGCCGGGATCGCGCTCCACACGGTCACATCGCGGCCATTGGCGGCAAGCAGCCGCGCCAGCGCAATACCCCAGGTGCCGGCACCGAATACGGCAATTTTAGTCATAGAAATAGTTCTCCTTGTAACGAGAAGATTTGGAATGTAGGGGCGAGCATTGCTCGCCCGGGAACCGTGCGGCAGCCTGGCGGGCGACCAATGGCCGCCCCTACCGATGGTTGCCCAGCAGCCCGGCAAACAAGCGGTGCCGGGGCTTGGGGACGGGGGCGTCCACATCCAGATAGACCCTCTCAAAGCAGTTGACGATGCGGGTGGTGCCGTAGGTGTGCTCCCGCGGGATGGAGGCACCGTAGTTCAAATGGATGTGCCCATGCAGCATATACTGCGGGTGATAGCGGTCCAGCAGCGTGGAAAACGCCGTGAACCCGCGGTGTGGCAGGTCGGTCATGTCGCCGTAGCCGTGCAGCGGCGCGTGGGTGACTAAGATGTCCACCCCGCCGTGGCGGTCGATCTTGCCGCGCAGGCGGTTGACCCGTTTTTTCATTTCGGCTTCGGTAAACTGCCAGGCACCGGTGTGGTAGCGGCAGCTGCCGCCCAGCCCCGCCACCCGCAGGCCGTTGTGGACATAGACCTCGTCATCAATGCAGATGACCCCCTGCGGCGGGAGCAGGTCGTAGCTTTCATCGTGGTTGCCGTGTACGTAGAGGACCGGCATCGGGGCCATGGTGGCTAAGTATTCCAAATAGTGGCGGCTCAAATCGCCGCAGGCGATGATCAGCTCGACCCCTTCCAGCTTGTCCGGGGTGAAATAGTCCCACAGGGCCTTGCATTCCTCGTCGGCGATAGCTAGAATCTTCACAGCTCGGCCTCCTTCTCCACCGGGAGAAGATCGCGGTGGATGCCCTGCATACGGTACATCGGCTTCGCGATATCGGCTAGCTCGTCATATTCGGGAATGTGGCCGTCCACGGCATCGCAGAGATAGTCCATGTGGGCGATCTGCTCCAGATCCAGCCCATGGCGGCCGCTGTTCTTGACGCTGCCGTCCTGCGCCGTGATGCGGCAGTGGAACGGATCGATCATACCGGAAGTGACGCCGGAACGCAGGATCTGTGCCAGATGGTTGACATCGGGCGGCAGTTCGCGGCTGAGCAGCACGTCCATGACGCCGCTGTTCATGCCCCACCAATAGTTGACGGCGCGGCCGTCGGTGCCGGATTTATCCCGCACCCAGCCGCCGTTCAAAACGGTGCGGATGACATTCTCATAGAACTGGCCCCAGTGCCAGAACGGCGTAGCCAGGTCCTGCAATACGCCGCCGGGGCGCACCAAAAATGTGCCGAACTCCCGCTGCGGGCGGTTGGGCATCGGTGCGTCGCGGCCCGAAATAACCGTGATGCCCTTCTGGGTGAAGGTGTGCAGCGGGTCGGCCTGGTCAGGCAGGCAGGTCCACAACAGCTCAATGCGGGCGCGGGGATTCGCCATGCGGGCGCCCAGCGCAAAGGCGTTGATGTTGGCGGGTACGCCAAAGCTCGGGTAGTCGGCCACATAGCCGATGCGGTCCGTGCCCGCCATGGCACCGGCAATCGCGCCGGTGATGAACTTGGCCTCGTACACGCGGGTGTAATAGGTGCGGATGCTGGCATAGGGCATCTCCATCGAGCAGTTCAGAATGCGAACCTGCGGGTGCTTGACGGCGGCGCGTAAGGACGCACCCACCAGCTTGGGGCTGGTGGTGAAAACAACGTCTGCGCCGTCGGCAATGGCCTGCTCGACCAAGGCATCGGCGTTCTCACCGGGGACTGCGTTGAAGTAGGCGGTCGTCTCGACCTGGCCCGCAAATACGGTGTCCAACTGGGTACGTCCAAACTCGTGCTGGCTCGTCCAGGAGCTGGTCCCGGGGGTGCGCTCGTGGACAAAGGCAACTTTCAAGTGGCTGGGTGCGGTGTGCTTGCCGGGCAGAATGCGGTCCAACAGCCCGGTCTGCTTCGGCTCGGCGGGTTTGTCGCTGACACGCACGGGGTCAGCCTTTTGCAGGGCCAGCACATCGTCCCACAGGGCGTCGAGCTTCTCGCTCAACTCATTAGGGCTGAGCTTGGCAAGCTCCTCTTTGGTGTAAACGCGCAGCAACAGCAGCAGTACGTCGCCCACTGTGCAGCGCAGTTTTGCGCCGCCGTGGGCCAAAAAAGCCTTTTCGACCCAGTTGTAAAGGGATAATACCTCGGCGCGGTCGTCGCCGCTCCACTTTTCATCCGGGCCTTTGCCCAGGATTTTTTGCAGGCGGGCATAGCTGCCGGGCTTGGTGAAGGTGAGCAGATAGTTCTGTGTGATGGGGTAAAAGTGCATGAACTCGTAGTACATCTGCACGGCGGGGTCGTCGCTGTACTGCGGCACGACGCGGATGACATTGCCCAGAATGCTGGTCGCGTCAAAGTATTTCAGCACGCTGACGCGCTTGTTGCCCTCCTGCACATAGAAGCGACCCATGTACTCATAGCAGCGGATGGGGTCGCGGATGCCCTCTTCCAGATGAGACAGGCAGAGGTTGACCCACTTACTGGCAAACTCGGTCTTGAGGTCCAGCAGCGGCATAAAGTTGGATGCGAACGCTGCGGTGCGGCCAGTCGTTTTGGTGCCCACCAGCAGATTCAGCGGGATATCCACCTGGCCGAGGGGAATTTGATTTTCCACAGGGACATTTTGCAGGATATCGTCCAGCACAGGCAGAAACGGCGATTGCCCGGCAAGCATTTTCTCCCGGTAATCGCGCAGTGCCAGCTTTTGGGCTTTCAGGTACAGTTCATTTCCCTCGTTGCGGTTCACAGCCGGTCGCCTCCTCGATTCTTATACAACAGATACAAAATTATTATAACACATATGTGCGGAATATACAAAGATTTTTGCAATTACCCTGTATGCACCGCCTTCGGGTACACCTTATACATTCGGTCATTGTCGTAGTGCTCGTCTAAATAAGTTTCGATGCTGTTCGCGGCGGGAACGCCGTTCAGGCGGTCGTTGTAGCGCACCAGCGCAGCCGAGCTGACGACCATATCCGCCGCCATGAACACGCAGAGCGCCCAGGTCAGCACCGTGCCGAAGCGGCGGGGCAGCTTTTCGATGGCGGCAGAAATCGGCGGGTACAGCACTTTGAACCACGCCACCGCCGCAAAGCCCCAGAAGAAGCAGTACAGCAGGTTGATACGCCCGCCCAAATTGAACGGTATCGCGCTGTAATCCCAGAACACCGCGCCGAACACGACCTCGGTAAAGACGCTGCACAGGTACTCATAGGCGCCGCCCAGCAGCGTGCCGGTGACAAACAGCCAGCTGGCGGGTTTGTCCTTGTAGCGGTAGAGCAGCTGTGTGACCAGCGCGATGGCGAGGCCCCACACGATGGAAAACGGGCCCCACACCACGCTGGAACGGCTCATCCACTCGCCGCCCGTGACGCGGCAGAAAATGGTCTCGGTGATATCGCCTAAGAATGCGCCGATGAAGAACAGCAGAATGATTTTATAGGGGCTGCACCCGGCGGCAAAGGTGCCGCTCTGCTGCCGCTCGGGGCGGGCAAAGGTCAGGGCCGGGTGGGCTTTGGCCATACGGCGCTCCACACGATCCAGGATCCACATACCGCCGCGCACCGTCATGTTGGCAAGGCGGTTTTCGATGGCCTCGGCGGCGGGCCACTTGTAGCGCAGGCCCGCCATAGCCAGCAGCGTGCCGACCAGATCAATGCCCAGCACCACCAGCGATGCCCACAGCGCTACGGCGGCCAGGCCATGGGGGATCAGGCTGAACAGCGCCAGCAAAAGCGGGTTGCCCCACTTGAGCAGCACAACGCCCAGCACGCCCCAGGTGGCCGATGCACCCAGGCAGATGTAACCGTCCAGGTTGAACGGCATAGCGCTGTAATCCCACCAGCGGGTGTGGGAGGTGCGCTCCAAAATGTGCCCGCCGATCCACTCAATGACGGTGGCATAGACGGCGCTGAACACAAAGAGGAAGAACCAGCCGTCGCGGCTCATATCCCCCAAAGCAAACGTGATGACCAGACCGCCGATGCCGTACAAAATGCACAGCGGGCCGCTCAGAACGCCCCGGTCCTGGTACTTGCGGCGGACCGCCGCCGTAAAGACGACCTCCCCCACCCAGCCCAGGAACGAGTAAGTGAAAAATAAAAATGCGATTTGGTAGAATGTCATAAAGGTAACTCCTGTTTAGGGGATAACGTTTGCAGGGGCGGAGGGACGTTCTCTTTCTTTTTTGCTGAATACACACCCGCAGTAATCCTGCCGGTACAACCCATACTCGGCGCTCAACTGTAAACTGCGCTTGTAGCCGTCCTTTTTGCGGAACTCACTGGGCAAAAACGGCACGCCGTACTGCTTGCCCAGTTCGGTGCCCAGGTCGTTCAGGCGGATGGGGTCCTTCATGGGCGAGATGGACAGCGTCGTGCAGTACCAGTCAAAGCCGTGCGCGGCGGCATAGCGGGCGGCCTGTTCCAGCCGAAGCCGGTAGCAGACCGTGCAGCGTGCGCCCTTCTCCGGCTCGCTCTCCAGTCCCTTCACGGCGGTGTAAAACTCCTGCGGGTCGTAGGGCAGCTCCACCACCGGGTAGTGGTAGCCCGCCTCCTCCACAAAGCGTTCCAGCTCGGCCTCCCGGCGGTGGTATTCCTCCGGTGGGTAGATGTTGGGGTTGTAGTATAAGATCGTGATGTCGAAATGCGCGGCCAGGCGTTCCAGTGTCGCGCTGGAACAGGGCGCACAGCAGGCGTGCAGCAGGAGCTTTGGCCGCGTGCCGTCCAGTGTGCGCAGGACCTTTTCCATTTCCAGCTGATAGTTGATGCGGTTTGGCATGAAGAGACCTCGTTTTTACACGGTAACGGCCACGCGGCGCTTGCGGCGGGCGAACACACTGTACCCCACCGTGCCCAGCAGGCTCAAGGCGGAAATGACCTCGAACACGCGCCAGAAGCCGGGGGCCTGGTACCAGACACGCACAGTGCCGGTGTAGTTGGCGGGGATCGTAAGCACAATACGCTCGTTCTCGCCGCTGGTGATGGTAAAGGGTTGGTCGTTTTCGTCGGCCGCGCAGTAGCTGCCGTAGTTAAAGATAGGCAGCGAAATGGTTGCCTCGCCGCCGTCGTTCTGTACGCTTACGTAGGCGACGCCCTGCTTTTTCTCATAGCTGACCAGGTGCAGCTCATCGCTGCCCGGCTTGGGCTGCGCCCAGATCGTCTCGTAGGAGCTGGTGCCGTCGATGAGGTACTCCCCCACGCCGATGCAGCTCGTCGGGTTTTCGTAGCTGAACACATTGTAGCTGACCTCGCGTTGGCCGTTGAGCATCTGCGCCTGCATGGCCCCGGTCATAAACAGGGCGGCAGCGGCCAGCACTACGGTGGCGGTCAGCCCCAGGCGGCGGTCACGCGCCGTCAGCAGCTTGACGGCCATAATGACCGCCAGGCAGAGCAGCACCGTCGCCAGCGAGAGGAAACGCCACGGATACTGGAACAGCCCGGCCAGCTTGCCCGCCGTGCGGCCCAGCGTGGTCTGCACGTAATCCCAGGGGAAGATGTGCAGCGCCAAAAACACCGTCAGCGCAAAGAACCCGGCGGCCGTCGTCAGGATGGACGCGGCCTGGCCCTGGGCGTCGCGGCGGCGCAGCAGGCAGAACACGACCAGCCCCAGCCCCAGAATCAGCGGCAGCCCCAGCGAAAGCATCATGTCGGGGTTCGTGCCCGCATCTGCGCCCGCAAAGCCGTTGTAGAAGGGGTTGAACAGCTGTATCAGGTAGAGGCCCTGGAACTGAATTTTGCCGATCAGAGGGCCATTGACCATGAAGGGAATCGACGAAGTGGAGAGGAAGAACGGCACCAGATACCACGCGCTCAACCCCACGGCCAGCAGTGCGGCCTTGACCCAGGCCAGCAGCCGCGCGGGGCGCAGCGTCTCCCGCAGGCGCAGCAGGCAGAAGAGGATGAGCAGCAGCGCCGTCAACTCGCAGGAGAGCAGATGGCTCTGCACCATGGCCGCCATGCCCAGCGACATGGGAAGCCAATCGGCAAAGCGGGGCTTGTCCCTGGTGTAGATGCCGTACAGGCCCGCCAGCACCAGCGGGAAGAAGGCCATGGCCGTGAATTCGCCCGCAGCGGCGCGGGTGTAGACGCAGACGAGCCGGTAGCAGGACAGGGTGTAAAGCAGCGCCCCCAGCAGGCCCAGGCGGCGGCTGGCCGCGATTTTGGCAAAGCTGTAATAGGCAATGGCGCAGGTGGCCAGCGTCACAGCAAACAGGTAGATTTGGTAGCAGGTGCGCAGCGGCAGCCACAGGTTGTACAGCAGCGCGGGCAATAGCAAAAACAGCTCGCAGTAGCACAGCGGGTTCGCGTAGCCGTAGCCGTTCAGCGTCGTGGTGGTGAACCGCACCGGGAACTGCCCATAGGACAGCTCTGCCGCCATGGCAGAAATGCGCTGCAGGTGGTAGTCCATATCGTGGCCGAAGTAGAGATAATTGCTGAACAGCGGCAGGCAGGCAAACGCCGTGATGGCGATGAGCGCCAGCGGCAGCCGCAGGGCACGGCGGCTGGCAGCGCCCTCCTCCCCTGTTTTGGCAAACAGCAGCCAGAGCAGGAAGTCCACGACCGCGAAGAACAGCGCAAAGCCCAGCAGCCGGGTGACGCGGTAGATGGGCTGCTCGGTCAGGGTGATGGCGTAGAGATAGAGCTGGCCCTGGCCGTTGTAGTGCAGCGTGGCGGTCAAATCGTTGAGCTGTGCGCCGCTGCTGACCCACAGCCGGGTAGTCAGGGTGCGGTGGCAGTCATCCAGCCGCAGGGTGTCGGCGCTGACCGCCGAGGGAACCATGGCGCTGGAAAAGCTCAGCGTACCGGCGGAATTGAGCATATTGAAGGTGGGCGCGTCGGGCGTCTGGCAGGAGAAATACTGCACCGTCACCTCATACGCGCCGGATCGCACCGCCTGCCCGGCAGAAGGGAAATCCAGCGGGTCACTGGTCTGGAAGTTCGTCTGGTTCCACACCTGGAAGTGATCCCCCTCGTTGGAGGCAATGTCCGGGAAGGGGTTCTCGAACAGGTCGGGGGTCATCGTCAGCTTGTAAGGCGCACCGAACAGCCCGGCCGCCAGCACGCAGAGCACGGCCAGCTCCACCGCCAGCAGGGCAGCGAACAGCCGGTTGCGCTTGCAGAAAGCAAAGAAATGTTTCATCCGTAAATCCTCTTTTAGTTAGCCGTCCCAGATCATGAGCTTGGCATTCACGATACCGCTGTCCTCCACGGTGGCAAGGTAGTCGCCGTTGGCGTCCCGCGGGGTCTGGGTGCAGTCCAGCAGGCAGATGGCGCGGGCTTCCTCGGTGCCGTCGGCCAGGCGGACTTTGTACTTGATGACTGCATTATCGGGCACGCAGGCGCTCTGCACATAAACCTGCACGCCGTCCATCAGGTCACTGTCGGCGCTTTGCAGCCTGCCGCACCAGGCCAGGTCGTACCCGCCGTACTTGCGGTAGGTCTGGTAGGCGTAGGTGTTCCCGGCGGGGGCATCGTAGGTCGTGCCCAGCACGGCAGCGTGCAAGTCGCGCCCGGTGAACCGGCTGAAAAAGGCCGTCTCGGCGTCGGCGTTGCTGTCCCAGACATTCTCATTGCAGAGAATGAGATCCCCGGGCTGGACGGCATCTGCCAGGCCGGATTGGATGGTGCGCACAAAGAACTGGTAGTTATCCAGATTCTCGGCGTGGTGAGTGCGCACGACGCCCCGCAGGTAGGAGCAGTTCAGGCAAAGCCCGGCGGCCAGCGCGGCGGTCAGGCCCAGCCGCGCCAGAATGGACAAAATTTGGGGCAGCTTGCGGCAGGCACCCGCCAGCGCAGCCAGCAGCACGGCCACCACCAGCGCAAAGCCGATGGAGCTCGCGGCGGCGGGGATGTAGCCCCACTTCCAGGTGATGGCCCCGGGAGCCTGGTAGCGGGCGGACAGCGCCAGCAGCAGTGCGGGCAGCGCCCAGACCGCCAGGCCAAACCCGGCGGCGGCACCCAACATTTTGAGGTTCAGTTTTTCGCGCGGCACGGCGAAGAAAAGCAGCAGTCCGGCCAGCACGCCCAGCACCAGCGGCCACAGCCGGTCGCCGTTGGAGAGTACGCCGCAATCCTCCTGCAAAATGCGGGAGTTCAGCCCGGGGAGAGACGCAGCCATCTGCTGCACCAGCACGCGCAGCACCTGGGGGATATCCAGTGAGACCTCGTTGCCGGTGCCGCCGCTGCGACCGCACAGCATATGGAATATGAGCGCCACGCCCATGCCGCCCAGCGCGGGGGCGGTGCTGAACAGCCCGGCTTTGACGCTGCGGGCACGCAGGCACCAAACCACAAAGGCCAGCGCCGCGAACATATAGCCAATTTCATAAGTACCGCAGGCGACGAAGGAGAGCAGCGCTGCCGCTGCAGCCCAGCCGCGGCGGTGGGAATTCTCCCACCCAAACAGGCAGAGCCAGGCCGCCATGGCCCAGAACAGCGCCCGCTGGGGCACGGCGTAGTAGCTGTACATACCCTCGTTCCAGATGGGGGCCGCCGCCATGGCCAGCGTAAAGCCGCCCAGCGCCAGGGCATCCCCGCTGCCGAACCGCGCGGCCACCCGGCTGACCAGGAACGCCGCCGCCCCGGTCCAGGCAATGATGTAGAGCCGGTAATGGCTCAAACTGCCGTAAAACAGCAGCGCTACCGCGTTGGGGTAGTGGAACGGAAAGAACCGAACCTCCTGCAGGGTGAAATACCGCAGCCGCCCCTGCAAGTCCTGCAATAGGTATTGCCAGAAGGGCATCCGTTGGAAGTCGTACATCCAACGGTTCAGCGTTAATTTGTCGTCCCCTTCCGGCGGGATGCTGATGGTGACGCGCAGATACAGCACGCCCACCGCAAACACCACCAGATAGGCCGCCGCTAAAAATAACCAGCGGTACCGCCGGTAAAACGTCTTGACCTGTTCCATGGGGGTAAAGGCCTCCTCTTTTTGACACACATATATTCATAGTATAGCATAAACCCCCGCTGCACGCAACGCACAGCGGGGGTGGAAAGCGGATATTCTGCGGCAGGAACGAAGAAAACGAAGATTTACGATTTCACAGGCTTCTTCAGCATACCGACCAACAATGTGGTCAGCAGACTGCCAGCCGCCAGGGCAGCCAAAAAGCCCAGCGGATTGCCTATGACGGCAAGCAGGAACAATCCGCCGTGGGGCGCAGGGCAGCCGCAGCCAAACAGTACGGTCAGGAACCCGGCCAGCGCACTGCCTGCCATGCAGGAGGGTACGACCCGCAGCGGGTCGCGCAAGGCAAAGGGCAGCGCACCCTCGGTCACAAAGGACGCGCCCATCACAAGGTTCTGCGGCACGGTGCGGCGCTCGGCCTTGGTGAACCGCGTCGGGAACAGCAGGCAGGCCAGTGCCAGCCCCAGCGGGGGGATCATACCGCCCGCCATGACGGCGGCCATGAGGTCATATTGGCTGTTGGTCACAGCCAGCGTGCCGGTGACGTAGGCCGCCTTGTTGATGGGCCCGCCGTAGTCAGTGGCCATCAGCGCACCCAGCACGGCACCCAGCACCAGGCGGCTGCCGCCCTGCAGCTTGGCAAGCGCCAGCGACATCCAGCGGTTGAACCGCCCCAGCGGCGGGTTGACGACCATAAGCATCAGCCAGCCGACAAAAAGCAAGCTCAACAGCGGCACCAGCAGCCCGGTCTTGATGTGGTCCAGATCCTGGGGGATGCGGCGGAACAGTCGGTTCAGCAGGCGTACCACCAGCCCGGCGGCAAAGCCCGCAATGAGGCCCCCCCAGAACCCGCTGGGGATCCAGCTGAGTTTGGTGGCCGTTGTCATGCCGGTCTGGGCCAGGTAGCCGCCCATCAGGCCGGGCATCAGGCCGGGCCGGTCGGCAATGCTGTACGCGATGAACGCGGACAGAATCGGGTACATCATGGAGAGCGCGGCGTTGCCGACGTTCGTCATCATCGTGGACCAGTTCGCCGGGCCGCCCAGGTGCTGCAAAAGCAGCGAGAGTGCCAGCATCACGCCACCCGCCACCACAAAGGGCAGCATATGGGAGATGCCGCTCATCAGGTGGCCGTAGTACTCGCGGCCCAGCTCCTTCCAGTCGTTGGTGCGGAAGGCGTGGCCGCCGCGGTAGATGGATGCTTTGCCGGAGACGGCCTTTTCCAGCAGGGCATCCGCGTTGCGCACGGCCTCCCCTGCCGAGGTGTAGACCAGCCGCTTGCCCACAAACCGCGCCAGTGAGATCGAGCGGTCTACCGCCACGATGATGCAGTCGGCGGCCTGGATCTCGTCCTCGGTCAGTTCATTGCCCACGCCGCCCGCGCCGTTCGTCTCCACTTTGATGGTCAGGCCCCGGGTCTGGGCGGCCTGCTGTAAGGCCTCGGCCGCCAGGTAGGTGTGCGCAATGCCGGTGGGGCAGGCCGTCACACCCAGCAGCCGGTAGCCCGGCTCGTTGGTGGGCGTCGGCGGGGGCGCGGCCGGATCGTCCTGGGCTTCGCGCCGGGCAATGGCGCGGCAGAAGGCCTCGGGCGTCTCGCTCTGGCGCAGACTGGCGCAGAAATCGGTATCCAAAAACAGCGTTGCCAGCTCGGCCAACACCTGCACATGCAGGTCGTTGGCCTCGGCGGGGGCAGCGATGAGGAACAGCATCTCCAACGGCTGGCCGTCGGGCGTATCGCAGGGCAGCGGCGGATCCAGCGTCAATGCGGCCAGCTGCAATTTTTCCACCGCGGTGCTCTTGGCGTGGGGGATCGCCAGTCCATTGCCCACGCAGACGCCGCCCAGTTCCAGCCGGGCGCGGACATCCGCAGCAAAGACTGCCGTGTCCGTCAGGACTTTGGCCCCATCCAGCAGCGCCACAAGCTGCTGCACTGCGCCCTGCAGGGAATCCGCCCGCTGGCGCAGTGCGACACAATCCGGCCGCAGGTAGTTGGCAATGCGCATCGTCGTTCCTCCGTTTACTAAAAAAGCGGTTCCGCCGCAACGGAACCGCTATGAGAGCTTGAAGAATTAGTTGAGCAGGGTCTTTTCGGTCTCGGGATCGAACAGATGGATCTTGTGGGTGTCCATGGCAACGGTGATCTTGTCGCCGCGGCGAGACTTGGAAGTGGGGGCAACACGAGCCATCAGGTTCTGGCCCTGATAGGTCAGGTACAGGTAGATCTCAG
>OLOH01000796.1_pt1 | contig 20596 bp, 17 predicted proteins | sample 1673221 | NCBI WGS metagenome assembly OLOH01 (sample SAMEA3136767, study PRJEB25190) | human gut metagenome
GGAATCCGCCAACAGGGCCAAAACCCCTTCCTTGCCCAATTCGGCAAACCGGGCCAGGTCGATCATGCCGCCCTCCGCGGGGGTCATATCGATCTTAAAGTCGCCTGTATGGACCACCACGCCTGCGGGGCTATGAATGGCCAAAGCCACTGCGTCGGCAATGGAATGGTTCACATGGATCAGTTCCACGTCCATACAGCCCAACTGGATATGGGACCCTGCAGGGGTCACGTGCAGTTTGGCGGAACTGTTCAGGTTATGCTCTTTCAATTTGCCCTCGATCAGGCCGATGGTCAGGGCCGTGCCGTAAACGGGGACATTCAATTTTTTCAGCAGATAGGGCACTGCGCCAATATGGTCTTCATGGCCGTGGGTGATCACCACGCCCCGGATCTTATCCCGGTTCTTTTCCACAAAGGTAAAATCGGGGATCACGCTGTCCACGCCGGGCATATCGTCGTCCGGGAAGGAAAGGCCGCAGTCCACGATGATCATATCGTTCTGGCACTCGTACAAGGTAAAGTTCTTGCCGATCTCATTTAAGCCACCCAGGAAATACACCTTGATGGGCGGCTTTTGGGATTTTTTCGGCCGGCCTCTTCCCTTTCGGGAGGCCCGCTTTTCCTGGGCGGCCTGCTGGGCTTTGAGCGCCTCCACCTGAGCCGCTGTCTGGCTGATGGCAGGTTTCTGGGCCTTGCGCCCGCCCTTGGGGGATTTCCGGTTGGTATCCGCCTTTTTCTTGTTGGAAGTCCCCTGGGTCTTTTCGGCCTTTTTGGGCTCGCTTTTCTTTGTTTCCTGCTTTTTGGTATCCGCCTTTTTGGAATCGTTTTTTCTCGTTTCAGCCGATTTATTTTCCGATTTTGTCCGGGAACGCTGTCCGCTTTTTTCAGAAGTCTTTTTCGGGCCTGCGATCTTCCCGATTCTCGGAGCGTTTACCGCCCCGCTCAGGACCTGGTCCTGCTGGCGTCCAATACTTTCCCCTGAGGGGATACGCCGTGTTCTGGTATTTTTCTTTTCTTTCTCTGCCACGTAGAGTTCCTCCTTACGCGAAGTGGTGATTCTTTCCATCTTGTTTTGTTTCGTGAAAGAGGCCTATCCGTTGGGAGAATCCCGCCCTTTTGGCGGAAAAAGGGCGCAAAAGGCATTCGGCAGCGCAAGCGCCGGACATACCCGTCCCGGCGCTGACCCTTTCCGCTCTTGATTCTCCGGCCGGTGGGGCACCCTTGCCCCTTTTGGACATCCCAGTTTGGGCCTGTCCCTGTTTCCGTTTTTACCAGCCTCTTTTTCCGTTCTATCAAAATGCACGCGGCTTTTGCCGCAGCGATGCCAAAAGAAATTCCGCCCTCCAAGCACAGCTTTTGAAAAGCCCTGGGGCGCTAAACAAAGTCCTGCCACGGTCCTGCCGCAGCCCATCCCCCATATTTCCGCAAAAAACAGTTCATCCTCTTGGGGGCACACGTGCCGGAGAGCCCTCTCCGGTTAATATAGATATTGTACCGTTTTGCCCTTGGCCTGTCAAGCCGGGTTGGATTGGGGCTTTCCAGATATTCCTAGTTTGTTCCCGAACCTTTCCCTTTATTCTAATGGAAAACGCCCTTTGCAAACTGCCCGTTTTCCGGAATTTTGAAAATATTTTTTAAAATATGGTCCGGGGTATTGAAATGTATACTAAAATGGTGTATATTTAACTCATCTCAAACAGATACTGACAGGAAAGGACCCTTGGCTCCTTCCTGGTGATTGATAGAAAGGATGATTCTTCCATGAACAGAAAGGTTTACGCGGACAACGCCGCCACCACTGCCGTTTCCCCGGAAGTATTGGAGGCTATGCTCCCCTTTTATAAAGAAGTATACGGCAACCCTTCCAGCTTATACGCTTTAGGCCAGGAAGCCAAGAAGCCTCTGGAAGAAGCCCGCGCCACGGTAGCTGAGTGCTTGGGCGCCCAACCCCGTGAGATCTATTTCACCAGCTGCGGCACCGAAAGCGACAACTGGGCCATCAAGGGTGCTGCCCACGCTATGAAGAAGAAGGGCAAGACCCACATTATCACCTCCGCTTTTGAGCATCACGCGGTGCTCCACACCTGCCAGGCCTTGGAAAAAGAAGGCTTTACCGTCACCTATCTGGACGTTCACGAAAACGGCATTGTCCGGCCGGAGGAAGTGGAAGCCGCTATCACGGAAGAGACCGGCTTGGTGACCATCATGTACGCCAACAACGAAATCGGCACCATTCAGCCCATTCCCGAGATCGGCGCCATCTGCAAGCGCCACGGGGTGCTGTTCCACACCGACGCTGTACAGGCTGTGGGCAATGTGGCCATCAATGTGAAAGAGCAGAACATTGACATGCTGTCCCTTTCCGGCCACAAGCTCCATGCTCCCAAAGGAGTGGGCGCCCTCTACATTCGCAGCGGGGTGACCATTCAGAACTTTATGGACGGCGGCGCTCAGGAGCGGGGCCATCGGGGCGGCACGGAAAACGTGGCCTCCATCGTAGGTTTGGCCACTGCCATGAAAGCTGCTTGCTCCACCATCGATGAGCGCACCCAACGCCTTACCGCCATGCGGGACAAGCTGATCGACGGGCTTTTGAAAATCGACCGCTGCCGCTTGAACGGCGACCGGGTCCATCGGCTCCCCGGCAATGTGAGCTTCTGCTTCCAGGGCGTGGAAGGAGAATCCCTGCTGCTGATGCTGGACCTGAAAGGCATCAGCGCTTCTTCTGGTTCCGCCTGCACCAGCGGCTCCTTGGATCCCAGCCACGTGCTGCTGGCCATCGGCCTGCCCCATGAAGTGGCTCACGGTTCCCTGCGGCTCTCCTTCGGGGATTACAACACGATGGAAGACGTGGACTACATTTTGGAAACACTGCCTCCCATTATTGAGCGGCTGCGCTCCATGTCCCCCCTGTGGGACGCCATCCAGGATGGCCGGGTCAACTACGACCAATATATGTGAGATTACTTTATATTACTTTATATATAGATAGTCCGGCTAGGCCGGAAACACTCTGAAAGACAACGGATTCAAAACAAAGAAAGGATGACTTTTTATGGCATACAGTGCGAAAGTGATGGACCATTTCGCCAATCCTCGGAACGTGGGCGAAATGAAGGACTACAGCGGCATGGGCGAAGTGGGAAACCCCAAGTGCGGCGACATCATGCGGATGTATATCAAAGTGGAAAATAATGTGATCACCGACGTGTCCTTTATGACATTTGGCTGCGGTGCGGCCATCGCCACCAGCAGCATGGCCACCGAAATGATCAAAGGCAAGACCATTGACCAGGCTCTCACCCTGACCAACAAGGCCGTTATGGAAGCTTTGGACGGGCTGCCGCCGGTGAAAGTTCACTGCTCTGTTTTGGCGGAACAGGCTATCAAGTCCGCTGTGGCGGATTACTACAAGCGCCAGGGCATCGACCCCACTCCCATTGTGGGAGAGATCACCGAATGTGACGCTTGCCACGTTTAAACCCCATCTACAAAAATCCGGAAGGAGCTTCTGCTTCTCCCGGATTTTTTGCAGACGACCCCGCTCAATTCACCCGTCCATGGTTTGCCTGGGCCAACACCCTTTTTGCCCAAATGCTGGAACAGGAAACCGGCGACGTGGAATAAATCCTCCTTTGACGGAAGCGATTTATTCCCGCAAGTTTAAAAGCAGCATCAAAACAGCATTGGTTTTAAAAAAATCCCCTTGTCACCCTACGTAACCTCTTGCTCGTGACCTTGGGTAATGGGCTATGCTGATAGCAAGGAGGTGAGTTCTATGTCGCTTTATACCACCGGGGAAATGGCCAAACTGGCAGGAGTCTCCGTGCGCACGGTCCAGTTCTACCACAGCAAAGGGATTCTTCCCCCCTCCCAGCTCAGTGAAGGAGGAAGGAGGCTGTACTCCCAGGAGGACCTGGGGAAGCTTCAAAGGATCTGCCTATGGAAAGCCATGGGCTTGACACTGGACACCATCAAAAGCATTTTGGAAAGCCAAAACGCCGACAAGGTCTTGGAGCTTCTTCTGGAAGAACAGGCCAAAACACTGGAAGAGGACATCCGAGAGCGTCAGCAGCAGTTAAAGTCCATCCGCGCCCTGGAAGAAAACCTGAAAAGCGCCGAAAAGATCCCGGTAAATTCCATTTCCGACATGGAACAGCTTATGAAAAACAAACGGAAACTGCGGAAGATCCACGGCGTCATGATCGGCTGGGGGATCTTGGCGGATCTGATCCAGGCTGCCGGGCTGGTTCTCTGGATCGTCAAGGGGATTTGGGTCCCCTTTGTGGTGTGTCTTGCTCTGGCCGCACTCATCAGCATACTTTTGACACGGTACTACTACCGGAACACGGAGTACCTTTGCCCCACCTGTGGAACCCGGTTCCGGCCGGGAGTGAAAGAACTGCTCTTTTCCAAGCACACGCCAAAGACCAGAAAGCTCACCTGCGCCCACTGCGGCGTAAAAGATTACTGCGTGGAAGTGGCAGCGCCGTAACACATAAAAAGGAAAAGAAAGAGGGAAACCCATGCCCTCTTTCTTCTTTTTTGTGCTACAATAGTCCTCAACGGGACCGTTCCTTTCCCGTCATCTTGAAGGATCAGGAGGCACCTTCTATGAAAAATCAAGTGCTGCTGCCGGATTCCGGCTATTTTAAAGCAAATCTTCACTGCCACACCACCCTTTCCGATGGGGATTTCACCCCAGAGCAGATCAAAGAAGCTTACATGGCCCACGGATATTCCATTGTGGCCTACACCGATCACCGGAAATACGTCCACCACACAGAACTGGACGACGAGGGTTTTCTAGCCCTGGCCGCACTGGAGGTGGATCTTTCCGAAGAACTTACGCCGGACCACGGCTGGCCGGTGGCCAAGACCTACCACTTGAACCTGCTGGACACCGACCCCACCCAAAACGCTGCCGCAAAGCAGGCTTCTCCCCTGCCCCACTGCCAATACGGGGACGTGGAGGGACTTAACGAATACATCGCCCAAATGAATCAGCTGGGCTTTTTGGTATGTTACAACCACCCTTACTGGTCCTTGCAGGACTGGCGTGATTACAGCGGCTTAAAAGGGCTGTTTGCCATGGAAATTTACAACCACGGCTGTGAGCACGACGGATTGTATGGATTCAACCCCCAGGTGTACGACGAGATGCTTCGCAGCGGGCAGCGGCTGTTCACGCTGGCCACGGATGACAACCACGACCGGCTGCCTTTGGGCCATCCTCTCAACGATTCCTTTGGGGGATTTGTCATGGTGGCGGCAACCGAACTGACTTACCCGGCGGTAATGGAAGCCTTGCGCGCTGGGCGGTTTTACTGGTCCCAGGGTCCGGAACTTCGGGGAATGTCCATTGAAAACGGCGTGCTGAAGGTCAAAACTTCGCCGGTGGAGAAGATTTTCCTCACGCTGGAAAACCGGGACTCCTACAAAGCGGTAGTCTCCCCAGGGGAAACCATGACAGAAGCCCAGTTCCCCCTAAACGGGACAGAGGGCTGGTTCCGGGTACAGGTACGGGACAGCAGGGGCCTGTTCGCCGGGAGCAACGCCTATTTCATGGACCAACTGTAATTGAAAAAACCACTGCCCGGCTTTTCACAGTCTTCATGGAAACACCGGAAGCACCGCAAAACAGAAAACAACAAAAAGGACCCCAGGGAAATCCCTGTGGTCCTTTTTCTATATAAGTATCCCCAAAGCTGCTTATGTCTCCGGCAGCCACACACGCATTTGGTTTTCCCCCCGGTTGCCCCAGGTATAGTAAGGCACCAGGCGAATCTCCACAGGCTCCTGTTCCGGACGCTTCCGGCTGTAAAGCTCCTGGGTGGGACGCACTCGCCATCCCTCCACGGTCAGGGGCACGATGCCTCCCAACAACTGGGCGTTGTAGGGCTCTTCCCGGATAGTCCCCTCTTCCGCCACGGACAAGGACAGCACATCCCCTTCATTGTCCACGCCCTCCGCGCAATAGACCATGGGTCCGCGCTGCACTGCCACACATCCTGTGTCCGCCGGCACCCGGCTGGTAGCGTAGACCTTATAGGGAGTCATATCGAAGCTCAGCTCCACCACGTCCCCTTCTTGGAAAGAACGGTCCACATAAGCGTATCCGTCTTTCGCGCACTCTGCCAAGTCCCATTCCTCCCCGTTCACAGAAAGGGTGGTCTTTTGGCTCCACGCCGGGATATGAAACGCCAATGTGGTTTTCTTCTCCCCGTGGAAGGTGAATTTTGCCTTGCCAAACCGGGGATATTCCGTTTCACAGAAAAGACTGTAGCCCAAGGAACTTTCCACTTCCCCACCCAGGTACAGGTGGACAAACAATGTGTTTTCCCCCTCCCCATAGGCGTAACTGCCAATGGAGGAAAGCAATCTTGCCACGTTGGGCGGGCAGCAGGCGCAGGCGTACCACGGAGGCCGCTGGGGAAGGTCGTGGAGCTGGGTGGCGGCTTTCCCAGAGATCCCCGGCACCACTTCCAAGGGATTCACATAGAAAAACCGTTTGCCGTCCAACTGCATGCCGCCCAGCACAGTATTGTACAGGGCACGCTCCATCACGTCCGTATATTCTCCCTTAGCTTCCAGCTGCAACATTTGCCGGGCAAAGAAAATCAAACCGATGGAAGCGCAGGTCTCGGCGTAGACCGTGGCATTGGGCAAGTCATAATCTACGGTGAAGGCCTCTCCCAGCACGGTGGAACCGATGCCACCGGTGACATACATCTGCCGGTGAGTGACGCTCTCCCACAAAGCATGGCAGGCGTTTTTCAGTCCCTCATCCCCGGACTCCCCTGCCATATCCGCCATGGCGGTATAAAGATACACCGCCCGGACAGCATGGCCCACCGCGTCTTTCTGCTCCCGCACGGGAAGGGTGCTTTGGGTATAATCCGTATCCACGGTATCGTGATGGGTTCCCCACACATCCCAGCCCCGGGTGGCGTTTTCCTCCACAAAGTAGTTGGGCTTTTGTCCCCGGGCATCCAGGAAATGAGCGCAAAGCTCCTTATACTTTTCCTTGCCGGTTGCCCGGTACAGCCGCATCAATGCCAACTCCACTTCCGGGTGTCCCGAATATCCCCGGGTATTATTCTCCATGAACTGCTGGTAAATACAGTCCGCGTTTTTCTCCATGATCTTCAACAGGCTGTCTTTTCCCGTGGCTTCATAATAGGCGCAGGCGGCTTCCATCAGGTGTCCGGCGCAGTAGAGCTCGTGGGCCTCCTGAAGGTTGGTCCACTTCCGGTTGGGCTCCTTCACTGTGAAATAGGAATTGAGATACCCGTCTTTTTGCTGGGCCTCTTCCAGCAAGGAGATCACTCCGTCCACTTCCTGCTCCAGCTCCGGGTTCGGATGCTGGCCCAAGGTGTACGCGGCGGCTTCCAGCCATTTGGCCACATCGCTGTCCTGGAACACCATGCCGTAAAATTCCTCGGTCACTTCTTCTCCCCGGTTCTTTCGAGCCGCCAAGCGGAGATTTTCCAAGGCATGGCTTTTTTCCACGCCCTCCATTTTATCATTCAGCACTTGGTACTGGTAGGGGATCACTACTTCCCGCACAAGCTTTTGGTAGGCAGGCAAAAAACCTTCCCCCGCCCGGTATGCGTTCACTGGCACTTCCCGGCTGATTTTCATCCCAACGCGCTCCTTTCCATAGTGCCGGTGTTGTCCCGGCCTTTTGGTCCATCATAGCACAAAGAAATTGTACGTACAACACATTTTGCAAAAAAAGAAACGACACGCTATTGCGTGTCGCCTTTGGAGCGGAAGACGAGGCTCGAACTCGCTACCTCCACCTTGGCAAGGTGGCGCTCTACCAGATGAGCTACTCCCGCAGATTCTTTTTTTCGCTGTTTTTTCAGCGCTCGTTTATTATAAGGGATTGCATCCCGCTTGTCAAGCATTTTTTGCAAAAAAACGTCAAAAGATCGCCGGGCAAAAAAACAAGGGCACAGCTTCCCTCAGGAAGCCAGCCCCTGCCTTTTGTCAAAATGAGTTAGATCTTCTGCACGTTAACAGCACGCAGCTTGGAGCTGTTCTTGGGATCGGGCTCGGTCTCGAAGGTAACCTTCTGACCCTCTTCCAGAGTCTTGAAGCCGTCGGCCACGATAGCGGAGAAATGCACGAACACGTCGTCGCCGCCCTCGTCGTTAGAGATGAAGCCATAACCCTTTTCTGCGTTGAACCATTTGACTGTACCGTTCATAAATCGGCACCTCCTAGTGTATGATCGTATTATGCTAGCAGCGCCGGCAACCGGTTTCCCGGCATGTTAGAAGGCTTTGCGCTTCACCGAAGAGAGAGAGCCCCGGCTTTTAAAAAAACTCACAGCTTGTGTAAATCATTCAGACAGTCCAATGACTTACAAAAGCTGTGAGTTCATCTTTCGTGCTATCAGAATACGAAATCACTATAGCATCCCCCCGGCGCTTTGTCAACCATTTTTCAAAAAAATATTTCGACTCAAATCCCCGGTTTTTCCCCGAACTCCGGCAAAAATCTCCTCTGTTCCCCCTCCGTCCGCGCCGGAAATTTTCCCAGAATTTTTCGGCTTATTTACCAAAATCAGGAGAATAACTTGTCCCCTTCCCCCAGAATATAGTATAATGTCTGACATAGTCTCTGTACAGACTGGTTTACAGAATTTTACTCCTCTCTCCCGGGGGACCCCGGGGATTGGTTTTTCAAAAGGAAGTTCAAGGAGGGAATACCATGCTGCAACCCAAAGCGATGGCTGTGATAAACGAGGTGCGCAAAGCCATTGTTGGCAAAGACACGGTGGTGTGCAAAGTTCTGATGGCCATCCTGGCCCGGGGCCACATCTTGCTGGAAGACAATCCCGGTGTGGGAAAAACTACGCTTGCCCTGGCCTTCTCCAAAGCCATGGGACTGCACTATAACCGGGTACAGTTCACCCCCGAAGTCATGCCTGCCGATGTGGTGGGCTTTTCCGTATGGGACAGGGAGACCGGGGAGTTCTCTTACCGCCCCGGAGCGGTGCTGTGCAATTTGTTCTTGGCCGATGAGATCAACCGCACCAGCGCCAAAACCCAAAGCGCTCTTCTGGAAGCCATGGAAGAGGGCCAGGTCACCGTGGACAATGTGAGCCATCCCCTGCCCAATCCTTTCACAGTGATTGCCACCCAGAACCCGGTGGGCTCCGCAGGCACCCAACTTTTGCCTGAATCCCAGCTTGACCGGTTCATGATGCGGCTGTCCATCGGCTATCCCACTCTGGAACAGGAGATCCTCATTTTAAAACAGACGGAGGGCGGTCGCCCTGTGGACGCCCTGCACCAAGTGGTGACTTTGGAAGAAATCTGCCAGATGCAGGCCCAAGTGGGACAAGTCCATGTGGCGGAAGACCTTTACCGATATGTGGCCTCCCTGTGCGCCGCCACCCGGCAGCACACTTTGATCCGGCTGGGGGCAAGCCCACGGGCGGGCGGGGCGCTGATCCGCGCCAGCAGAGCTTCCGCCTGGCTGGCCGGCCGAGATTATGTCATTCCGGAGGACGTGCGCCTGCTCTATTATAATGTATTGGAACACCGGGTCACCGCCGACCCTCAAGCCCGGCTCAGCGACCGCAGCACCCACACCCTCTTAAAAGAGGTGTTGGATTCAGTCCCCGCGCCGAAAGTGGTATGATGCTGAGCAAGGCCGTCCGCCGCCCTGCTTGATTCCCATCAGGAAAGGAGGGAAAATCCATGTGGAAACGCAGAGTCTACTATTTTCTTGTTCTGTTGGGGACGACCACCTTTTTTATCTGCTTTAACGGGTATCTTTCCCTGTATTTGTTTGTCCTTTCTCTGCTGCTTCCAGTGGTTTCCCTGGTGCTGTCCCTTCCGGCCATGCTGGGAGTTCGGGCGTTTCTCTCCGGGGGGAAAGAGCCTGCCAGTATCCCCGGCGCCAGAAAAGGGGAATCCATTCCCTTACAGCTGGAAGTGTGGAACGCCACCCCTTTTTCCAGCGGCCGGGTGCAGGCCCGTCTTTCCGTGAAAAACACCTTCACCGGACAGCGGGAACAGGAGCGGTTCCTGTTTTCCGCCGGGCCCCGGCGTCAGATCTTTCAGCACCAGCTCACTTCCCAGACTTGCGGTCAAGTGGTCTGCCGGCTGGAACGGCTGCGGGTCTGTGATTACCTGGGACTTTTCACCCTTCCGGTGGGCCGTCCCCAGGAACTCACCATGTATTTCTGGCCCACGGTATACAATTTGGAACTGGAATTTTTAGAAAACACCTCCCCTGACAGCGAAGGGGAACGATATTCCCAAAAGAAACCGGGAGACGATCCCACAGAACTGTTCGCCCTTCGGGAATACCGGGAAGGCGACCGGCTTTCCAGAATTCACTGGAAGCTGTCTCAAAAAATGGGCCGCACCTTGGTGAAAGAATTGGGGCTTCCCCTGTCCGATCAGCTTCTGTTCCTGTTGGATTTGAACGGGGACGGTTTGGAAGCGGACCTGCTGTTGGACGCCTTTGCCAGTTTATCCAATTTTTTGGCGGAACAGGAACACGCTCACCGGGTGCTGTACTGGTCTGCCAAAGCCGGGCAATTTCAACGCCGGGAGGTGGCCCAACCGGAAGATCTGCTGCCTTTGTGGCAGGAGATTCTGGCCCAAGGAAGCAGCGCTTCCCTGCCGGATTTGAAGGAAGAGAACCTGCCCAGCGGGATCTCCCACGGGCTGTACCTGTGTTGTACCCCCCAGGAACAGCCCCTGATGACATTGGAAAACAAATATCCCAGCGCCCAGCTCACTGTGATCCAAGTTAACCAGGCCCAGCAAAACCTTTCCTTTGGGTCCCGCGGCGCTGAGATCCGCCAGGTGATCCTGCGGCCGGGCCAAATCGCCCAAAGCCTGACCGGGCTGACCATTTAAAAGGAGGTGCCGCTCTTGGCAAAACAGAAACCAGAAGCAGGAGCGCGCCCGTCCCTGCTGGACAAGCCCCGCATCCTGTATTCGGAGCCGGGGATTTTTTCCCAACTGCTGTTTTTTGGGCCCATGTTTCTTTTAGGGAGTCTGGGGGCATTGGGCTGCTTTTTCGCCAGCTTTCAAGTGCCTGTCGACCCTTTGCCCGTGGGGATCGTAGGGGCTGTGTGCCTGCTATTCTCCCTGTTTCTCTTCTTGTTCAAAAAATCCCACTGGATTCTCTCCCTCTGCGGGGTTGCCCTTTGGATCGGCGCGGTGTGGTATTTCTTCGACGATTTGCTTCAGGGCTGCGCTCATACCATCAACTTGGTTTTGGAAGCCTACGGGAATAAGTTTGGGATGGCACTTCCCTTTTTAGTGGTGGATTCCTCCCTCACTTCCCAACAGATCCAATTTCAATGCACCCTGTCCTGCTGCCTGTTCCTATTCCCCTATCTATTCTTCCTGGGGTGGGTCCTGATAGGCCGGAAAAGCGCTTTGGGTGCTTTTTGCCTGACCGGACTGATGGTGCTGTTTCCCATGGTCATCTCCCTGGTACCCCCTGTGCCTTATTTGGTCATGCTGCTGTTGTTTTGGGCCATGCTTCTGCTGTTCTCCCCCACTTTTGGAGAACGCCACAGGCTTTTGGAGGACAGAGGCAAGTTCCACGCCGGCGGAAACGGAGTGGCCAGGCCCTCCATGCTTTTGCTGTTTTTGGGCAGCGCGGTTCTGTGCATGGCCCTCACCTACTGCCTGGTGCCCCATTCCACCTACCAGCGTCCCCAATTCATCGACGACCTTCGAGACGGCTTTTCCCGCGGGTTCGGCTTGGCAGAAACATTCCAAGGCGGAGTGGGAAACGGCAACGGCAGGGTGGAACTGTCCTCCCTGGGTCCTCGCAGTTACACGGGCAAAACCATGCTGCGGGTAAAGTATGAATGGGAATCCTTTGCCGGTTCCTCCGGAAATTCCAGCAATCTGCGGAAAGACTACTTGAAAAGCTTTGTGGGCAGCGTGTACACCGGAAGCAGCTGGGAACGGCTGTCTGCCCAAGACAGCGGGGAACTTCGGGAAATTTTGAACGACGAGCATCCCCAAAACTTGTTGGACAGGATCACCGATGAATTTTCCGCCTACAATCCCACCCAATACCATGTGACCGTGGAAAATGTGGGAGCAAACCCCCGGTGCGTCTATGTGCCCTATGGTTTGATCGGCGACAGTGTGGACACGGGTATCATGGGCTATGTGGAGGACGGCTTTCTCCAATCCACCCAGTTTTTCAGCGGTACGCCTTCCTATCAACTGGACGCATGGAGCTTTCCCGAATCCAGGAGGCAGTATTCCGACGTAGCCATCAACCAAATCCTCAACCAATCTCTGTCCTCTTCGGAATCCGACTCCTCCACCGGGAATTGGTACAGCACAGCGCAGGCCGACCAGATACAGGATTTGATCTCCCAAATGGAGGGCGGTCTTTACAACGAAGACGGAAGTCTGGTTTCCGCCAAGCAAATGGACCTGTGGACCATTCCCGAAACGGTCATAGACTATCTGGAACCGGAACAACAGGAGTTTGCCAGGACCCTGGAAGCCTACAACCAATTTGTGTACGACCATTACACGCAGCTACCGGATGAGCTCCGGGAAACGCTTCTCCAATTTATGGAGGAAAATGGGATGTACGCCCTTTCCGATTCTTCGTACATCTATCTTTCTTCTTCCACGTATTTGATCCAACAGGTCATCAGCACTTTGGCCTCCCGCTGCACCTACACCCTGACTCCCCCTTCTCTTCCGGAAGGCAAGGACTTTGTGGAGTATTTCCTGTTTGAAAGCAGGCAGGGTTATTGCGTCCATTTCGCCTCTGCGGCCGTGGCCCTTCTCCGGGCCGCCGGCATCCCTGCCCGGTATGCGGAAGGTTACGCAGTCCCGTCCAACGCGGAAGGCTGGGTGGACGTGCCGGACTACAACGCTCATGCTTGGGTGGAAGTGTACATGGGTGGCACAGGGTGGGTTCCCATTGAGGTGACCCCTGCCGGACCCGATGCCCCTGCGGCCACTGAGGATGCCCGTCCCACACAGGTTCAGACGGTGACGCCCACGCCGTCTCCCACTCCTGCCCCCAGTCCCACGCCGTCTCCTACCCCGGAAGCTACGCCTTCCAGCACTCCTGACACCGTTCTCGGCACTTCTCCTTCTCCGGCGCCCACTGCCGCGCCGGAAAGTGATGGCTCTCAAGGGAAGTTCCCTTGGGTGCTGACAGGGTCCGTTTTGGGAGGGCTTGTACTTTTGCTGATCGTACTTGTGGTACGGCGAAAGCTGCTTTTGCGGCTCCGGTGGAAACGGTTTACCCAAAGCGATCGGAACCAAGCTGCTTTGGCATGGTATGCCGCCCTTTTGGAACTGCACCGGACCGCGCGGAAATTCCTTCCCGTGTGGCAGGAAGAAATTCCTCCCCAACTGAAACGGCTGGCACAGAAAGCCCGCTTCAGTCAACACACGCTCACCCCGGAAGAGCTTTCTCTCTTCGAAAAGGAATGGGAAAACACGGTGGCACGCTTGCGGAAGCTTCTACCAACGTCCCGGAAGCTGTGGTGCCAATTTGGACCAGTTCTATTTTAAGGAAAAAAGAATGGCAACGTCAAAAAAGGCCGGCCTTTTGGGAGGCCTTTTCCATACACAGCAAGTTTATTTCCGGTCTTGGCCGGTCATTTTTGTGAGAAGGGCAATCAGGGAACCACATTCCTGCTCTGTCAAACTGGCGGTTATGGAACGTCCCCACTGGGCCAGATAAGAACGGATCACCGGCACCAATTCCCTGCCTTTCTCGGTCAGGTACAAGTTGTTCTGGCGACGGTCGTTGCGATCGATCTCCCGATAGAGATACCCCAATGTTTCCAGCTTCTTGGTGCGCCGGGCCACATTGCATTTGTCAATAAACATGTGGTTTGCAATGTTGTCTTGGGTGGTACCGGGATGGCGTTCAATGTGAAGCAAAATCAAATACATGGCGCCGGAAAAACCGTAATCCCGCAACCGCTCGGACATGAACCTGCTTCGGCTGCGGTGCAGATAGGTCACCGCCCGTCCCAGTTCACGGGTAAAATGAAGGGACGATTCCTTTGTCTCTGTTTGTTCCAGAGTTTCCACGGTTTTTCCTCCTTCCGTCGGACATCCTCTTAATCCTGTATTATACCGCCACAGCCAAAGATTGTCAAAGAAAATCCTTGTAAAATGAAACCGGTCTCTTCATTTTCACAAAAAGTTTTTATTTCTTCCCCCATGGAAATGGCAGGAAACGCCTATTTCCGGTTGCCTTTTCGACTTATTTCGTGTATAATGTGGCAAAGATTATCCTTAATTTTAGATTTCTTGCCAGCCCCAGGGGCTTTTGATACAGTATGTTGAAAAGGAGCGGTACATTTATGGATTTCCTGAAAAAACGCAATCTTTTTTTGGCGGTCACCATTTTATTGGTCGTGATCATTGTGGCGGTGTCCGCTGTGCTCCTGGCCCGTGGGCCCCGGGAAAGCTCTGTGGAATTGATCAAAAACAATCAGGATGGCACCTTGGAGGTGGACGACTTAAACGACGGCTCTATGACCATTCCTTATTACGATATTCCCACCAACAGTTACCAGCCCGAAGATTTCCGGGAAGCTGGCAACGGAGTCATCACCTATGAAGGCGGAGAGTCCTATGTGGGCATCAACGTCAACTCCAAAACAGGGGAAATCGACTGGAATCAAGTGGCGGAAAGCGGTGTGGACTTTGCCATGATCCGGGTTGGCTATCGTGGAAAAGGGGACGGCAACATTGTTTTGGACACCAATTTCCAAGCCAACATCACTGGCGCCACGGAAGCAAACATCCCCGTGGGCGTCTACTTTTACTCCAAGGCGGTCACGGATGACGAGGCTGACAAAGAAGCTACGTTCGTGCTGGAACAGATTCGAGGCTACAACGTGACCTATCCCATCGCCTTTTTCTGGGAGTACGACACCACCAGCGACGGCAGTGTGGACCAGTCCTCCCGTACTGTGCAATGTAACGGGGACCAGGTCACCGGATTTATCGACACCTTCTGCAACAAGGTGGAAATGGCCGGCTTTACCGCCTGCTACTACGCCACCAAGACCATGGCGTACGACAAACTGGACCTTAGCCGGCTGACAAATTATGACCTGTGGTATGCGGAGTACGCCTCCAAGCCCAGCTTTTATTACGATTTTGGAATGTGGCAGTACACGGACGAGGGAACCGTTCCCGGCATTTCCACAAGCGTGCCCATTACGCTGGCGTTAAAGTCCTACAAAAAATAACAAACGAACATGGTCCGCCTAACAAGGCGGACTCCGTTTTTTGAGAAAGATCTCCCCAAAAACAAGGAGGATTTATGGCAAAACATCTCCATAGCAAGCAGGTCAATCCCCTGATTCTGGCCATCAGCGCCGCTTTTGCGCTGTTGGTGGTGGCAGTGGTGGTCGCCCTTTCCCTGCTGGGAGGCGGCAGCGATTCGGAGGACACGGGACCGCAGGTTCCGGAAAACCAGCTGCTGGTCAACGATATATACGAAGGGGAACGGCTGGTTCCCAAATTCGACATGGATCTCAATCAGTATGACAGGGATAAATTTGTAGAGTCAAACGGCTACATACGCTACGAGGATGGGAAATCCGTCCTGGGCGTGGACGTTTCCGAACATCAGGGCACCATCGACTGGCAGGCTGTCAAAAACGCCGGCATGGATTTCGTCATTCTGCGAGTGGGATACCGTGGAATGACCGAGGGACTCTTAAATGTGGACGCCACCTTCGAGCAGAACTATCAAGGCGCTGTGGACGCCGGTTTAAAAGTGGGCGTGTATTTCTTCTCCCAAGCCATCACAGAAAAGGAAGCGCAGCAAGAGGCGGATTTCGTTTTGGAAACCTTAAACGGCCGGGAACTTTCTTACCCCGTGGTGTTCGACTGGGAGACGCCCATCCCCAGCGAAGAGCTTCCTGCGGAAGATCTGCGGGCCTACAACATGTCCGGCGAGGAAGTGACCAGCTTCGCCAAGGCCTTCTGCCAGCAAATCGAAAAAAAGGGATACACCGCCTGTGTGTACACCAATAAACATATGGCCTACAACAGCTTCAACCTGGAAGAACTAAAAGAATATGCCCTTTGGTACGCGGAATACCAACCTGCCCCCAGCCTGTATTACGATTTCCGCATTTGGCAGTACTCTGCCAGCGGCACAGTTCCCGGCATTGAGGGCAACGTGGATTTGAACATTTGCTTTGAACCCTATTAAGGGAGGAGGCTTACTCCATGAGCGAGAAGAAACTCAGGCTTTTGGCAGCGGCGCTTTGTGGGCTTGCCGCATTGGTATGGAGTATTGTCACAGCGTTGCAGGCCACCAGGGGTTTGTCCCCGTGGCTGGTATTGATCAATCTTGTATGCGCCTTGGTATGGTGGATCGCCTGCGGGGCGCAGATCGTTCGGTATAAAACCAGAAAGTAAGTACAAATTTCCGGCAGACGCCTGTTTTGCGGGAGGTTGCCGGGAATTTTTTTGATTTGACCTCACCTTTTCAGGACGGAAATCGTCTAATTTTATGAATCGGGGAACTGGGGAAATTTTCCCCGGGGGAAGAAGGAGGATTTTGTGGAGCGACTGGTACGGAAGGCCCAGCGAGGCGATAAAAACGCCTTTATGGCCTTGATTGAACAGAATCAGCTTGCCCTTTACCGGGCGGCTAAGGCCATTCTCCATCGGGAAGAAGACGTGGAGGACGCGGTGCAGGAAGCGATCTGCAAGGCCTTTTACAAATTGAGCGACCTGCGGCAGCCAAAATATTTTAAAACCTGGCTGACACGCATTTTGATAAATTGCTGCTACGATCTGCTGCGGCAGCAAAAGGGGCTGGTACCCTTGGAAATTCTCCCGGAAGAGGGCGTGAGCGAAGAACGGGAAACCTCTTTGGACGTTCAACAAGTCCTGCGGGATTTGGGAGAAAACGACAGGCTTGTACTGACTCTCTATTACTTAAACGATATTTCCGTCAAGGATATTGCCGGGATGCTGGCTATCAGCGAGGGCGCCGTTAAACAACGGCTCTCCCACGGCCGAAAGAAATTCCGGCAAGTTTACGAAGAACGGGAACTTGGAAAGGTGGTGGCGCGCCATGAAAAACGATGATCTGAAACGGGATAAGCGGTTCCAAAAGCAGCTTGCTAAAAAGCTGGACGTGGACCAACCGCCGGAGTCCTATTTTCGGGCTGTTCAAAACGCCTTTGACAACCTTCCCGATGAACTTCCCGTCAAGCGCCGTCCTTTCCATCAAACAGCATGGCGGACCTGTGTGGCGTTTGCCGCCTGCCTTGTTTTGGTAGTGGCCGGGATCTACGGCGTCTATCTGGTAAACCCGGTTCTCGTGGAAAGCATCCCCGGCGTGGGACAGATTTTCCAAGAGCTGAACCAAGAGGAGGACTCTCCCAAACCCACTCCCTCCCCCAACGTGGACCGCAGCTATGTGGAAAGCCAGATTCAAGAAGAGATCGCCCCGTTCCAACCTGTTTCCGTGGACAGCATGTCCGGTTTAGGGGCTCTCACCGTGGAGAACGCCTGGAGCGATGGCATCTACCTCCACATAGAGATGTCCCTGGAGGCTTGGGACATTGATACCAATTCTTTCTACCTGCTCAATCCTTTCGAGGACATTTACAACTCTGAAACGGACAACAGCGCCTTGGCAATAAACGGGGAAACAGCAGAAAGAATGCAATCCCCGGATCAATGCGGGTTTTCGTTGAGTTCCGATGGCACCAGCGATACCATGCGTTATACCGCGTCGTGGGTTTACAAACTTCCGGAACAGGAAGCCCACAACACGGACCTGTCCGTGGATTTGAGCATTCCCAGGCTGTATGGTGTCTACACCTACGAGAGTCCTTACCCCAGCTGGGACTGCGAATTCTACAGCAGCTTTTCTGTCACGGTGGACACCAGCCGCACCCTGGTGCAGGACAACCAAGTGGAAGATAACGGGATCACTTTGAATCACGTGGAAGCTACCCCCACCTGTGTGATTGCCCAGGTCACCGCCGCCAATTTCGGTTGGGCGGATTCCAGCCTGGTCCTTCCCCTCACCTTCAGTGATCCAAACACCGAAGCAGTTCCTCTGGAAATTTATTCACAACTGACCACCCCCTCCGGGGAGATCCTTTACTCTCCCAATCTTCTGATTTCCTCCACACCCAGCAGTTATCCCTCTTATCCTTCCCTTTCCTCCAACGGCACCTACGATCTGACGGTGGCGTTCCAATCCCCCACGGAAGACTTCCACCAGCTGATCCTCACTTTCTACGAATACGACCTTTCCTTTTTTGATACCCTCACATCGGAAAATTCCCCTTCCAACCGGGTGACAGCCGAATTTACCATTGACCTGGATTCGAAAAGCATCTATCCTTCTCAAAATTACCTGATGTCCGGACGGCAAAAACTGGATTACCGCATCAGCGCCAGTTTGGACCGCACCCCTGACCCGGAAAACGGCTACATCTGCTCTTACCCCTATTCCACAGAGGATTATTTGACTCTGAATTTATTCACCAAAGACAGTGAATATCACTCCCTCCTTTTAAACGTGTACGACAATGAACAACTGATTGGCTCCTATCCCTCGGTACCCTCCTCGGAATATAATACCAGAATTGCAGAGTCGGACCTCTATCAAACCTCCGAGTACTCTTTCCTACAAACCCCACTTGATTCTCCCTATCTCCCCGACGGATATACCAGGATTTCCTTCCAGTTGTACAATTTGGGGGATGCCAACAGCATTGCCGGTTCCATTTCTTCCCGTTTCGAGTTGGTGGACGGGGAAACCGGCAACGTGTTGATCTCCGACATCCGGCAGACGTACTTAAAAGAGTATGACCAGGTGTTCGGAACGCAACAAGCGGACACGTTGTTTGGAGATTCTTCCTCTTTGAATCAAGAGAACACTTCCCAATTTGGGGAAAACATGTCTTGATGGTTTTTCTTTGTTTTTTCCTGTTAGAACCAGAAAAAGCGGTGAGCACTTGCTCACCGCTTTTTCTATTTCTCTCTCAAGCTAAACCGCCTTGCTGAAAAACTGGGCGGGTATTTCTTTTTCCGGCTGGATCATTCCACGATCACGCCGTCCTCATCCCACAGGTCATGCCAACTGGTGGCGCCGGGCCACAGGAACACCTGGCCCTTGATCAGACGGCAATTCCGATCTGCCTTGCGAAGAATCTCCATTTCCTCGTCAGTCAGGGGATCTTCCACCGTGGACTGGAGGTTGCTCACATATTCGCTCTCATGGATGGAGAAGGGAATGGGGATCTGGCCCCGCTGCACAGCCCACTTCAAGCAAATGATTGCGGGATGCACATTGTGCGCCTGGGCAATGGCCACAACTTCCTCCATTTTGATGTCGGCCACGTCCTCGGGAGTGGTGTCGCGGTCGGGACGGGTGGGGCTGCCAATGGGGCAGAAACCAATGGGCTGAATGCCGTGGGCCACCACATAGTCGTACAGTTCGGGCTGTTGGAATCCAGGATGCAGCTCCATTTCGATCAGGGTGGGCTTGATCCGGCACAGGGGCAGAACCGCTTCCAGCTTGGGAATGGTCATGCTGGACATGCCCAGGTTATGTACCAGGCCCATATCATACAACCGTTCCATCTGCCGCCAGGTGATCATGAAATCTTCCACCTTGAAAGGCTTGGAGTCGGGGCTGCGGGAATCGCCGTCACACCCGGGCGCATGATAGTTGGCAAAAGGCCAATGGACAAAATAGGCGTCCAAATAGTCCAGCTGCAAATCCTTCAGGGTCTGCGCACAGGAAAGGAGCACGTCGCCCTTCCAGTGCATGTCGTTCCACACCTTGGACGCAATGAACAGTTCTTCACGCTTCACAATGCCCTCTTGGAAAGCGTCGGCGAACACCTGGCCGATCTGGTCTTCGTTGCCATACACAGAAGCGCAGTCAAACATGCGGTAGCCGCAGCGGATGGCGCCGGCCACAGCGTTGGAGATCTGCTCAGCGGTAAAACGGTCGGAGCCAAAGGTCCCCATGCCGATGCAGGGGATTTGCTCGCCGGTGGACAAAGTCCGCTTCGGTACTTGATTGGGATCGATCCATGCCATAATCGTAATTCCTTCTTTCTCTTTTTAGTAGTTTTATAGGGAAACGCCTGGTTTCGGCGTTTATTTCACAGATTCAGCTTTTCCACGGTCACCTGGGGCAGCAGCCGGTCCAGGTCTTCCTGCTGGAAACAGCCTGTTTCTTTCGTCAGAGCGTTGGCGGCGGAGATGGCCACGGCGTAACGGATAGCCTGGGGCAGATCCCAGCCTTTTTCAAATCCAATGGAAAAGCCTGCCACCATGCTGTCGCCGCAGCCCACAGTATTTACCACCTGGATCTGGGGCGGCCGTCCCTGGTAGATCCCCTCTTGGGAAACTACCAGCACTCCGTCCTTCCCCAGGGACACGGCCACCATACCCGCTCCCTGTTCCCGGAGAGCTTGGGCGGCCTTGACGCAGCTTTCCACCGAGCTGGTATCCGCACCGGTGAGCTGCTGGAGTTCCTGGGCATTGGGTTTGATCAGGTCGGGCTTTCCCGGAAGGGCTTCCTTCAGAGAATTACCGCTGGAA
>OLOH01000809.1_pt1 | contig 20329 bp, 20 predicted proteins | sample 1673221 | NCBI WGS metagenome assembly OLOH01 (sample SAMEA3136767, study PRJEB25190) | human gut metagenome
AATCATTTCTCTGCTCCTCTATACATACGGGTTGTTCACTTTTTCGTTGCCAATCGTTGTTGCGCCCATATGTCCCGGGAATACCTTTGTTTCATCCGGAAGCAGGAACAACTTTTCCTTGATCGAACGAATCAGTGCAGAAGTGCTGCTGGTTGCAAAATCACTTCTTCCGACTGAACAACAGAACAATGTATCTCCACTGAAAAGTACTCCCTCTTTTTCTACATAGTAGGATACGCCGCCCTGGGTATGTCCCGGTGTATGGATCACCCGGAAATCTTCTCCGATCAGATGAAGCACATCTCCATCATGGATCACGTCTCCCCCCGGGTAGCTATAGCCATTTGTATATACCGTTGACTCATTCATAGACGGTGTGTGAAGAAGCTCCAGATCAGATTCTTCTACGTAAACCGGCATTTCACCATACCGGTCGATCACTTTATCGATTCCCATGATATGATCAAAATGCGCATGAGTCAGAAGAATTGCCTTAATTACAAGCTCTTCCTCTTCGATATAACCGATCATCGCTTTTGACAGGTTTGCCGGATCAACGATCACGGTCTCTTTTGTTTCTTCATTAGTAACAATGTAACAATTGGTACTGATAATTCCTGTTACAAATTTTTCGATTTTCATTTCTTTTTACCCCACTGCTCGTTCTATATCCAGCACGCCGACGATCTGCCGGAGCTTTCCGATCACTTTTCCAAGCTCCTCTCTTCCCCGGACAATAAATCCGGCTTCGATTGTTGCTGTTCCCTGTTTGCTGGTTCTTACATTCATAGACTTCACATCAATATTCATCTCCGTGAACACCTTAGACATATCCATCAGAAGTCCCTGCCTGTCATTTGCATACATCTTGATCTCAGCCAGATAGCTTCCGGTATCTGTACCTTCCTCCGGTTTTTCCCATTCTGCCGGGATCAGACGCACCCTTTCCGCTTCTGACAGATGAATGATATTGACACAGTCCGTCCGGTGGATCGACATTCCGCGTCCGCGGGTGATAAAGCCAACGATCTCATCTCCCGGCACCGGATTGCAGCATCTGGAAAAACGCACTGCCATATCGTCGATTCCCTTGACCACGATACCACTCTTGGATCTGGTGATATGCACCTTGTTCTTTGCCGCTTCCGCAACCTTTTCCAGAACACTTTCGTCGGTCAGTTCTTTTCGGTGATCCTTACTGTATTCTTCTGCAAGACGGTTGACGATCTGCCCTTCCTTCAATCCGCCATGTCCAAGTGCTGCAAGGATCGAATCCCAGTCCTTAAAGCCGTACTTTTCCTGCACGATCTGCATATATTTCAGTTTCATCAGATCCGAGAGTACAAATCCTTTTGCCTTACAGTACGTGGCGAGCATTTCCTTACCACGTACAATATTTTCTTCTTTGAATTCTTTCTTAAACCACTGGTTGATCTTGTTCTTCGCCTGGGTACTCTTGACGATACTCAGCCAGTCACGGCTCGGTCCTTTGGAGTTCTGCGAAGTCAGGATCTCGATTCGGTCCCCGTTCTGGATCTTGTAATCGATATTGACCAGCTTGCCATTGACTCTGGCACCTACCATCTTGTTGCCGACCGCAGTATGGATCGCATAGGCAAAGTCAACCGGCGTAGAACCGTTCGGCAGGTTCTTGACATCTCCGTTCGGTGTAAAGCAGTATACATCCTCTGCAAATAGATCCAGGTCTCCTTTCAGAAGATTAAGAAATTCCCGGTTGTCTGACATGTCTCGCTGCCATTCCAGGATCTGACGAAGCCAGCTCAGTTTCTCTTCTTCCTTCGCTTCAACGCTCTTCTTTCCATCTTCAGACTCTTTATATTTCCAGTGTGCCGCAATACCGTATTCAGCAGTTTTATGCATCTCTTTTGTACGGATCTGGATCTCAAACGGCTGACCGATCGAACTCATCAGAGTCGTATGCAGAGACTGGTACATATTTGCCTTCGGCATTGCGATATAATCTTTAAAACGTCCCGGAATCGGCTTGTACATCTCATGAATAATACCAAGGGCCGCATAACAGTCCTTCACTGTATCCACAATAATACGCACCGCAAACAGATCATAGATCTCATCCAATGTCTTGTCCTGATTGACCATCTTCTTGTAAATGCTAAAGAAATGCTTAACACGGCCATTCACCTGTGCCTTGATACCGCTCTGTGCCATATGCTGACTGACTTCTTCCACAATGGCATCTACAAAAGCCTGACGTTCACTGCGCTTCAGATTAATCTGTCTGGCCAGATCATAATACACTTCCGGTTCCAGGTATCTCAATGACAGATCATCCAGCTCAATCTTGATCTTGGAAATACCAAGTCTCTGGGCGATCGGTGCATAAATATCCATGGTCTCTCTGGCCTTTTCCTTCTGCTTGGCCGGTGTCATATACTTCAGTGTACGCATATTGTGCAGACGGTCTGCCAGCTTGATCAGGATAACTCGGATATCCTTCGCCATAGCCAGAAACATCTTACGAAGATTCTCTGCCTGAATCTCCACCTTATCCTTGGAATAGGATAACTGTCCCAGCTTTGTTACACCGGATACGATCAGTGCGATCTCCGCGCTGAATTCTCTCGTGATATCCTCCTCCGTCATGATCGTGTCCTCAACCACATCATGAAGAAGTCCGCCGACAATGGTCTCCTTATCCAACTCAAGATCCGCCAGGATCAGGGCTACACAGAGCGGATGAATAATATAAGGTTCTCCGGACTTACGCAGCTGCCCCTTATGCGCATTATTGGCAATATTATATGCCTTCTCGATCATACTGATATCATCTGAAGGATGATATTCCTTCACTTTATTGATCAGGCGCTGATACAGCACCTCCGGTGATTCGAAATCCTGTGTATGAATGAGCTCCTGCTCCTCAAATGGCTCTTCAGTGCCCATTACTTCTTTTTTATCGTCCTTCATATTGCGTCATCCTCTTCTGTCATTATTTACCTTCGTAGATAATCGCTGAATCAATATCATAGCCGCTCAGTCTCTCGCGGCCCTTCAGTCCTGCCAGCTCCATGAGGAAAACAATCTTGACGACTTCTCCGCCAAGTTCTTCCACCATCTTGATAATGGCTTCTGTTGTGCCGCCTGTGGCAATTAAGTCATCGATAATAACAACCTTCTGTCCAGGCTGAATTGCGTCTTTATGTATCTCAATAGTCGCAGTGCCGTACTCAAGATCATATGTCTGGCTGATCGTTGCTCTCGGCAGCTTGCCTTTCTTTCTGACCGGCACAAAAGCCTTATGCATATTGTAGGCAATGGGTACACCAAAAATAAAGCCTCGGGATTCCGGACCGAGAACAACATCGAAATCAACACCTTCCAACTTCTCCTGCATCTGGTCGATGGCCAAGTGAAGTCCCTCCGCATCCTGCAAAACACTGGTAACATCTCTGAAAATGATTCCCTTCTCCGGGAAATCAGGAATACTCTTGACATATTCTTCTAATTTTTTCATAAGACTCACTGCTCCTTCTATATGAATATTTGTCTTCTCAAATTCATCGCAGCTGCCCGAACCTTGGGCAGTCACGTATAAATTTAATTATAACAATAAATGATTCTATTGAAAAGCCCCGAAATCGACAAAATACGTCCTGTACCACATTGAATCCATCAATTTAGCTGTTTTTCCCGGGATCATTTCATAATGAAGATACGGTCCTGCTGTTTCAACCCGCATAAGTCCCAGTTCTTCAAAGACATACAGTGCCTGCATCAGCATAAATATATGTTCCTCCGCTGAATGTATGCTGTCAAATGGGATATCTTCCATCATAAAACTGCCTTCGGTCTCATTCCCCTGTTTCTTCATCTGCATCTGAAGGAAACGAAAAACCTGACTGCACACTGACTTATCCAGCTTGTCCCTGACATCACAATACAGCCTGTAATCATCCGTCACATGTCTTAATGCAAAAATATGCTGAAGTTTTTCCAGGTTGTCATCCTGAGCAATCCTGACATCCTTCAGAATCATCTGAGGATACTGTCTGTCCATATAATAATTTATATCCAGATTTCCGGCAATTGATACCTCCATGCCGGCTGTATAGTAATCCGCCATGATGCTTCGGCGAAATCCCACTGTATTCAGACTGCGTCTCCGGTCCATCACCGTCATTCTCAGTGTCGCCCGGTCTGCACCGATTTTTCTGACTTCACCCAGCTGTCCGGAAATTTCCGCCAGAGGCTCCGGCATATCCTGACCAAAGGGTTCCATTCTCTGGATCAATTCAATCAGTTCTATGGTTACTTCTGACGGCTGAAGCTTTAATTCCGGCCGCTGGACAGGTGTCAGCATCTGGCTGTCCATATGCATTTTTGCATATTCATTCAGTCGTCCGGACAATTCCGGTACATTTTCTGCCTTCAATGACATTCCTGCTGCTGCTGCATGCCCTCCGAATTTAATCATCAGATCACTGCACGTACAAAGGGCTTCAAAAAGATTGAATCCGTCTATACTTCTGGCAGAACCTGTTGCCACGCCATTTTCTATAGACAGCAAAATATTTGGCCGATAAAACATATCTTTAATCCGGGATGAAACAATACCAATGACCCCATGATGCCATCCTTCGCCGGCTACCACCATCACCCGGCTGTTTCTGATTGCATCAGATGCCTCGATCCGGTCTGTCACCTGTTTTAAAATCATCTGCTCCGTTTCCTTGCGATGACTGTTCTCCACCTCCAGCTCAGCTGCAATTGCTGCTGCCTCCTCTTCATCTCTCGTCGTAAACAGACGAACGCCTCTTTTGGCATCCCCCATACGCCCACCGGCATTCAGCCTTGGTGCAAGCCCGAAACCGATAAAGCCACTGGTTATCTTACGCTTAAAGTCATATCCGGCACTTTCCAGCAATTTGCCAAGTCCCATATTGGCAGGGTGTTTTATCCGCTTAAATCCTTCACTGACAATGATCCGGTTTTCATCATACAATGGTACGATATCTGCCACTGTGCCGACAGCCGCAAGCTCCAGGTATTCTGTAATATCCGTCTGATCATTTCTGTAATCTTTCAGCCCCTGTACCAGTTTATAGGCCACACCGCATCCCGCCAGATAAAGGAAGGGATAGCTTTCTCCCGGCTGTTTTGCATCCACAACAGCCACAGCCTCCGGCAGCTTCTCCTGGCATTCATGATGATCCGTAATAACCACATCCATCGCCAATGATTTTGCCAACTGACACTCTTTGACAGCAGAAATCCCGGTATCCACTGTCACCATCAGCTTTGTCCCCGTCTCTGCCAGCATGCGCACAGCATTTTCATTCAACCCATATCCCTCAGTCATGCGGTCCGGCAGATAATAATCTACCTCTGCACCGGCTTTACTCAGGTATAAATATAAAATACTGGTGGCTGTAATACCATCCACATCATAATCTCCATAAATTGTTATCTTCTCATGGGCATCCATGGCCTGGCTGATCCGGCAAACTGCTGCCTCCATTCCCTTCATCAGGAATGGATCGTACATATTCTTTTCTGAAGGATAAAGGAACCGCTGTGCCTCTTCTTTATTATGCACACCTCTTGCCGCCAGTAACCCTGCAAACACCTTCGGATACCCGGTCTCTGCTGCCAGCTGCTTCACACCGGCACTTTCCTGCTTTATAAACTCCCATCTGTAACTTTCCGGAACCAAAAAAACACCTCTCTTCTGCAGACGGCAATTGCAAAATCCATGTGTCTCGAAAACCATATCTAATCCAAGCTTCATTGCAGGCACGTTCGCACTGCCCGGCACTGGCAGTGGTACTAAGACGCTAAAGAATAGCGTCTAAGGACCAGCCGTACCGGAAGCACCTGCAATGAAGCTTGGATTGGATATGGTTAACCCCAGAAAATTGATTTTGCAATTGCCTGGTCTTCAAATCAAAACTCAATAATCTCTCAATCGCCAGTTTCCTCAAGCACCAAAATAAATATATTATATTAAGGCACCTTATTCCAAACTGTCTTTGTGAAAGGACTTTCTGCACTGCGGCTGTCTTTTCTGCCTCTTCGATATACTTGAACTGCTGATTGGGCAATTCAGTTTTACTTGGTATCATGTATCAAATTGACGCATTCAAAAGCAGGTGCTTCTGACACGGCCGGTACTTAGGTGCTGTCCTTCAGCACCTTATGTACCGCTGCCAGTGTCAGGCAGTGCGAACGTGCCTGCTTTGAATCGTCGATTTGATACATGATTCAAAAAGCAACGCATTGCCCACTCAGCAGTCAATAATCTAATCAGAAAAGACTGCCGCAGTGCAGCAGTCCTTTCATAAAGAAATATATTTATTTTTTCTTGCCTTTCATAACAGCCCAGATCGTACCTGAAATGAATACTGATGAAAATGTACCTGCAATGATACCGGCCATCATCGGCAATGCAAATTCTTTAATAGAAGTTACGCCCATGATGTAGATCAGTAATACCATGATCAATGTTGTCAGAGAAGTATTGATACTTCTGGACAATGTCTGGCTGATACTTGTGTTGACAATTTCTTCTGTTGTTGCCTTCACCATTGTATGTGAGTTTTCACGGATACGGTCATATACAACGATGGTTGCATTGATAGAGTAACCGACGATTGTCAGCATACAAGCAATAAATGTTGTACCTACAGGGATTCTTGCAATTGAGTAAACAGCAAGAACGACCAGTACATCATGGAGCAATGCGATGATTGCACCTGCACCAAACTTGATATCTCTGAATCGAACCCAGATATAGATCATGATAAAGATACCTGCGATAAGGACGGAAAGGATCGCGTTTGTACGCATCTCACCGCTGATTGTACCGCTGATATTCTCTTCAGTGATATCAGACTGTTCAAGAGCGTACTTCTCCATTAAGGCGTCCTTAACAGCTGCACGGTGCTCAGGATCAAGAACAGGCGTCTTGATAACGATTTCAGGTGAACCGGATACATTCTGGAACTGAATATCAGTTGTACCTGCTTCACTTTCAAAGAGTTTTCTCAGATCATCTTCATCAGAGCCAGGGACTTCAAGATAATCCTTGAAATTGACAGTCATGGCTGTACCGCCTGTAAAGTCCAGACTGTAATTCAGCGCTTTATTGCCTGCAGAAGCATGAACACCCATGCTGACGAAACCTGCACAGATACAGATCACGGCGATCACATAAGTGATCTTCTTCATGCCGCAGAAGTTCTTAACCTTTGCTTCCTTCTGCTTACCATAGAATTTGGCATCTTTAAAACCAATACCATATAATGCCATCAGCACAAATCGTGTAATAACGAGGGCTGTAAACATAGAAAGCACAATACCAAGGGCCAGTGTAATGGCGAAACCTTTGATTGTACCTGTACCTTTGAGATACAGAACTGCTGCTGCAATTAATGTTGTGATATTACCATCGATAACGGCTGAAAGTGCCTTGCCGAAACCAATCTTGATGGCTTCACGCACATTCTTGCCTGCTGCGATTTCTTCTCTAATTCGCGTAAAGATAATGACATTGGCATCCACCGCCATACCGACGGAAAGGATGATACCGGCGATACCAGGCAGTGTCAGTGTCACATCCAGACCATTTAGGAAGCAGAGCATTGCTGCCACGTAAAGAAGCAGTGCAAGGGCTGCAGCCACACCAGGGATCCAATACACGACGATCATAAACAACATAACGATCGCAAGACCGATGGCACCTGCCATCAAACTTGTCTTAACTGCTTCATCACCTAACTTGGCGCTGACAACTTTGGAACTGATTTCATTCAGCTGGAGCTTCAGAACACCGGCACGAATAGTTGTGGCCAGAGAATTCACATCATCATAAGTAAAATTGCCTTCGATGACACACTGACCATTTGTAATCGCCTGATTAACAGTAGGGTAACTGATAATCTTGCCGTCATAGATGATGTAGATCGGTTTGCCGATATTTCTTGCTGTTGCTTCTGCAAAAGCTTTGGCGCCATCATCTGTAAACATCAGAGAAACCACGTACTGTGTGTTGCCATAGCTGTCTTTCTGGGATGTAGCCTGAGCACTCTTGATGCCTTCGCCGCCCACAACTTCACAGTAACCATCTAATACTTCCTTGCCTGTTGCCGCATCGGACTTTGCTTCACAGAAACTGATAGAACCAGGGTTGCCCAGTTCAGAGAGAATCTTCTCTGCATCATAAACACCAGGAATATCAACGTTGACACGGTTTGTGCCTTCCTGATAAACTTCTGCTTCTGTACTCCATGCCTCTACTCTCTGCTGAAGCTTGTAAACGGTATCGTTCATATCTTCAGAGGATGGATTGTCTTCGTCTGCTTCGTAGGTGATGTTGACACCACCTGCAAGGTCAAGACCAAGCTTAATGTTTTTGGCTGTACCGATATGATCCTTGCCATATCCGTATGCAGATACATAACCGCAGGCTGCGATCATCAGAACAACCACGATCAGCACAAGCCAGCTTTTCTTCTTACTCTTCATGCCTTTATTCTCCTTCTTCATCTGCCGCAGCAGCTTTAATCATAATTGCACATTCCACTCTCTTACGCATCAGTTCACATCCCACATCATACGCATCTGTGATCGAATGGTGGAAATTCCATGAGTTGGCAGCACAACCGCCGCTACAGTAGAATTTTGCGAAACAATTCGTGCATTTATCCTTGGCATAAATATTGCAAAGCTTGAATTCGTCGCGAATATCTGTCTTGACAACACCATCCCAGACATTACCCATCAGGAATTCATCCTGACCGACAAACTGGTGACATGGATATAAATCACCCCATGGTGTCACAGCAAGATATTCTGTACCCGAACCACATCCTGACAAACGTTTGGCAACGCATGGACCGCCTTCCAGATCGATCATAAAATGGAAGAAATTGAAATGTTTGCCTGCACGGTCTCTCTTCACGATTTCCTTCGCCAGCAGATCATACTGCTCACAAAGTTCCGGAAGATCTTCCTCCTGGATCGCATATGGCTCAGATGCAGGTGCAACAACAGGCTCAACAGAAATCTGCTTAAATCCTTTATCCGCAAGGCTCAGCACGTCTGCCGCAAAATCTTTATTGAAATGCGTAAATGTACCTCTGACATAATAATTCGTCTGATGTCTGCTCTCGGCAAACTTCTCGAACTTCGGCATGATCAGATCATAGCTGCCGCTGCCGTTGCGGAACGGACGCATATTGTCATGGACTTCCTTACGTCCATCCACACTCAGAACAACATTCGCCATTTCTTTATTGCAGAATTCTATGATCTCATCATTCAGCAGGACACCATTCGTCGTCAGTGTGAATCTAAAATTCTTGTCATGAATCTTCTCCTGCTCACGGCCATACTCAACGAGACGTTTAACCACATCCCAATTCATCAAAGGCTCGCCGCCGAAGAAATCCACTTCCAGATTCCGCCTGTTGCCTGAATTGGCGATCAGGAAATCCAGTGCCTGCTTGCCGACTTCATAGCTCATGATAGCACGTCGGCCATGATACTCGCCTTCTTCTGCAAAACAATAGCGACAGGCAAGATTACAGTCATGGGCGATATGCAGACATAACGCTTTGACAACTGTCTTTCTCTTCTTAAAATCAATAATATAATCTTTATAAATATCTTCTGTAAAAAGACTTTCTTCTTTAATTAAAGTCTCAATCTCTTCAAATGCTTCTTCCATATCTTCCTTTGGATACTTGGACGCAAGCATATCCATGATCTCGGACTTCTCATGGTCTTCATATAACTCAATAATATCATAAACAACATCGTCAACCACATGAATGGCACCGCTGTTGATATCCATGACTATATTGTAACCATTACTCTTATACTGGTGAATCACTTACATTCTCCTAACTCTCTTATTCTACTTTATAACTTTGCAGCTGCTCGGAATCAGCTGTCATAAATTCCTGACCCCGAATGGTCAAAACATTCCTTCAACATGAACAAGCAGCGATTTAGAAAACCCTAAACCGCTGCTCATAATATTGGCTGAATCAATCAGCAATCAGGTCTGATTATTTGTTGTTCTCGCAGCTCTGATTACCTACTGTACAGGAAGTCTTGCATGCAGACTGACATGAAGTCTGGCACTCGCCGCATCCGCCTTTGACCATGCTCTGTTTCATAGATCTGGTGTTCAATGATTTGATACGTTTCATTATGTACTCCTCCTTCAATTATGAACTTGAAATATTATAACATACTCATTTGCATTTTTAAAGCTCTTTTTAAAAAGATACGTGCATTATATGAAATAATTTCTATTTTTTTACTAAATCCAACCCATTCTCTGTGTAAAACAACGATTTTTCTTTCTGCATTCCAACTAAAAAACTGCCGGACCTTTTTCAAAAGTCGCTTATCCAAGCATTCCTCCCAACATCCCGCTGCCAAGGCAAAGCAACACAAAAGGCAGACAGAACTGCCACCCGACGGCAGCCATACATCCGGATACCACTGAAATCAGGCAGAGTGTGACATAATATATAGCTCCCAGCGCCAGCCCCCACAGGAAGCGTCTGTATCCGATCCGATGACCGGCATAAATACCGCCGATCAAAACCGCCAATACAACCACCACGTACACCGAAACACTGATTCTGTTCTGCCCCTCACCCACTGCATAGAAAATCAATGACGCCAGCACCATGCCCACGGCCGAAATCATCACACTGATCAGCCATGCAGCTGCCATCACACGCACAATCCCCAGCCCACCGGACACCGCACCCAACTTCTTATCCATCCCAAAATCATTCCTCAGTACAACATGATCCATAAAATATATGCCCCATATCCACCAAAAAGACATCTGGCTTTTTATCCATAAATGTCTTACAATAGAACAGACATCATAAATATATCTCTATATCAACTTGAAAGGAGAACTTATGGATAGAATCGATTTGCACACTCACTCTACGGCTTCTGACGGCAGTATGACGCCTTCAGAGCTTGCTCACCATGCCGCGTCATGCGGTTTGCGTGCAGTTGCTTTAACGGACCACGATACCACTGTGGGGCTTACCGAGGCTCAACAGGCAGCCAATGAAATTGGCATTGAACTTGTTCACGGCGTTGAACTGGCTACCTGGCTGGACAAGACCGAATTTCATATTGTCGGCCTTGATATTAATGAAAATAATCCGCATTTCCAAACCGCCATGGCACGCATGCAGCAGATCCGGGAAGACCGCAACAATCAGATGGTTGCCCGTATGCAGGCTGCCGGTGTGGATATCACCCTTGAGAAACTTCACGCCAAAGAAGGCATCGGTGTTTTGACCCGTGCCAACTTTGCCGGTTATCTATTGTCTGTTGGTTTTGTCAAAAGCATCAAAGAAGCCTTTGACCGATACCTTGGTGACGGGAAGCCATTTTATATTCCCCGCACCAAAACTTCTCCGAAAGAAGCCATCGAACTCATCAAACAGGCTGACGGAATCCCTGTTCTCGCCCATCCGATGCTCTATAAGCTCGGCAAAAACACCCTTGAGAAATATGTCAAGATGATGACCGACTGGGGACTGGAAGCCATGGAAGTCTACTACTCCACCAATACCCCTTCCGACGATCTTTATCTCAGCCATCTGGCTAACCATTATCACCTCAAGTATTCCGGCGGTTCAGATTTTCACGGTACTTATAAACCGCATATCCAGATTGGTACCGGCAAAGGCCGTCTCGTCGTTCCTTATGATATTCTTGAAAAGCTGAGAGCCTGACCCAATACATCTGCAGCTGTTTAGTCGCCTAAAGCAGCAATGTCGCCAATGCCGTTGCATACCAATCTCGGTCTATACGGAAATTCCTCGATCATCCCCGGTGCTGTTACCCCTGACAGTACCAATACCGTATCCAGACCGGATTCGATACCCGCAACAATATCTGTATCCATACGGTCTCCGATGATGGCTGCATCCTCTGAATGCACTCCAAGGATCCTGAGTCCCGTACGCATCATCAGGGCATTCGGTTTGCCCACATAATAAGCCTGTTTGCCTGTTGCCAGTTCAATCGGTGCCATTAATGCTCTGCAGGCCGGAACAATGCCGCCTTCCACAGGACCGGTCAGATCATAATTTGTACCGATCAGGCGGGCACCGTCATTGACAAATTTCGTTGCTTTAACAATATGATCATAGCAATAATTATCCGCTTCACCGATGATCACATAATCCGGATGAATCTCATTAACTGTAATGCCGGCATCATACAGGGCATTCTGAAGCCCATGTTCCCCCACCGCATAAGCGGTTGCCTCCGGCGTCTGCGTTGATATAAATGCAGCGGTTGCCAGCGCACTTGTATAAAAATGGCTTTGATCCACATCAAGTCCCATCCACTCCAGCTTCTTCTGAAGTTCCTTTGGTGTATAACGGCTGGAATTTGTCAGAAAAAGAAATTCCTTTTCCTCACGATACAGCCATTCTACAAACTCCTTCGCTCCCGGGAGCAGACGATTGCCATGATAGATCACACCATCCATATCAATAATAAAACCTTTTTTTGCTCTTAATTGTTCCATTTGAACCTCCTTCTCACCGGCCCATTCTCTGCCGGCCGCTCAATTTTTTATCAATTATCTCCGTTCTTATTATAAACTATATAAGGTACCTTACTATCAGTTTTTAATAAATTTTATGTAAAATATAACTAAAAAAGGTGTGGAAACCGATTTATGATCTCCACACCTTTGTACAATCCTTTGTAATGATTCAATTATTCTTCGTCATTAGCCTTCTCAACGCTGACAATCGCTTCTTTCTGCATTGGGATACGGCAATGTCTGTCACTGCCGAACTCAACGATAACAACATCTTCCGCGATGTCGATAACAACACCATAGAAACCGCTTGTTGTCAGAATACTGTCACCAACTGCAAGATTTGCGATCATTGCATCCATTGTCTTCTGACGTTTCTTCTGAGGACGTACAGAAAGGAAATACATTAAAACTGCAAAAACTGCAATATAAGCGATCAAAACAAAAATACCGCTTGTGCCTGCGCCTGTTAAAACTACTGGTGAAAAATTCATTAGATGTTCCTCCTTAATCTTCTTTACTTAAAAAGCCTTCTAATTTAGACTTCTTAAATTCGCTGTATCTGTGTTCCCTGATAGCAAGACGAATCTCTTCCATCAGATGATTATAAAAATACAGATTATGCAATACACACAAACGCATCCCCAACATTTCCTTTGCCTTAAGCAGATGGCGGATATAAGCTCTTGTGTAATTGCGACAAGCCGGACACTGACATCCCTCTTCAATCGGTCTGTCATCCAGTTCGAACTTCGCATTAAAAAGATTCAGCTTGCCATGGTTGGTATAAACATGTCCATGACGTCCGTTTCTTGACGGATAAACACAGTCAAAGAAATCAATACCTCTGTCCACACCTTCCAGAATGTTGGCCGGTGTTCCTACCCCCATCAGGTAGGTCGGCTTATTCTGAGGCAGTTCAGGAACAACCTCATCCAGAATGCGATACATTTCTTCATGTGTCTCGCCAACTGCAAGGCCGCCGATTGCATAACCGTCCAGATCCATATCACGGATCGTGCGAGCATGGTTCACACGGATATCTGCATAAGTTCCGCCCTGATTAATACCAAAAAGCAGCTGATGCGGATTCACTGTTCCCTCTGCATCATTCAGCTCCTGCATCTTCTTCTTGCATCGCTCCAACCATCGGGTTGTACGGTTAACTGAGTTGATCATATACTCTCTTGTAGCTGGATACGGCGCACACTCATCAAACGCCATGGCTATGGTTGAACCAAGGTTCGACTGAATCTGCATACTCTCCTCCGGCCCCATAAAAATCTTATGACCATCAATATGTGACTGGAAATAAACGCCCTCTTCCTTGATCTTGCGGAGTCCTTTCAGAGAGAATACCTGAAAGCCGCCGGAATCCGTAAGAATCGGTCTGTCCCAGTTCATAAACTTGTGCAGGCCGCCAAGCTGTTTCACAATCTGGTCCCCCGGACGAACATGAAGATGATAGGTATTGGATAATTCCACCTGTGTACCGATCTCCTTCAGATCCGTTGTCGCTACCGCGCCTTTGATAGCTGCGATCGTACCGACATTCATAAAAACAGGTGTCTCAATGACACCATGTACGGTTTCCATATGTGCGCTCTTTGCTCTGCCGTCTGTTGCAACGATTTGATACATACACTCACCTGTTATCTTAATTATAATAGAACAATCAACATACATTCGCATATTGATAAAAAAGCGTTATATCTAGTATAACTGTAAATGATTTATTTATCAACAAAAAAATGCATAAAACAGAAAAAAACTGCCGCCCCAGGCAGCAGTTTCTTTTCAAACATCCACGCTTCGATAATTATGCCGCATATTTTGCCAGAACTGTATTGAATCCGGCGTTTTCTCCGCTGTAGCAGACTCTGAGCTTGCTTCTCAGATCCAGACTGAGAATACCAAGCAGGGATTTGGCATCCAATGCAATTCTATTAAAATAGACATCAATATCAAAATCACATTCAGAAGCAGCTTTCACAAATTCTTTTGCTGCTTCCACATTATTTAATACAATATTCTTCTCGTTCATTTAAGCGACCTCCTTGGATTGGAATATTTTTATCATACATCAACCTGAATGTCAAATTTCCAATTTGCATTTCACTCGAAAGCTTTTGTCTATTATGTATTACTAATATCTGATTTCAACGACAATTCATAGCATAATTTCCATTACTTTGTGAACATTTTATGGAAACGTTTCCAGTCATTTCGCATGCTAGGCAAAATCATCCATAACTTCTCGTTTAATTTTCATAAAATTTCGGTCAACTTTTTTGCTTTACCTTGCGAATTCCAATGTTTTCTATTATAATGAATGCCATACGACTTCAGTATCCATGCGTTTTCTTTCATTATGTATGCAATCAGGAGGTTTAAATATACATGGCTGGATCAACATTTGGTAATCAATTCAAAATCACAACATGGGGCGAATCTCACGGCAAAGCTGTGGGTGTTGTTATTGACGGCTGCCCCGCCGGGCTTGCACTCACTGAGTCTGATATTCAATATTACCTGAATCTGCGCAAACCCGGACAATCCCGTTATACAACACCACGAAAGGAAGAGGATGCCGTTGAGATCATGTCAGGAATTTTTGAAGGCAGAACAACAGGCACGCCTATCTCTCTCATTGTTTACAACAAAAATGCACGTTCTTCCGACTATTCGGATATTGCCCGATACTATCGTCCCGGACATGCAGACTACACCTTTGATGCCAAGTACGGTTTCAGAGATTACCGCGGCGGCGGACGTTCATCGGCCCGTGAGACCATCGGCCGTGTCGCAGCCGGTGCTGTTGCCATGAAGCTGCTTGAAGCATGCGGTGTCAAAATCTGTGCTTACTCAAAGGCCATCGGACCTGTCTCCATCAATCCGGCACATTTCAATGCAGAAGATATTTTCAATAATCCTGTTTATATGCCGGATATGCAGGCTGCCGCAGAGGCTGAAGCATTTATCGCAGCACAGATGGAGAAACAGGACTCCTGCGGCGGTATCATCGAATGCCGCATTCAGGGAATGCCTGCCGGTATCGGCGATCCTGTTTTTGAGAAGCTGAATGCGAACCTGGCCAAAGCCATCTGTTCCATCGGTGCTGTCAAAGGCTTTGAAATCGGAGACGGATTTTCAGCTGCCAGGTCTCAGGGGTCTGTCAACAATGATGCATTTACTACCGATGCAGCCGGTCATATCACCAAGGCCACCAATCACGCCGGCGGCATTCTGGGCGGCATGAGCGATAGTTCCGAAATCATTTTCCGGGCTGCCATCAAACCGACACCTTCCATTTCCCGGACACAACATACCGTTACCCGTGAGGGGGAACCGATCGATATACAGATCAAAGGCCGTCACGACCCGATCATTGTTCCAAGGGCTGTTGTTGTTGTCCAGTCCATGGCCGCTCTGGTTCTTATCGACGCACTGATGCAGAATATGACTGCCCGGGTAGACTATCTGAGGGATTTCTATAAGAATTGATTTTTTTAGTTAGATTTTCCCGACTGCATCTTGATGAATAACACAATACCTGCATTGCGAAACTTCAAAGTCTAAAAAAAGATGAACCAATTAGCAGCTTCAAAAACAGGTGCTAATTGGTTCATCTCGTTTTAACCTGGAAAGTTTCGCCCGTTATTCTGAATCAATAATATCATCATCCTCAGGAATAATCACCGCTGCAAGGATGTACAGAATAACGCCAGAGCCGCCGGCCAGTGACAGTGCCGCCCATATCAGACGGATGATCGTCGGGTCAATACCGATCAGTTCACCAATACCGCCGCAAACACCTGTCAGCAGCTTATTTGTTCTGGACTTTACTAATCTAACCTTTTTCATATCTTTCATTGTATTCACCTCACTCAATACCAACATCAAAGGAATTCATTTTATCTGGAGGCTGCTAAATAAGGAATCACATCCGTCAGTGTCTCCGCCTTACCATACAATATCCTGGAAAGCTTTTCATCCGGCTGTGACAGATCCGACACCATTATCGGCAGACATCCGGCCCGATAAGCCGCCATCAGCCCATTCGGTGAATCTTCCAGTGCAATGCAGGCCTCCGGCTTCTCACCGATACACTTGCAGGCATACTGATACACATCCGGCATCGGCTTGCCATGAGGTACCATCGCCGTGCTGATGATCTGATCAAAATAATCCAACAGCCCTACCTCATCCAGATAAGTCATCGCCTTCGTCTCACCACTGGCCGTCGCCACTGCTGTTTTGAAGTAATGACTCTTCAGATAAGTCAGCAATTCATCAGCACCCGGCTTTTTCTCTACCGGATGCGTTTCCATATAAACAGCCATCAACTCCTTGCGCCTGTTCCGCACAACATGATAATCAAAATCCTGTCCAAAGACTTCTTTCATCATCGGCTCTGCAAATTCCGGCGCCATGCTTCTAAGCATCAGACTGTGTTCCATCTTCCAATCATAACCGGCCTCACGCCCGGCTTCCATCCAAAAATGGCAATATATCTTCTCTGTATCAAGAAGGATGCCATCCATATCAAAAAGTACTGCTTTCATCTTGTCCTCCTGTAGTATATTTCATTTTGTAAAAACAATTACTTTCTATATCATACCATTCCCTTCAGGAAGAAAAAAGACGGAGATTTTATTCTCCGCCTTTTGAATGTTTGCTTATATCTATTTTGTATTTTCTGTGCTGCCGGTACTTCCTGTACTGTTTGAACCGCTTTTGCTGCTGTCAGATGAAGTACTTTTCACCTGCTTGCAGTTGTCTGCTACCCAGTCTTCTACGATATCCAGTCTTGCTGTCTTCTCCAGATTCTCCAGGTTTCCAGCATCTTCCAGTGCTTTTTTGAGTGCATCTACATCTTCGTATCCGTAAGCCTTTGCATACTCCTTATACTTCTTCTCAAGTGTCTTATCTGACACATCGATCTTTGCTTTCTCAATGATCAGATCTGCCGCAAGGTTGGCCTTTACCTGATCCTTTGCAGCCTGGGTTGCCTTTGAATTAAAAGTTTCCTCATCCATATTCATATACTGTTTAAGGAAATCTGCAAAATCAAGGTTATAATAAGATGCCATATTCTTATACTGTGTCTTGATCGAACTGATCATATTCTTCAGATCCTTCTTCGGATACTTGTTCACAGTTGTGTTCTCAAGTACTGCTTTCCATGCATTTTCCTTGATTGTATTCTGCTGGTTTTCTTTGCCGTTTTTTTTCAGAGATTTTTTAATTTCCTTTTTGTACTCTTCCACCGTCTTGGAAGTATCAGAAACACTCTGTACAAATTCATCTGTAAGTTCCGGTACATCGGTCTGGCTGATTCCCTTCAGTGTAACGGTAAATACGACTGCCTGACCTGCAAGATCTTCATTTCCATAGTTCTCCGGGAAAGTCAGATCCAGATCAAAAGTATCGCCAATATTGTGTCCGACAACGCCATCCTCAAATCCGTCAATAAACTGACCACTTCCTAATGTAAGCTGTGCATCTGTCGCTGTTCCACCATCAAATGCCACACCATCTTTCTTTCCTTCGTAGTCAATCGTTACCGTATCTCCGGTTTGTGCTGCACGGTCTGTAACTTCTGTTGTAGTTGATTTAGACTGAAGTACACTGTTGATCTGTGCTTCTACATCATTATCCGATACCGCATCCGCATCTACTTTATCAATCTCCACACCTTTATATTTTGTAATCGTAACATAATCATTGGAAATCTCACCGGAGCATCCGGTAAGAAATAATGACAATGCACAGATACCTGCTGCCAGTACTGCTAATTTCTTTTTCATTTTCTTTTACACCTCTTATATCTTCATTCTCTCTGACTGTCCAAATCACCCACATCAGAGCGCTACATATGATTATAACACATAATCCGTCATTGAAAAGGGATTTCCCAAAATTCACATTTATTTCAGATTTTCCATTACTTTCAAAAAGCCGCCAAAAACTTCAAATTACTTGCACTTGTCTACAAACAATGCTACAATAAGCTATGTGTAAATATGATTTGAGGAGGAAAACCCGTGAGTAAGATAACGATCGTATTACTGGTAATTCTTGCCGTACTGCTTATCGCCCTGGTTGTTCTGTATTTCCTCGGTAAGAAAGCGCAGAAAAAGCAGGCAGAACAGGAAGAGATGATTGCAGCTGCTGCACAGCAGGTCAACATCCTGGTTATCGACAAAGGTAAGATGAAGCTTAAAGATGCCGGTTTCCCGTCAGTTGTTCTTGAGAATACACCTAAGTATCTTCGTCGTTCAAAGGTACCTGTAGTCAAGGCAAAAGTCGGACCAAAGATCATGACTCTGATGTGTGATGCAAGCATCTATGATCTTATTCCAGTCAAAAAAGAAGTAAAAGCAACCGTAAGCGGTATTTACATCACTGCAGTAAAAGGAGTCAGAGGTTCTCTTGAGACTCCACCTAAGAAAAAAGGATTCTGGGCAAGACTGCGGAACAAGTAACAAAAAAGGGTAAATGATTCTGAGCTGATTGAATCATTTACCCTTTTTGTTTTATTTTCCTGAAATTGCTTCCTCTGCCTGTGCTTTCGGTCTTATGCTCATTGCGATCCGGCAGTCTGCCGTCGCTTCATGATTCACATCAAGCCCGTACTCCACAGCAATATCAATTCGCTCATCATCCACATTCACATCCAGCTTCCGTGTATGAATTCCAACATGAAGCTGCCCATACGGTGTATCATAATATGTGACATTCATCTGATTCTTCTCAAATACCATATGTGCATTCGTAATTCCGCTCTTCATGATCTCCATCGAATCTTCACCGGTGATCTTGATCTTATTCTTAACCACCCCCGGAATCCCTTCCATTACTTCATCATAAAGAATATAATGCTTTCCGTTCTTCCAGTAATAGCTCGCCGGAGTGATCACTTCGATCGGCTCATTCTCTTCATTTTCTTCCGGATCTGCAAATACCATATCATGCAGTCCGGAAATCGTCAATAATACATCCTGTGTCATACACGTCATCCAATCTGTCTGTTATTAGATGGCAAGCTGTTTTGCGATATCGTACTGGTACTCCGGAATTCCTTTCTGCATTGCCAGTGCTTCGTTGATATCGAAGTCAATATACTCGCCATGTTTGTATCCTACTACACGGTTTGTTTTTCCTTCAAGAAGAAGATCTACAGCAAGAGATCCCATGATAGATGCATAAACTCTGTCTTTTGCTGTCGGGCTTCCTCCACGCTGCATATGACCAAGAATAGTAGCACGTGTCTCCATACCCGTCTCTTTTTCGATTCTCTTTGCCATATTCATAGAATCACCGATACCTTCGGCATTGATGATAATGTAATGCTTTTTACCGCGTTTTCTGCTTTCTTTGATGTCTGCAATGATCTTTGCTTCATCGTAGTCATGTTCCTCAGGAAGAAGAATCTTCTCTGCTCCATTGGCAATACCGCACCACAGTGCAAGGTATCCCGCATCACGTCCCATAACTTCGATAATACTACATCTTTCATGTGATGTAGATGTATCACGTACTTTGTCAATTGCTTCCATCGCTGTATTAACCGCTGTATCGAATCCGATTGTGTATTCTGTACATGCGATATCAAGATCGATCGTTCCCGGAAGTCCGATTGTATTTACTCCAAAATCAGATAATTTCTGTGCTCCCTTGAAGGAACCGTCTCCTCCGATAACTACCAGACCGTCAATTCCATATTTCTTACAGATTGCTGCT
>OLOH01000816.1_pt1 | contig 20151 bp, 14 predicted proteins | sample 1673221 | NCBI WGS metagenome assembly OLOH01 (sample SAMEA3136767, study PRJEB25190) | human gut metagenome
AGTTGTAATTCCGAAAGAAATCAGAAGAACGCTGAGAATCCGGGAGGGTGATCCGTTGGAAATATATACAGACAGAGAAGGCGGTATTATTCTTCGAAAATATTCACCGATTGGTGAATTAAGCCAGTTTTCAAAACAATATGCGGAGGCCCTGGCACAGAATACTGGCTATATTGTCAGTATTACAGACCGAGACCGGCATATTGCTGCGGCCGGTTCGGGGAAAAAAGAGTTGATGCAGAAAGAGATCAGCCGTCAGTTGGACAATCTGATGAACCAAAGAGAGAATCTTCTGGCTGTGAAAGGGGAACGAAAATTTATTTCGATTACGGAGGATGGCGGAGAAAATTATACAGCACAGGTCATCTATCCGATTATCGCAGAGGGAGATGCCATCGGCACCGTTATTCTGACGACAAAGGATGAAAAAGTACGGATGGGTGAGATGGAAATGAAACTGGCTGCTTCAGCTGCCAGTTTTCTCGGGCGACAGTTGGAACAATAAGACGGGCGTCGGGGGACAAGCGGCACAGGCAAAGTTGCAGAGAACATAATTTCCTTGATTTTAGCCTGTGCCATTGCTATAATCAGAAAAGAAATTTCTTGAACAGAGGAAAAAGGCAATGAGTGAGAACCAATTATATTTTGCACCCATGGAGGGAATTACAGGCAGCATTTACCGAAGAGCCCATCATCGGATATTCGGCGGTGTGGACAGATATTATGCACCGTTTATATTTACCAATCCAAAAGGAAAAATCAGCAAAAAGGATTTATTGGAAATCGCGCCGGAGTACAATGAGGGATGTTGGGTTGTCCCACAGCTATTGTCAAATTGTGCAGAGGATTTTATAGCCACAGCCCATACATTAAAAGGGATGGGGTATGATGAGGTGAACCTGAATCTGGGGTGTCCATCGAGTACAGTGGCATCAAAGGGACGTGGCTCTGGATTCCTTGGAGAAAAGGAGGCGCTGAAAGCTTTCCTGGCAGATATTTTTGAAAAAACAGATATGAAGATTTCTTTGAAGACAAGGATCGGGCTGAACCGTGCGGATGAGTTCGATGACATCCTTGACATTTATCAAGCCTTTCCGGTGGAAATGCTGATCGTGCATCCGAGAATCAGAATGGACTATTACAGCGGTAAGCCGGATATGGAAGCCTTTGAGAAAGCGAGTGCCAGAATGCCTTTTCCTGTTTGCTATAATGGGGATATATTTACAGCAGCAGCTTATGGACGTGTCAGTGAAAAATATTCAGATATCCGTCATTGGATGATAGGCCGGGGGCTTTTGTCTAATCCGGCATTGTGTCGTGAAATTCGAGGCGGGGATTGTGCGTCCCGGGAAGAACTGGCGGATTATTATCATACAATGCGGGATGAATATGAAGTACGCCTTCAGGGAAATAAGAAAGTTGTTTTTTTGATGAAGGAATTCTGGCATTATATCAGCTGGATCCTTTCAGAGGAGGATCGACAGGAAATCGATGTACTGATGCATCTGAGAGATGGAGCGGAATTCTTTCGGAAAGCGGAAGAAATTGCGGCAAACTGTACAGTGGTGAAAGGACAGGGGTTTCATTCTGAGATGGAAGTACATAAGTTTTAGGGTAAATGACGGTGTAATAAAAGGACGGTGGAAGCCGTCCTTTTATTTGTTGACATCAATATAGCTGTAAAGTGTATATTTGGAGATGCCGAAAAAGTTTGAAATTTTGTCTCCGGATTTTGTAATGAGAAATGCACCGGCATCATTCAGAAATTGAATGGCGCGCACTTTATCATCCTTGGTCATCATGGCCACCGGTTTGCCGACCAGGGTAACAGACTGGCGAATCAGATCTTCCAGCAGATCATTCACATTCTGAGGGATACTTTCAGGTTCCTTCTTATCATCCTCATTGGCAACCAGGGATTTCAGCGCCTGTTCGGCCAGCAGCATGCTTGTAATATCGTAATTGATAGACAGAATACCGGTAATCTTCTGCTCTGTGTCATCATGAATATAGATTGTACTGGACTTCAAAATACGTCCATCGCCTGTTTTGGTCAGGTATGCCAGGTGATCTGTTGGAGCAGAACCCCGAGCTCCCATTGCCTTCATGGCTTCCAGAACAACGTGTGAAGGACCGTCTCCGACTGCACGATGCGTTACATGTCCGTTTTCAACAAGAACAACGGAATGTTCAATATCCGTAGATGTCAGGTCGTGGAGAACGACTTCGCAGTTATCACCAAACTGTTTGGCAAGAGCTTTCGCTAATTGCCTGAAAAATGGCAGATTGAGTGTCATAAAATTGTGTCTCCTTCCTGCAAATATGATTAAAATGCACAGTAATATTATAATAATATATCAATTTTTGTAAAAAATTGCAAGGAAAAAGACAAAAAAATTTTGGACAACAACAATTTTTTTGCAACAGTTCAGAAATACTTTTTAATATGATGTGGGTATTTTTTAGCGGCATGAATGTATCATCATAAACTCTCGACTGAATAAAAATTACTTGAGAGTTTATTGAAAAAGCTTGATATTGCCTATAAAATATGCTATCTTTTTTTCATAGCAAAGGACAAAGGCGTCTACTACAGGCGTGGTTTGTCCTTTTTTTGTTACCATATTTTGGAAATGATAATTTTATACATAGAAGAAAGGTAGTGAGTGATAATGGAACAGCAGAAGAAACCGGCTTTATATGATCCGTCTTTTGAACATGATGCATGTGGTATCGGTGCAGTTGTGAATATTAAGGGTATCAAGACACATAAGACTGTTGAGAATGCACTGACCATCGTAGAAACACTGGAACATCGTGCAGGTAAGGATGCCGAGGGTAAGACCGGTGATGGTGTTGGTATTATGCTTCAGATTTCTCACAGATTTTTTAAGAAAGTGACTGAGGAACTGGGTTTTGATATTGGTGAAGAACGGGAATACGGTGTTGGTATGTTTTTCTTTCCACATGATGAGCTGAGAAAGAATCAGGCCAAGAAGATGTTTGAGATCATTGTGGCCAAGGAAGGTCTTGAATTTCTCGGATGGCGTACAGTACCGACGAATCCATCCGTACTGGGACAGAAAGCACTGGACAAGATGCCATACATTATGCAGGGCTTTGTGAAGAAACCTGCAGATGTGGCCAAGGGCATTGATTTTGACCGTAAGCTGTACATTGCAAGACGTGTTTTTGAACAGAGTAATGATAATACTTATGTTTGTTCTTTATCCAGCCGTACTATTGTCTATAAAGGTATGTTCCTGGTAGGCGAGCTGAGAAAGTTCTTTGATGATCTTCAGGATGAGGATTATGAATCAGCCATTGCAACGGTACATTCACGTTTCAGTACGAATACGAATCCAAGCTGGATGCGTGCGCATCCAAACCGTTTGATCGTTCATAACGGCGAGATCAATACAATCCGCGGCAATGCAGATACCATGTTGGCCCGTGAGGAAACGATGTCTTCCGGTGCACTGAAGGGTGAGATGCATAAGGTACTGCCGGTGATCAATTCTTCAGGCTCTGATTCCGCGATGCTGGACAATACATTGGAATTTCTGATGATGAGCGGTATGCCGCTGCCGAAGGCTGTTATGATCACAATCCCTGAACCATGGGAGAATGACAAGAGTATGAGCCAGACAAAGAGAGATTTCTATCAGTACTATGCAACGATGCTGGAGCCATGGGATGGCCCGGCTTCCATTGTCTTTTCAGATGGTGATCTTCTTGGTGCGGTGCTTGACCGCAACGGTCTGCGTCCGTCCAGATATTATGTGACAGATGATGATTATATGATTCTGTCTTCAGAAGTTGGTGCACTGCCTGTACCGGAAGAACATATTGTTTTAAAGGATCGTCTGCGTCCGGGAAAGATGCTGCTGGTAGATACTGTTCAGGGGCGTTTGATCTCTGATGATGAGCTGAAGGAGACATATGCCCAGAGCCAGCCTTATGGTGAATGGGTGGATGCCAACCTTGTTAAGCTTGAAGATCTGAAGATCCCAAATGAACGTGTGCCGGAATATACAAGGGATGAGCGTATCAGACTGCAGAAGGCATTCGGCTATACATATGAAGAGTTAAAGGATACTATCCTTCCGATGGCCAAGAATGGTGCAGAGCCAATTGCTGCCATGGGTGTGGATACACCGCTTTCTGTTCTGAGCAATCAGCCGAAGCCACTGTTTTCTTATTTTAAACAGATGTTTGCACAGGTAACCAATCCGCCGATCGATGCTATCCGTGAGGAAATTGTGACATCTACAACGGTTTATATCGGACCGGACGGCAATCTTCTGGAAGAAGAAGCAGAAAACTGCAAGATGGTACAGATCCACAATCCGATTCTGACGAACACAGATCTGCTGAAGATCAAATCCATGAATATAGAAGGATTCAAAGTAGCGACAATTCCGATCACTTACTATGTTAATACACCCCTTGAACGTGCATTGGATCATCTGTTTGTGGAAGTAGACAGAGCTTACAGAGACGGTGTGAATATTCTGATCCTTTCCGACAGAGGCATCGACGAGAACCATGTAGCGATTCCTTCCCTGCTGGCTGTATCTGCCCTTGAGCATTATCTTGTCAGAACAAAGAAGAGAACAGCGGTTGCTGTGATCCTTGAGAGTGCAGAGCCAAGAGAAGTGCATCATTTTGCAACGCTGCTGGGTTATGGTGCCTGCGCCATCAACCCATATCTGGCTCAGGAATCCATCAAAGAACTGATCGATCTGCATATGCTTGACAAGGATTATTATGCAGCTGTCAGTGATTACAATTCAGCGGTTCTTCACGGTATTGTCAAGATTGCTTCCAAAATGGGTATTTCAACGATCCAGTCTTATCAGGGCTCTCAGATCTTTGAAGCCATTGGTATCAGCAAAGAAGTCATTGATACATATTTTACGAATACAGTCAGCCGTATCGGCGGCATAACATTAAAAGACATTGAGCGCGATATGAATACATGGCATATGCGTGCATTTGATCCGCTGGGGTTGGATGTGGATCTGTCTCTGGACAGCATCGGTGGTCATAAGATGCGAAGCGGCAAAGAGGAACATCTTTATAATGCAAGAACCATTCATCTGCTTCAGGAATCCACAAAACGCGGAGATTATGAGATGTTTAAAGAGTATTCTCATAATATTAATGAAGAAACACGCCTGATGAACCTGAGAGGTCTTCTGGAGTTCAAGTTTGACGAAGAAGGCGGTATTCCGATTGAAGAAGTAGAGAGTGTGGATGAGATTGTGAAGCGCTTCAAGACAGGTGCCATGTCCTATGGCTCCATTTCTCAGGAAGCTCATGAGACACTGGCTATTGCCATGAATATGATCCACGGCAAATCCAATTCTGGTGAAGGTGGTGAGAGTCTTGAACGTCTTACCATCGGACCGGATGGACTTAACCGGTGTTCTGCTATCAAACAGGTAGCTTCGGGTCGTTTTGGTGTGACTTCCAGATACCTTGTCAGTGCCAACGAGATCCAGATTAAAATGGCTCAGGGTGCAAAACCGGGTGAAGGCGGTCATCTTCCGGGCGGAAAAGTTTATCCGTGGATTGCAAAGACAAGACTTTCCACACCGGGTGTGGCGTTGATCTCACCACCGCCGCATCATGATATTTATTCCATCGAGGATCTGGCACAGTTGATCTACGATTTAAAGAATGCGAATCGTTCGGCAAGAATTTCTGTCAAACTGGTATCTGAGGCTGGTGTCGGTACTGTTGCAGCCGGTGTTGCCAAAGCAGGTGCACAGGTTATCCTGATCTCCGGTTATGACGGCGGCACAGGTGCAGCACCTCGAACATCTATCCACAATGCAGGTCTTCCTTGGGAGATTGGCCTGGCAGAAACACATCAGACACTGATCATGAACGGTCTTCGTTCAAGAGTCCGTCTTGAAACGGATGGTAAGCTGATGACAGGTCGTGATGTAGCAATGGCAGCGATCCTTGGTGCAGAGGAATTTGGTTTTGCTACAGCGCCCCTTGTGACAATGGGATGCGTCATGATGCGTGTATGTAATCTGGATACATGTCCGGTGGGTATTGCTACACAGAACCCTGAACTGCGCAAGCGTTTCAGAGGTAAGCCGGAATATGTGGTCAACTTTATGAAATTTGTTGCCCAGGAACTGCGTGAGATCATGGCAAAACTGGGTGTGCATAACCTGGATGAATTAGTGGGACGTTCTGATCTGATCAAAGTCAGAGAAGATGTGGATCCTCAGATCTACGGTAAACTGGATCTTTCAGCCATTGTTGAGAATCCGTATCTGCATGAAGAAAAACATCTGTTTATGCCGGAGGATGTCTATGATTTTGGCCTTCAGAAGACCATTGATGAGAAAGTCTTCCTGAAAGAATTCAAGTCTGCACTGGCAGGCAAGAAGAAAAAGAAGATTGAGATTAATGTACGCAATACAGATCGTACACTGGGTACAATTTTCGGGTCCGAGATCACCAAGAAGTATGGCGATACATTGCCGGAAGATCAGTACACGGTGAAGTGCAACGGCAGCGGCGGACAGAGCTTTGGTGCCTTCATTCCTAAGGGACTGACACTGGAACTGTGCGGCGACAGCAATGATTATTTCGGCAAAGGTCTTTCAGGGGGTAAACTGGTGCTTTATCCACCAAAGAATATTAAGTTTGAGTCCAATGAAAATATCATCGTCGGTAATGTTGCCCTTTACGGTGCTACAAGCGGCAAGGCTTATATCAGCGGTGTGGCAGGTGAACGTTTCTGCGTTCGTAATTCAGGTGCAACAGCAGTTGTTGAAGGCGTCGGCGATCATGGCTGTGAATATATGACAGGCGGCCGTGTGGTTGTTCTCGGACGCACAGGCAAGAATTTTGCAGCTGGTATGAGCGGCGGTATTGCCTATGTTCTGGATGAAAACAGAGATTTATATAAACGTGTCAATAAAGAATTAGTTTCCATTGATACGGTGACATCCAAATATGATGTTATGGAGCTGAGAGATATGATCCAGGCGCATGTGGATAATACAGGCTCTGCCATTGGCAAAGAGATTCTTGACAACTTCTCTGAATATCTGCCGAAGTTCAAGAAGATCATACCGCATGATTACAGTCATATGCAGACAGCCATTGTCCATATGGAAGAAAAAGGTCTGACATTTGACCAGGCACAGATTGAAGCATTTTACGCAAGCAAAAGAGGATAGGAGGGGATAACAATGGGAAAACCAACCGGATTTTTAGAATATGAGAGAGAAACAGGGGGTGTCATTTCACCTGAGGAACGTATTCAGAATTTTAACGAATTCCATATCCCTCTGAGCAGTGAAATGCAGCAGAAGCAGGGCGCAAGGTGTATGGACTGCGGTGTACCGTTTTGTCAGTCTGGTATGATGATTGGCGGTATGGTATCGGGCTGTCCGCTGAATAACCTTGTACCGGAATGGAATGATCTGATTTATAACGGCAACTGGGAACAGGCATGGCGTCGTCTGATGAAGACAAACAGCTTTCCTGAATTCACATCACGTGTCTGCCCGGCTTTGTGCGAGGCAGCGTGTACTTGCAATTTAAACGGAGCCCCGGTTTCTGTTAAGGAAAATGAACATGGTATTATTGAATACGGTTATGAACATGGCTTGATGAAGGCAGATCCACCGAAGGTAAGAACCGGCAAGCGAATCGCAGTTGTGGGTTCCGGCCCTTCCGGACTGGCAGCCGCAGATCAGCTGAACAAACGTGGCCATCAGGTGACAGTTTTCGAGAGAAGTGACCGTGTGGGCGGACTTTTGATGTACGGTATTCCGAATATGAAACTGGACAAAGCGGTCATCGAACGCCGTATTAATATTATGAAAGAAGAAGGCATTGAATTCGTAACAGGTGCGGATATCGGCAATAATTATAAAGCTTCCAGACTGCTCAAAGAATATGACAGCGTGATCCTGGCCTGTGGTGCATCGAATCCGAGAGATATCAATGTGCCGGGTCGTGAAGCAAAAGGTATCTATTTTGCCGTTGACTTCCTGAAGAAGACAACAAAGAGTCTTTTGGATTCAAATTTTGAGGACGGCAATTTCATTTCTGCCAAAGGTAAAAATGTGCTTGTTATCGGCGGCGGTGATACAGGCAATGACTGTGTGGGCACATCTATCCGTCTGGGGGCTCAGAATGTCATTCAGCTGGAAATGATGCCGAAAGCGCCGGATCAGCGTGCAGAGAGCAATCCATGGCCGGAATGGCCGAAAATCTGCAAGACAGATTACGGCCAGGAGGAAGCCATTGCATTATATGGTCATGATCCTCGAATTTATGAGACAACGGTGAAATCCTTTATCGCCAATGATAATGGTGAAGTCTGTGCTGCAGAATTAGTGAAACTGTCATGGCAGAAAGACCCTGAGTCAGGACGTATGGTGATGCATGAAATCGAAGGCAGCAATGAGATTATTCCAGTCGATCTGGTGCTCATTGCAGCAGGTTTCCTTGGCAGCCAGAGTTATGTCACAGATGCTTTTGGTGTAGAGGTGGACGGCAGAACCAATGTCAAAACAGAACCGGGCCATTATCATACAAGCGAAGAGAAAGTCTATGTGGCCGGAGATATGCATAGAGGACAGTCACTGGTTGTATGGGCGATCAGAGAAGGTAGAGAGGCTGCAAAATGTGTGGACATTAATCTGATGGGGTATACAAACCTTGATTAGTCGATACGCAGATTGACGAAAGATTGACGAAAGATTGACGGCGTGCAATCAGATGCATAATAGAGGAACCCTAAACGGGCACATTCATGTACAGGCATACTCGCGTTGCCTGGTCTACGTGCTACTTCGGTCGGTGCTAACGAAAGTCCACTGGACTTTCAGCACCGTTGGCAGCGGTACATAAGATGCTAAAGGACAGCATCTAAGTACCGGCCACGTCAGAAGCACCTGTACATGAATGTGCCCGTTTAGGTTCCATTTTGTTGTTTTTTGATGCACGCCTGTTTTATTGTCCGACAAAAAAGTTTTGACTAAAATCAAATGGTTCGTATGATTTATTTTGAGGTGTAGGGCTGTTTTTATTTAATGATGGCATATTTTTATATATGTGGACAGGGATGGCTTTTGGATAAGAGGTATGGTAGAATAATTAATAGCATAGGTATTTTGAGGAAGTTGGAGAGAAGATAGGAGTATAGGCATGACTTTTGAAAAAACAGTTACATTAAAGGATGGCAGAAACTGCCTTTTGAGGAATGGCGTTACCAGTGATGGTAAGGCAGTTCTGGATGTTTTTAATCGGACTCATGAGGAGACGGATTATCTGCTGACTTATTCGGATGAGAATTGTTTTACGGCTTCTCAGGAAGCAGATTTTCTGCAGAGGAAAACGGATAGTACGAATACTGTTGAGATTATTGCGATTGTGGATGGTGTTGTTGCTGGGACTGCAGGGATTGATGCTTTGGGAATGCGGGATAAAATCAAGCATCGTGCGGTTTTTGGCATTGCCATTACAAAGGAATTCTGGGGACTGGGCATCGGAAAGTCTCTGATGGAGGCCTGCATTGAGTGTGCCAGAGAAGCCGGGTATCTTCAGCTGGAACTGGAAGTTGTTGCTGAGAATGAGAGGGCAGTTGAAATGTATAAGAGGGCAGGTTTCATTGAATATGGAAGAAATCCGGAGGCTTTTCGTCTGAGAACAGGGGAATATCAGGAATTGATTGACATGCGTCTGGAATTAAAATAAAACGAATCTTGATATTTCTATGTTAAAAAAGCAACGATATTTGCAAATTTTTAATACTTTTTTATAATAATTTAATGGTAACGGTTGACTTTCCAAAAAAAATCGGATAATATTTAAGGCATGACTAGTATGCAGATTGTATGATTACATCTGCATAATTTATGCTCAAAATTAAATGTTTAAGAAAGAGAAAGGAGTTTAATTATGAATCTCATGTATGTCGCAGTTATCTGCGCACTCATCGGTCTGGTATTCGCCTTTGTTTTGACAAAGAGAGTTAATTCTGTAGATGCCGGTACAGACCGTATGAAAGAAATCGCTTCTGCTATCGCAGAAGGTGCAAGAGCATTCCTTTTTGCTGAATACAGAATTCTTGCAATCTTTATCGTAGTGCTCTTCGTTGTTCTTTGTTTCTTAAGAAATCCACTTACAGCAGTTTGCTTCCTTTGCGGTGCTGTTCTTTCTATCATCGCCGGTTATTGTGGTATGACAGTAGCTACTAAGGCGAATGTCAGAACAGCCAATGCAGCAAGAACAAATGGTATGAACAAAGCACTTAATGTTGCATTCTCCGGTGGTGCCGTTATGGGTATGTGTGTTGCAGGCCTTGGTCTTCTTGGTGTAGCTGGTCTGTATGTGATCACAGGTGATGCAGATGTTCTTTTTGGTTTCTCCCTTGGTGCATCTTCTATCGCTCTGTTTGCTCGTGTTGGTGGTGGTATCTATACAAAAGCTGCTGACGTTGGTGCTGACCTTGTAGGTAAGGTAGAAGCTGGTATCCCTGAGGATGATCCGCGTAACCCTGCTACAATCGCCGATAATGTAGGTGATAACGTAGGTGACGTTGCCGGTATGGGTGCTGACCTTTTTGAGTCTTATGCAGGTTCTCTTATTTCTGCTATCACTCTTGGTCTTGCAGGTTCTTTCGGTGCGATCACACTGGATACAGCGAAAGCTGCAATCTTCCCTGCAATCTTATCTGCTCTGGGTATCGTTGCTTCTGTTATCGGTACATTCATGGTACAGGGTAAAGAAGGCGGTAACCCACAGAAAGCCCTCAACAGAGGTGAATATACAGCTGATGCCATTGTTGTTATCGGTGCCATTGCATTGTCTGTATATTATCTTGGTTCTATCATGCCTGCTGTTGCTATCATCGCTGGTCTGATCGTTGGTCTGATCATCGGTATTATCACAGAGGTTTATACATCCGGTGATTACGGCTCAGTTAAGAAGATTGCTGAACAGTCTGAAACTGGTGCTGCTACAACAATTATTTCCGGTCTTGCTGTAGGTATGCAGTCCACAGCTATTCCGCTTGTACTGATCTGTGTAGGTATCTTTGTTGCTTACAAGTGCTGCGGCCTTTACGGTATCGCACTTGCAGCTGTAGGTATGCTTTCTACAACAGGTATCACAGTTGCTGTTGATGCTTATGGTCCTATCGCTGATAATGCCGGTGGTATCGCAGAAATGTCTTACCTTGATGAGTCCGTTCGTGAAATCACAGATTCCCTTGATGCTGTAGGTAACACAACAGCTGCTATGGGTAAAGGTTTCGCTATCGGTTCTGCTGCACTGACAGCTATGGCACTTTTCATGTCCTACGCTCAGCAGGTTAACCTTTCAGCAATCAACATTCTTTCTTATACAACAATTATCGGTCTTCTGATCGGTGGTATGCTGCCATTCCTTTTCTCAGCTTTCACAATGGAATCTGTATCTAAGGCTGCATATTCTATGATCGAGGAAGTTCGTAGACAGTTCAGAGAGATTCCTGGTATCATGGAAGGTAAGAGCAAACCTGATTATACAAAGTGTGTAGATATTTCTACAAAGGCTGCTCTTCGTGAAATGATTATTCCTGGCGTTATGGCAGTTGTTGCTCCAATCATCATTGGTTTCCTTCTTGGTACAGAAGCTGTAGGCGGTATGCTTGCAGGTTCCCTTGTAACAGGTGTTATGATGGCGATCTTCATGTCCAACGCAGGTGGTGCTTGGGATAATGCTAAGAAATACATTGAGAACGGCAATCACGGCGGCAAGGGTTCAGAAGCTCATAAAGCTGCAGTTGTTGGTGATACAGTCGGTGACCCATTCAAGGATACATCAGGCCCTGCTATCAACATCCTGATCAAACTGATGACAATCGTTGCATTAGTATTCTCTTCAGTATTTATCGGTATTCTTAACTAATTATGAATCATCACTACATAGAATCTATGTAGACAACATAAAAGCGGTATCGTTCATTTGAACGGTATCGCTTTTTTTTGTTTTTTGGTGTATACTTAATAACAGCGGCCCGGAGATTTGGATGAACACTATGTCTGCGGAGCGGACCCGGGTTTCATATGAAAATGCGCGGGTAAATCTTGAATTATCATGGAGGTTCTATCAAATGAGCGAAGTTATCAATAATATGAAGACAAGAAGAAGTATCAGAAAATATAAACCAGATATGATTCCGGAGGATGTGCTCAATCGGATTATCGAAGCGGGCACCTATGCAGCAACGGGTATGGGCAAGCAGTCACCTATCATTATTGCGGTGACGAATAAAGAAATCCGTGACAAGTTTTCGAAGATGAATGCAGAGATCATGGGTGTGGATTCTGATCCATTTTATGGTGCACCGGTTGTGCTGATTGTTCTGGCAGATAAAGCAAGACCAACCTATGTTTATGACGGCAGTCTGGTGATGGGCAATCTCATGCTTGCTGCTCATGCAGAAGGCATTGGCAGCTGCTGGATTCACAGAGCCAAAGAGGAATTTGAATCCGCAGAAGGCAAGGCCTTCTTAAAGTCACTTGGTATTGAAGGCGATTATGAAGGTATTGGCCACTGTGTGCTGGGATATACAGATGGAGAAGAGCCAAAAGCCATGCCTAGAAAAGAGAATTACGTTTACTGCGTGAAATAAAAAGGAAGCGGGGAAATAGAGAATGAGAGCTTATGAACGTTTATTAAATTATGTCGTTGTCCACACAGCCAGTGATGAATTCAGTGAGACAACACCAACCACCCAGCGTCAGTTTGATCTGGCGAACATGCTGGTTCCTGAAATGAAGGCACTTGGCATTGAAGATGCACGTGTCAGTGATTTATGCTGTGTGTACGGCACACTGCCGGCAACACTGGGATATGAGGATGCGCCGGCCATCGGTCTGATTGCCCATCTGGATACAGTGCCGGATTTCTGTGGTGAGCATGTGAAGCCGAGAATTATTGAGAATTATGACGGTGGGGACGTCGTACTGGGAGACAGCGGAAGAACACTGAGCCCGGCACAATTTCCACATCTGCCGTCTTTAAAGGGCAGAACACTGATTGTAACAGATGGTACAACAGTGCTTGGTGCGGATGACAAAGCCGGTATTGCGGAGATCATGACAGTTGTTGAACATCTGATCAAAGAAAACATTCCGCATGGCAAGATCTGTATTGCTTTTACACCGGATGAAGAAGTGGGAAGCGGTGCCTCAGCCCTTGATCTGGATGCTTTTGGTGCGGATTATGCCTATACCATCGACGGCGGCGAAGAAGGCGAAATCACCTATGAGAATTTCAATGCCTGTGCAGCAAAATTTGTGATCAACGGTTTCAATGTCCATCCAGGAAGTGCCAAAGATACGATGATCAATGCACTGAACGTGGCATGGGAGCTGCATCAGATGCTGCCGGCAGCGGACAGACCGGAACATACGGAAGACTATGAAGGCTTCTATCATCTGACAGATATGAGCGGTAATGTAGAAAAGGCCGAGATGCAGTATATTGTCAGAGATCATGATCTGGCGGCCTTTGAACTGCGCAAAAAAGAACTGCAGCATATCCAGACTGTCTTAAATGGCCGTTATGGTGAAGGCACTGTGGAACTGACCATTACAGAGCAGTACCGCAATATGTCCGAGAAGATTCTGCCGCATTTCCATCTGATCGAGAATGCGAAAGCAGCTGCTGAGGAAATTGGCCTGAAACCGCTGATCGTGCCTGTCAGAGGCGGTACAGACGGTGCACAGCTCAGTTTCAGGGGACTGCCTTGTCCAGATATCGGTACAGGTGGTTATGCTTATCATGGTCCTTATGAGCATATCACAGCAGAGGGCATGGATTTGTCTGTTGATCTGATCCTCGGCGTTTTGAAGCGCTACGCATCTTTTAAGGCTGGTGAATAAGTTGAAACAGGAAGTTTCATTTCGAATGGAAAGACCGGATCTTCTGAAGGCCGGTGATGAAGTGGAGATGAGCGAATCCAAGCTGAACACTCTGGCAGGCACCATGTATTATTATACAATTGAACCGGCACTGGCCATGAGCGACAATATTCCGGCACTTCGGAGACTGACAAGCCTGCATGCCACAGTCAAGGAAGTCAAGTATGAAAACAGTGTCTATACGGTGGTTGCATATTGTGAGTAGACCGACCGGAATGCTGTTTTGGGAATGTGTCGGACCATTGAAGAAAATGGCGAAAAAAGGGCATTTCTGCGATATTTTTAAGCCTTTTGGTATTCAAGAATATAGGAAATCCTTTGACTTTTGAGGTTAAGTATGGTATGCTGAACATGCTGCAAGAATAACCTGCAGTAAGACCCATTTTTAATTTTTGGAGGACTTTGGAATGAACAAAGGTACAGTAAAGTGGTTCAACAATCAGAAGGGATTCGGTTTTATTTCCGATGAGCAGGGCAATGATGTATTCGTACATTATTCAGGCATCCAGTCCAATGGCTTTAAGTCACTGGAAGAAGGTCAGGAAGTAGAATTCGAAGTCATCGAAGGCCAGAAGGGACCACAGGCAGTGAATGTCGTTAAGTTATAATCCTTCATGCAGTGTGCCTTTTCTAAGATATATTATATTGATTACGAAGTTTGTATTTTTTATTTTAAATGTTAGAATAAGCAGTTGTTTAGAGCGATTATCAGAGAGGGCTATCCGGTTGGATAGCCCTTTTTGCAATGATGCATAGGCAGATTCGCTGAGATGGGCGAAAACGTTTGTGCAGCGCAGGGGTGCATCCATTCTGTATTGACTTTTTTTGAAAGTCCATATATGATGATAAGAGGAATTTAAGCGATATTTTAAGATGAAAAAGAGAGGATTAAATGTTTAGAAATTATCTTGATAAAATAGAACGTGATGAGGATGTGCGTAAGAATCTGATCGAGCTGCGCAAACTTTTAAAAACAGAACCCGGCAGTGCAGCCTGGCAGCGTGATCGCCAGAGATGCCTGTCTCTGATGCTGAAGCTTTTGAAGCATGAAGATGCCAAAGTCAGGAAGAATGCGGCATTGATTCTTGGCGAGATGGGATGTCAGGATGCATTGGATGCCCTGTTTTATGCTTATGAATGCGAGGAGAAGCTTTTTGTAAAGAGTGCTTATCTGACAGCCATGAGTCAGTTGGATTACAGGACGTATTTAAACGCTTTCAGGGAGCGGATGGAAGAATTGATGCAGATGGAGATGACGCCGGAGAATCAGAAGCATCTGAATGAGGAATTGAAGCTTTTAAGGGATATGCTGTTGATTGTGGAGAAGCCGATGAAGCATACATTTACAGGCTATTCGGTGCCTTCAGAGATGATTTTGCTGACCAGTCCCGGGATGGAGCAGCTGACCATTGATGTGATGCCGAGAAATGTGAGAGATGCGGCCAAGGCAATGAGAGGCGGTGTGCGTATTCTGGCAGAACGTCCGGGAGAACTTTTCGGTATCCGTACAGTGAAGGGCTTTATGTTCCGCTTCTGTGCCAATCCGTTGAAGGCAACAGACTATCAGGCTGTTGCGGCGGCAATTCATGATGCCGGACTGACGGACTATCTGAAGAAGCGCCATGAAGGTGACGGACCCTTTTATTTCAGAATTGATCTGCGGACGAAGCTGGTTTTGAATGAAAAGAGTCAGTATGTGAAGCGTCTGGGGGCAGAACTGGAACGCTTGTCCGGACATCATCTGCAGAATTCCGCGTCCAATTATGAATGTGAGCTGCGGATCACAGAGAATAAGCAGGGACAGTACAGTGTTTATTTGATTTTACATACGATAGCAGACAGTCGGTTTAGCTATCGCCGCAATGCTATTGCCACATCGATGCACCCGGTGAAAGCAGCGGAAGTTGTTTCAATTGCCTCTGAATATCTGGCGGATGATGCGGATGTGTTGGATCCATTCTGTGGTACGGCGACGCTTTTGATCGAGCGGTATCGTAAGAGGAAGGCTGCACATCTCTATGGTGTGGATATTTTCGGAGAGGCGATTGACGGAGCCAGAGAAAATGCAAGTCTGGCGAATGTACCGTCTTACTTTATTAACAAGGATTTTGCGGAGTTTTCCCATAGTTATACTTTTGATGAGGTATTGACAGAACTGCCGGCGGGAAGTGACAAGATGACGCCGGATGTTCTCTTTACATTATATAAGAACTTTGTCAGAAAGCTGAACACATGGATGACACCAGGGGGATATGTTATCGTTGTCACAACGGAGAAAGAATGGCTTTTATCTCTGGCAGCAAAGTCGGGATATCTCAAAGAAGAGAAAGAGTGGGCACTTTCCGGCAAAAAAACGCAGTACGTGGTTGTTTTAAGATACAGAGGTTGATGTGATGACCCGGCTTTATTCAATTGGTGACGTTCATGAGATGACGGGGCTTTCAGTATCGGCACTGCGTTATTATGCCGATATGAAGGTTGTCTGTCCTGTCAGGATCGATAGACAGACGGGGTACCGCTATTATGATTTTGATGATATTCAGAGACTCAAAACCGTCGGATATCTCAAAAAGGCGGGATTTTCCCTGGCGGAGATCACGGTTGTGATGGAGGCTGCTTCGGAGGAAGAACGACGGTTGCTGATGTCGGAGCGAATGGAACAGACGCAAAAGCAAATGAAGCGTCTGAAAGAACGAATGTCTATGATGGAGTGGTTGACGAGCCAGAACCCTGCACCGGAGGCGGGGCACGAGAGCTACAGGATCCATCAGAAGCAGATGGATTCTCGAAGAGTTTGGATGACAGAAACGGCGAAGCCATGTGATGTAGAGGATTTCTATCGGCAGACAGGTGTGCTGATGGCTGAGGAAATGGCAGATTTTCAGAAAATGCGCGGTTACTTATTGGAAGAAACTGCATTTATGGAGGGAAAAAAGCTAGCCATTGAAGGCAGCTTTATCTCAGGCGGAGATTGTGTTTCTGCTGAGAAGAACCAGTCTATCCTGCCGAAGGGCAATTATATCTGTATGACTACGGCCATTTTCAGGGAGGATAAGTGGATTCGCGCCCTTTCACGGTATTTTGCGGAAAAGGACATGCGTCCAAGGATCATCCTGGCTGTTTTAAAGCACAAAGATTTTTACAACTGGAGGCATTCTCTGTACGAAGTGCAGATACTGGTATAACAGGCAGCGAATTATTTTTATTTGCGGCATGCCGGGCAGCTTTGTTACAGAGAGATAAATTAATGAATATACAATTAATAGGCATTAGCCACAAAACAGCGCCTGTACAGATACGGGCTCTGTTTGCGTTTACAGATGAAAATAAAAAAGAACTGATGACGCGTATCTGTACGCAGAAGGAAATTCGGGAATGTGTACTGCTCTCAACCTGCAACCGGACAGAGTTGTATACCGTCAGCGAAGAAAATATTTCTGTGCGCAGCGTGATGGCTGCAATGCAGCGGATCATGCTTGATATGGCCGGAATCGGGGATGCAGGCGAGGTGTCGGAGCATTTGCGGTTTTATCAGGGAACACAGGCGGTGCGCCATTTGTTTTATGTGGCGGCGGGGCTGGATTCAATGGTTTTGGGTGAGGATCAGATCCTCGGTCAGGTGAAAGAAGCCCACAGGACAGCTATGGAGGATGGTTTCAGCGGAACATGGTGTAACAGCCTTTTTCGGATGGCAGTGACAGCGGCCAAGAAAGTCAAGACAGAGACGAAGCTTTCAGGCATTTCTGTTTCAACGGCTACATTGGCGGTGAAAGCGGCGGAAATGTATTTTGGAAGCCTGGAGAATAGAAAGATACTGGTTATTGGTGCCACTGGTAAAATCGGACAGATTATGATGAAAAATATTGCTGCGGATCATCATGTACAGCTATATGCTGCTTCCAGACAGCTGAAATCGGGAGAAAAAGCGGTTCTGGGAACGGATACTCTGTCGGATGGCCATGGAACGAGACATCAGCAGACAGAAGAATATGTGCAGATTGCCTATGCAGACCGTTATCGACTGGCCAACGAGATGGATGTGATTATCAGTGCCACAGCCAGTCCGCATTACACATTGACGAAAGAGGGATGGCAGTCTGGCGTTATTCAAAAGCGCAGAAGAATCCTCATTGACATGGCAGTTCCTATGGATATTGAGGCGGGCATTGAAGACGAGGAGAACAGCCTTTGTCATCTGGATGAGCTGACAAGTCTGTCTGAGAAGAATCAGCATCTGCGTTTTGAAGCGGCTGACAGGGCCCGGGAGATGTTGGAGGAGGATATTGATGATTTCAGGCGTTGGGCTTTGTTTCAACAGAACAGACCGCTGATGGATACCTTCAGGGAGCATCTTCTGGCAGATATGGCAGCGAATCCGGAGAAAGGGCTGAACAAGTTCTTTTATCGAGCCAGAGAGGCGGCAGATACGGAGCAGCTTGAGATGTTTTTTGAAGTGTTGAGACAATCTGAGGAGGCGCGGGAAAATGGCTGATTTTCCGTTGTTTATCAAAATGGATGGCCGAAAAGTCATGGTTATCGGCGGCGGTTCGGTGGCGCTTCGGAAAATCCGTATTTTGATAGAATATGGTGCAGATATACGGATGATTTCATCAAAGATCACGGATGAGTTAAAACTTCTGGCAGATAAGAAATATATAGTCTGGACAAATGAAAATCTGACAGAACACAATCTGGACTATCTGGCCGAAGCATTTCTGGTAATCTGTGCCTCTGATGATAAGGCATTGAATAAAATGGCAGCGGATTATTGCCAGATGCGGCATATACTGGTGGATTGTGCCAATCCGGGGGAGGTCTCGGACTGTGTGTTTCCATCGGTGGTCAGACGGGGCAATGTAGTCATTGGTATCAGTACATCCGGCGGTGTGCCTGCACTGACCAGATATTTGCGGGAGAAAATCGAAGCATTGATACCGGAATGGTACGGTGAACTGGAAATAGAGCTTCGCCAGAAGCGCAGAGAGTTGAAAATGTCCGGGCTCGGTCAGTCAGACAGAAAAAAATATCTGAGACAGTGGATTGCAAAAGAAGAGAAAATCAGAGAGGAGGGCAAGGGCCAATATGAAAATCGGAACGAGGAAGAGCCGTCTGGCCATGGTGCAGACGGAAATGGCGGCGGAGGCCATTAAGAAGGTTTTTCCATCCATAGAGATAGAGATTGCCGGATTTGAGACAAAGGGTGATCTGCATCTGGATAAATCCCTGTCAGCTTTCGGCAGCAAAGGAGCTTTTACAAAGGAGCTTGAAGGGGCTATGATGGATGGCCGGATCGATCTGGCCGTTCATAGTGCCAAGGATCTTCCTGTTGAATTGCCGGAAGGACTGACAGTGGGAGCTGTGCTTAAAAGAGGTGACAGCCGGGATGTATGGGTGAGTCTTCGGCGGGAATTTTCTATCATAGAAGAATGCAAAGAAAAGACAGTTGTAGGAACAGGCAGTTTAAGACGTGCTCTTCAGATTCAGCAGATATGTCCCGGTGTTGATATCAGAGATATCAGAGGCAATGTGCCCACCAGGCTGAAAAAGCTGTCAGAGGAGCTGTTTGATGGGATTATTCTGGCTGCAGCCGGTTTAAAACGGCTGGGATACCTGTCGGATGCCTGTGATGAGACAGGTTGTTTTGAGGCGGAAGGACAGACATTCTTTTATGAAATTCTTCCTAAGGAACAATTCTTTCCGGCAGCGGGGCAAGGTATTATTGCTGTTGAAACAAGGCAGCATGACTGCGAGGACTGCATGCAGGCCATTCATGATGAACAGACATGGCAGATGTTTCTGGCAGAGCGAGCCTTCCTGAAAGCCATTGGCGGCGGCTGCAATGAGGCAGCAGCTGTAGATACGGCTGTGGATGAAGAGAAGATGACGGTGAAGGCACGGTATGCAGCAGACGGAGCACATATGAAGGAAATATCTGTATCAGGGACACGATACGGCGACAGGATGAAAGACCGGCAAATGGCGGTTGATCTGGGATGTCGGGCAGCCCAAAAGCTTCAGAGCGGCAAGGTCTATCTGATTGGAGCCGGACCGGGGGATACAGGGCTGATCACTATGAAAGGTATAGAAGCACTGAAAGAAGCCGATGTGGTTGTCTATGACCATCTGGCGTCGGCATCTCTTTTAAATGAGACGAAGGATGCAGCTGAGTGGATCGATGCAGGCAAGTTCGCAG
>OLOH01000818.1_pt1 | contig 20144 bp, 17 predicted proteins | sample 1673221 | NCBI WGS metagenome assembly OLOH01 (sample SAMEA3136767, study PRJEB25190) | human gut metagenome
CATTGAATGCAGATGTTTTGATCTGTGGCGGAATCGGAGGGGGCGCACAGACAGCTTTAGCGGCAGCCGGTATTAAGCTTTTCGGAGGAGTTTCCGGAGATGCAGATGAAGCGGTAGAAGCCTTTATCAATGAAACACTTGCGTATAATCCAAATGTGAAGTGTTCTCATCACGAGCACAGCCACGGGGAAGGACATACATGTGGCGAGCATGGATGTGGAAGCCATAGCTGTCATTAAGAAGAATAGCAAAAAATAATAATACAAAAGAATGTGTCAAGGTAATGGAGAAAGGCAACTGTTGACTTTTGCTTTTTAGCGTGCTAAAATCGAGAGTGTAGAAAAACAAAGACGTTTTGCAGTCATTATTGCAAAGCGTCTTTTTATTTTATCAGCAGTGATAAAGAGTGTGCGGTAAACAGATAATACAGAAAAGGAAGAATGCTTTATGAAAGAATTGTTATTTTTGCTTGTATTGTTTGTTTCTAATGTTATTCAGGCTATCACAGGGTTTGCCGGTACGGTATTGGCGATGCCGCCCTCCGTTTATTTGCTTGGGCTGGATCATGCAAAGGTGGTCCTGAATGTTATGGCCTGGCTGTCCGGACTGATGATCGCAGTGACCGGATATCGACATATAAACTGGAAAGAATTGCTTAAGATGTCTGCGGTCATGTTGGTTGGAATGTTTGCAGGGATACAGATCTGCCGGATCGTGAAATCTGAAAATATTCTTCTGACAATATATGGAATCATAATCGTCGTAGTTGCATTAAAGAATCTGTGCATCCATACAGAGAAAAAACTTCCGGATCTCATTTTGTGGATAGTTCTGATCCTGGCAGGGATAATTCATGGTATGTTTGTATCAGGAGGGGCTTTACTTGTGATCTATGCAACACAGGTACTGAAAGAAAAAGAAGAATTTCGTGCGACAGTGGCCCCTGTATGGGTGGTGCTGAATTTTTTTCTGATGGTTACCCAGTTCAGGAGCGGCCTGGTTGGAACGGCAGATATTCGACTGATCTGTATCAGTATCCTGCCATTACTTATAGCTACATGGTTAGGTAAAAAGCTGGTATGTAAAGTATCTCAGAAGGTATTTCTGAATCTGACTTATATACTGCTTCTGATATCTGGAGTATCTTTGATCGTCTGATGCAGTTGATCACAGGAAGCTGCGGTGGAGAAAGGTGTATAAATATGGCAGTAACATTGCGTGAGATCATGAAACAGGTACAGCATCTGGAGATGAAGCTGGTAGCAGGTGAGACAGGACTGGATCATGAAGTGTCATGGACTCATATGGTAGACAGCGACACGATTTCTGCATTTTTGCAGGGACAGGAGCTTACTTTTACAACTGGATTAGGATTGAATGAAAATCTGACTCTTCTTCGTCTGGTAAAGGAAGTATGGCGAAATAAAGCCAGTGGAATCGTGATCAATACAGGGCCTTATATCAGTGAGATCGGACAGGATGTTATTGATTTTGCAAATGAAAAGGGATTCCCGGTATTTGAAGTACCGTGGAGGGTTCGAATGGCTGAAATCATGCGGATCATATGTTTTGCAATAACAAAAGAGCAGCAGAACGCAATTGAGGTTGCGACGGCACTGAACAATGCCTTTTTATGTCCGTCGCAGGAAGAACTGTATGTTTCGGCACTGATGCGAAAAGGGTATTTTACAGACAGTGCATATACGGTTGTGAATGTGTGTGTTCTGGAAGACAATGATCGTGTAACAGGAACAAGGCTAGAGCAGATTTTATCTAAACTGAGCAGTCATATCCGCTGTAATTATAATGGGATTTTGTGTTGTGCCCAGGATAAGCAGATCCTTCTGGTTTTGTGTGATTATTCTGATGAAGCATGCAGAAAAACTACAGAGAGGATTTTTCAGATACTATGCAGGATGGTATGTCAGAAGGAACAGATTTTTGTAAGTGTAAGTAAGCAGATTTCCGGGATCAGGCAGATTTATAAGAGCTATCAGTTTGCGGAAAAAATGTCTGATCTATTATGTGTCTGTCAGGTTCCGGGAGAGAACAGAACAGATGGCGGAAAGATTATTTTTTACAAAGATCTTGGGATTTACAGGGTATTGCTCACACTTACAGATAAGGAAGCAATAAAAGAATATCTGGCAGATACAGTAGCTCCATTGTATGAATATGATGAGATGAACCACTCAGATCTGGTCAGAGTACTTCAGTGCTACCTGGCTAACGACTGCAGTGTCAAAAGTGCGTCACAGGAATTGATCGTACATCGAAATACAATTAATTATAAGCTTGGAAAGGCTGCTGAGATACTTGGAAAAAATCTTTCTGATTTTGATGTGCGTTTTCAGCTGAGGCTGGGTTTCCTGTTATATCAGATGAATGAAATGTAAAAGGAAAATGCGGCAGCAGAATAATAACGATTGTGCTGCAGCACAAAAATAATTGGATAGATGTCTATTGCAGACAGCCAGTGTCGAGAGTAATATATGACTCAGATAAGACAAAGGCGTCTGGTTCACAAATGAATGTGGGCCGGGCGCTTTTCTTATTCTACAACAAATAATAAGTTTGTTTACCGCAAAAATGAACAATATTTAAAACTGAATTACAGATAAAGAGGAGGAAGTTATTATGAGTTTAACAGGAAAAGAAGTAGCACAGATGCACAAAGATTATGTGATGCAGTCATGGGCAAGATCAGGAGCAGATACTTTACCGGTAGAAAGAGCCGAGGGAATTTATTTTTACGATTATGATGGAAAAAAATATGCAGATATGGCTTCACTTCTGGTGTGTTCCAACCTCGGACATGAGCTTCCGGAGATCGTTGAAGCGATCAAGGAACAGGCTGATAAGATGTGCTTCATGGCACCGGCATATGCATCCGAGCCTAAGAGCATGCTGGCAAAAATGCTTGTAGAAGCAGCAGGAGCAGATACATACAAGAGAGTTTTCTTCACAAATGGTGGAGCAGAATCCAATGAGAATGCTATAAAAATGGCACGTATGGTAACCGGAAGAACCAAGATCTTTTCCTGCTACAGAAGCTATCATGGAGCTACACTTGGAGCATCCAATGCTTCCGGTGACTGGAGAAGATATGCAGCAGAGATCGGTGGTGCAAATGGGTTCGTACACTTTATGAACCCTCAGATGTATCGTGACGGATATACAAAAGGAGTTGATGATGCAGAGGTAACGAAAAAATATCTGGATGCGCTGGATCTGCAGCTCAGATATGAAGGCCCCGGAAATGTGGCAGCGATCCTGATGGAGTCTATAGTAGGTGCAAACGGTGTCATTCTTCCTCCAGACGGATATATGGAAGGTGTTCGTGCACTTTGTGACAAATATGGAATCCTTCTGATCTGTGATGAGGTTATGGCAGGATTTTACCGTACAGGAAAAATGTTTGCATTTATGAATTTCGACATGAAACCGGATATCATTACATTTGCAAAAGGTGTTACCTGTGGTTATGTACAGCTGGGCGGATGTATTGTAAGTAAAAAGGTTGCGGAGTATTTTGAGAAAAATGTTCTTCAGTGCGGACTTACTTACAGTGGACATACACTTGCATGTGCGGCTGGTGTAGCAGCAATGAAATATTATAAAGAACACGACATCGAGGGCCATGTAGCTGAGATGCACGAGATCGTTGCTACGTTTATGGATGAGATGGTAAAGAAGCATAAATGTATTGGTGAAGCAAGATGTATCGGTTTGTTCGGTGCACTTGAAGTAGTCAAGAATAAAGAAACCAGAGAACCGATGCAGGAATACGGCGTACCCGGACCGGTAATGCCGTGGATATTTGCAGAATTAAAAAAACGTGGCTTTGCAACCTTTGGACGTGAGAACTTTATTGAAATCTGTCCGCCACTGATCATCACGAAAGAGGAGCTGGAAGAGTATCTCCCGATCCTTGATGAAGTGCTTACAATGGTCGATGAAAAATTTTGCGACTGATAAAGCAGGAGGTAGCCTATGAACTGGGATTATCTACAGCCGGTAAAAATTCATTTCGGCAAAGGTAGAGTAAAAGAAATCAAAGAAATAGCCAGAGAGCTTGGCTGCGAAAGAGGCCTTCTGGTGGCAGGACCGTTTTTCTTTAAAAGCGGTTTTGCCGAAAAGGTCATAAAAGAGTCAGAAGGAATGATCGTTGCTTCTTTTGGAGATGTTTCTCCAAACCCGGACGTTGCAGAGGTAGATGCCTGTGCGGAAGTGATCCGGCAGAAAAATATCGGATTTGTGGTAGCACTGGGTGGAGGCAGTCCCATGGATTGTGCCAAAGCAGCTGCCAGTGTAGCTCTGACTCCGGATTCCATCCGTAAGTATCATGGAACCGGAGTAGCAATGCCTGAGAAACATCTTCCACTGATCGCAGTTCCTACGACTGCAGGAACAGGAAGTGAAGTGACCTGTGTATCAGTTCTTTCGGATCATGCAAATGGAAAAAAAGCGCCGATCGTATCAGAGGGATTTTATCCGGCAGCAGCTATCATTGATCCGGAACTTACTTATACAATGCCACCGCAGGTTACGGCAGGAACAGGAATTGATGTTCTTTCCCATGCGATCGAAGGCTATTGGAGCAAAGGTCATCAGCCGATCTGTGATGTACTTGCGATGCATGCAGCAGAACTGGTATTTAAATATGTTTACAGAGCATACAGGAAGCCCGATGATGAGGAAGCAAGGGAGAAAATGTGCGAAGCATCTTTGATCGCAGGATTGGCGTTTACTTTACCGAAAACCACTTCGTCCCATGCGTGTTCATTTCCATTGACCAATATTTATCACATCCCGCATGGCGAGGCGTGTGGCCTGACCCTAGATTATTTTATAAGAATCAATGCAAAAGGCGAAGGTGGTGAACGTGTAGAGGAATTTGCCAGAAGGATTGGATTCAAAGATGCAGAAGAGATGGCGGATGCAGTTCTTGAATTAAAGAAAAAAATGGGATTGCGGTGTGATCTGAAGGATCTGGAGCTTGCTGATGATCAGATTGCGGAGCTGGTTCGCATCAGCAGACACCCGAACCTTTATAACAATCCGGTAGAGATCACAGACGAGATGCTGGATGAGATGTATCGATATCTGGCCGGAAAGTGAAAGATTTTGATTGAATATTGAAAAAAATAATGATAATATAAAAAGAGACGATGGAGTCCGGATACTTTGGTATCTGGGCTCTTTTTGTATTTATGGATGGGAGATGAAGGATTATGAAACTGATCACAGCAATCGTAAGACCTGAGAAAGTGATGGACGTCATCAAAGCACTGGAGCAGGAAGGATATTTTGCTTTTTCAAAATGGGCAATTTCAGGAAGAGGTAAGGAAAAAGGAATTCAGGTAGGGGATGTCCTTTATCAGGAAATGGCAAAAAACATGCTGTATATTACTGTTGGGGACAAAGAAAAAGATGAGGTTGTAGATATTATCATTAACAGTGCAAAGAGTGGACGGTATGGGCACTATGGTGATGGGAAAATTTTTGTTTCCGATATCAGTGAGGCATATACGATCAGTGAAGAAACCAGAGAAGATGATGATGAATGATATGATTGATGAAGCAGGAGGATATATATGGGTGAAAGAAATAAAAGAACAAAATTAAAAAAATCCATGGGACCTGGTTCGATCTGGGCAGTTGCAGTCGGTTCCATCATTGGATGGGGATGTTTTATACAGGGTGGTCTCTGGACAGAACGTGCAGGTGGACCGCTCCCACTGTTTCTGGGATTTCTGGCAGGCGGTCTTTTAATGATCGTGGTAGGCTACAGCTATTCTTATATGATCGCAAAATTCCCGGTAGCGGGTGGTGAATTTGCCTATGCATATAAAGGCTTTGGAAGAACTGCTTCGTACATATGCGGATGGATGCTGTCGCTTGGATATCTGTCTATTGTAGCTTTGAATGCAACGGCACTTCCGGTATTGGCATCCTATATTTTTCCTGGAGCCTTTAACAGAGGTTACCTGTATACAATTGCAGGATATGATGTATATATGGGTGAAGTCGGATTATCCCTGTTCTTTATCATACTTTTCGGGATCATGAATTACAAAGGTGCGAAATCTGTAGGAAATCTTCAGCTTGCGATGGTCCTTATCATGTGTGCAGCGGTTGTTGTATCAGTCATTGGTGTGATCGCAACAGGACATTTTGATGCTTCAAACTTGCAACCGGTATACGGAGCCGAAGGCAAGTCTCTTGGAAGCGGTTTTGTATCTATCCTGGCATTGGCTCCGTTCCTTTATGTAGGATTTGACTGTATTCCACAGGCGGCAGAAGAATATGATTTTCCACCACAGAAGTGCAAAATGCTGATCATTTCAGCATTGATCGTAGGTGCTTTGATCTATGGTGCAATGGCACTGGTGACAGATTGTGTTGTTCCCTGGCAGCAGGTTCTGACTATGACAGATGCGAATGGAACTCTTGTAAAATGGCATACAGGTGCAGTTCTTGATCTTGCAATGGGAAAAGTTGGTGTGTGCTTTGTGGCACTGGCAGTGTGCATGGGGATTTTTACCGGTATGAACGGATTCTTTATGACATCCAGCCGTCTTTTATTTGGTATGGCAAGAGCAAAAATGCTTCCGTCAGCTTTTGAAAAGGTTCATCCGGAGCATAAAACTCCGTCCATATGTGTTGGGTTTACCATGATCATCTGCTGTATTTGCCCATTTTTCGGCAGAGAAGTGATCGGCTGGGTTGTAGATATGTGTTCCGTAGGTACTGCGTTCGGATATTTCTTTACCTGTGCAGGTGCTTATATTCTTCTGAAAAAATATGGCGATGATACAGATACAAATAAAATCCATCCGGCAGTAGCAATGGGCGGCTGTGTGATCTCTGTTGTAATATTGCTGCTCCTGATCGTGCCCGGTTCTCCTGCATTCATGGCTCCACAGTCCTTTGCAGCACTGATCGTGTGGGTGTTGATGGGAGTTACTTTCTATTTTGTTTCAAAGAAAAATTTTGCGAAAGTCACTAAGAGGGAAATGGATTATCTGATTCTTGGAAATGTACAGGTAGTTCGAGGACTGAGAAAAGGAAAAGACCAGGGAAGAGTTGTGCAGGGTAATATTGTAGCTGATCAAAGTAATAAATCTTAAAAGGTAATAAAACGGCTGCAGGCCTATAATACTTTCAGGGTAACGGAAAGACTCCCACTCAAAAAATGGGAGTTTTTCTGTTACCGGAGTATCATATTTGCAAGGTGTGATTTATAAAGTATCTTGACAGAGGTACCGATCCTGTTATACTATTAAAACTGATAAAGGGGAGTAACCTACGTTTGGAAATCTGCGTTTGCAGTGTCGTCAGTACGGTGGAAACATCCGGCGCTGCAGGGAAATGGTGAGACTTTTATTGCATTTTTTGTTGTGCAATAAGGGTTTCTTTTTTTATATCCTTTTATCAAAAAAATCCTTTATTGCATAAAAAAATTACAGTTGGTGAATATTTGCAAAAAAGGAGGCAAAGGTAATGAAAGAAATTTATCAGCAGACAGCAGAAGAAGTTCTCGAGCGTGTGAAAAGCAGGGAATCAGGGCTTACCGATGAACAGGTCAGACGGTCCAGAGAGAAGTGCGGATGGAATGAGCTTGCAGAAGGAAAGAAAAAAAGTATGTTTCAGATCTTCTTTGAACAGTATAAGGATTTTCTGGTGCTGATCCTGATCGCATCGGCAGTGATATCCGGTATGCTTGGAGATGTGGAAAGTGCAGCAGTTATTGTGATCGTTATTACGATCAATGCGATTTTGGGAACTGTGCAGACAGTAAAGGCTGAGCAGTCCCTGCAGAGCTTAAAGAAGCTTTCCGGACCGGAGGCAAAGGTATTACGTGATGGTGTGGCGGTACAGCTCCCGGCAAGAGAACTGGTTGTAGGAGATGTGATCCTTCTTGAAGCAGGTGATATGATCCCGGCCGATGGAAGATTGATTGAAAATGCAAGTCTTAAGGTCGATGAAAGTGCCCTTACCGGGGAAAGCCTTGCGGTTGAAAAGAGTATGGACACTATTTTGGAAGAAGCACCGCTTGGTGATCGGACAAATATGCTGTTTTCCGGAAGTTTTGTCACATATGGGCGTGGCAGAGCAGTTGTAACGAATGTAGGAATGCAGACAGAGGTTGGAAAGATTGCGGGACTTCTGAAATCGACTTCGGAAAAACAGACGCCACTTCAGGCGAATCTGGATGATTTTGGAAAGAAGCTTTCTATTCTGATCCTGATATTTTGCGGAATTCTGTTTGCGATCAGTGTATTCCGCGGTGGGGCCTCCTTACGGTGACTACAACAACACATTGATCGAATCTGCCAACACTCTCGGCTACCATGTGGTCCAATGGTCTGTCGATAGTCTGGACTGGAAAGACTACGGCGCTGACAACATCGTGGACACCATATTAAACCACAAAGCGCTTGGAGACGGCGCTATCATCCTGATGCATAATGGTGCCAAATACACAAAAGACGCATTGGAGCGTGTTATCACAGGTCTTCAGGACAAAGGGTATGAAATCGTCCCAATCTCCCAGCTAATCTACACAGGAAAATATCATATGGACAATACAGGGCGCCAATTCAAAGACGAATAAACTGGATTTTTACCTTAAAATGTATTATACTATTTACTGAATATATCACGCATTTGCAAAATTTTTTGGATAATAATCAAGGAACTATTTTGTAATGACGAATAAGATGAGGTGAAAGAAATGAGCGTTACACGCCGCAAATTCGGCAAAACCAAAGATGGTGAGCCTGTCACATTATATACGATTACCAACAAAATGGGCAACTCCGTTTCCATTATGGATTATGGTGCCACCGTTCAGTCTATCAATATTGTAGACGCCGAGGGTGAAGTTATCGACTGCTGTCTCGGTTACAATACAGTTGCAGAATACGAAGAACACACAGACTTCATGGGGGCCTGTATCGGCCGCGTGGGCAACCGCATCGGCGGAAGCAGTTTTTCTCTGAATGGCCAGACTTATACACTGGCAGCCAATGAGGGTGAGAACCATCTCCATGGCGGTTTGAAAGGTTTTGACAAGCAAATGTTCAAAGCCAAGATCGACAGTGATGATACCGTTACTTTCGGCCGTATCTCACCTGACGGCGAAGAAGGTTATCCCGGTGAATTTATGTTCATCGTCAGCTATACATTTGATGACTGTGACAATTTTGTTATGAACTACACAGGCTGGAACAACTCTGAGACACTGGATACTATTGCCAGCATCACAAACCATACTTATTTTAACCTTTCCGGAGAAGATGCCGGCTCTATTCTGGATCATACACTGGAACTCTACGCTTCTTCTTTCACAGAGGTTGATGAACATCTGATCCCAACTGGAAAGCTTTTAGACGTTGAGAATACACCTTTTGACTTCCGTAAAGGCAAAACCCTTGGTCAGGATATCAACGCCGATCATCCACAGTTGAAACTGGCCGGTGGCTATGACCACAACTTCTGCATTGACGGCGACGGCATGCGTCCATGCTGCACACTCATGTCCCCAAAGACACGACTTAAGATGTATGTCAGTACAGATATGCCCGGTGTTCAGATCTACACCGGCAACTTCATCTCCGAATCAGAAGGCAAAGCCGGTACAGATTACCATCACTATGACGGCATCGCTATTGAGACACAGTTCTACCCTGATGCGCTCAACCATCCTGAATTCCCGTCACCGGTACTGAAGCCTAGAAAAGAATATCGCTATACAACCGTGTACCAGTTCTCTGCCGACGAATAAAACGCTTCGTACGGCTGAATAATTGATGGAGCGCTTCCATATTTATCAACAACGAACTTTAAAGGAGCTTATCCCATACAGGCCCGCTCTCGCTGCCAGCACCTAGCAGCGGTACATAAGGCAGTACAAAATACTGCCTAAGTACCGGCTGGTGCTGAAGCACCTGTGTGGGATAAGCTCCTTCTAAAGTTCGTTACTTTTGTCTATACAGCGCTCCATTTATGATTTAACCAAACAAAAAGATGAACAGTTTCTGGGATTTTAACAAAAGATCGAGCAATTCTTTTTCGAGTTGTATTAGCCGTCCTTTGCTTATTCAGACAATATAAAAAACTCTAATGTGGCAATCATTTGTTTATATAAACGCTTCGCGCTTAATACACAAAGATAGTACGGTCTAATAACTTGAAAATGGAATTAAAATGAGTCTACTCAGACAAGTGCTTGTCTGAGTAGACTCATTCTAATTCCATTATAAGTACTCTAAACCGTACTTCGTTTATCTATTAGCGCGAAGCCTCTTTCTATAACCAGGCTTTAATCTTAGCATAAATACCTGCTGCATCCAGACCGTATTTTTCAAGCAGTTTGACTGCCGGTCCGGATTCACCGTATACATCGTTCATGCCGATCTTCAGTACTTTCACTGGTTCTCTCTCGCATAATACATCGCAAACTGCGCTGCCGAGGCCGCCGATAACGGAGTGTTCTTCTACTGTTACGATCTTGCCTGTCTTCTTGGCTGCTTCTGCAATTAAATCAGCATCGATTGGCTTGATGGTGTGGATATTGATAACCTGTGCATGAACGCCCTCTTCTTCCAGCTTAGCTGCTGCCGCCAGAGATTCATTGACACAAAGGCCCGTTGCCACGATTGTCAGGTCTGTGCCTTCCTTTAAGACAACGCCCTTGCCAATCTCAAACTTATAATCCGGACGGTCATTGATGACCGGTACTGCCAGACGGCCGAAACGCAGATAAACAGGTCCCTGGTGCTCATAAGCAGCCTTTACAGCAGCTCTTGCTTCGATATCATCGGAAGGGTTGATCACAACCATACCCGGGATTGTACGCATCAGGGCAATATCCTCGTTGCACTGATGGGTAGCACCATCTTCACCAACAGAAATGCCGGCATGGGTGGCACCAATCTTCACATTCAGATGCGGATAGCCGATACTGTTTCTGATCTGTTCAAAAGCACGGCCTGCTGCAAACATTGCAAAAGAACTTGCAAACGGCACTTTGCCGGTTGCAGCAAGACCAGCTGCGATACCCATCATATTGCACTCAGCAATACCACAGTCGATATGTCTTTCAGGAAATTCCTTCTTAAAAATACCTGTCTTGGTTGCTTCAGCAAGGTCAGCATCCAGAACGACAACCTCTTCATGTTCCTTGCCAAGCTCTACCAGAGCATGACCATAGCTTTCTCTTGTAGCGATTTTCTTTACTTCTGACACAGTGCTTCACCTGCTTTCTCTAATTCATCCATGGCGATGGCATACTCTTCGTCATTCGGAGCCTTGCCATGCCATCCGGCTTTATTCTCCATGAAAGATACGCCTTTGCCCTTCACACTCTTCAGAATGATGGCTGTAGGCATGCCCTTTGTCTCTCTTGCTTCCTTGAAAGCAGCTCTTAATGCCTCAAAATCGTGGGCATCCACATCTGCGATCACATGGAAATTGAAAGCTTCAAATTTCTTGTCAATCGGATATGGTGAGCAGACATCTGCAATATTGCCGTCAATCTGAAGGCCATTGTTATCAACGATCACAACCAGGTTGTCCAACTTGCGGTGGCCGGCAAACATGGAAGCCTCCCAAACCTGCCCTTCCTGGATCTCACCATCACCCAGTAATGTATAAACACGGTAGTCATCATGGCTGAGCTTAGCTGATAAAGCCATGCCGACTGCCGCTGAAATTCCCTGTCCTAATGAACCTGAAGACATATCAACACCCGGAATATGCTTCATATCAGGATGACCCTGAAGATAAGAACCGATGTGACGCAGTGTCTTCAGATCTTCTACAGGGAAATAACCTCTCTGAGCCAATACAGAATAAAGTCCAGGTGCAGTATGACCCTTAGACAGAACGAAACGGTCTCTGTCTGCTTTCTTAGGATCTGCAGGATCAATATTCATCTCCTCAAAATACAAATACGTAAATACGTCTGCTGCCGATAAGGAACCGCCCGGATGTCCTGCCTTTGCAGAATGTACCGATGTCACAATCCCCTTGCGGACTTCATTGGCAATTTTCTTTAATTCAATAACGTCCATTTTTACCTCCTATGTGCACTTTTCTATGGCACTAATTATCAATCAGGCAACTTCCACTATACCACATCCGCCGCCGAATTAAAAGCTGTTTTCCGATTTTAAAAGAAAATTCTTCTTTCTGTCGATCATTTCATCAATACGCTCAATATAATCTTTGACACTCTTGACATTTTCCACACGTTCAATGCGATGTCCATGCTCATTGTGAAAAACAAACTTTGATGATGCACCGGCACCCAGCGCAAGAATTGTCTGTTTCTCCTCCATGATCAGAATATTATAAAGGCCCTCGCAGCCTTTTCTGGCATAACCTACATTCTCAAGATTGCCCGCAATATTTTTCTGACGGTACAAATAGTAAGGTTCTGCCTCTATGGCCAGCGCACCTTCATGGCTGATACCGATCATTCTGTTCACCTCATCAGCTCCCGCAACCGGAAACTGCTCTCTGTTCTGATTCAGGAAAGCCGCGCGCTTCAAAGCCAGGGAATGCACCGTCACACTGTCCGGTGCCAGATCCACAATCGCATCCATGGTCCGCTGCATATGTTCACTTGTCTCCCCAGGTAGCCCTGCGATCAGATCCATATTGATGTTCATAAATCCTGCTTCTCTGGCCATATGAAAGGCCTGCTTCACTTCTTCTGTTGTGTGGCGTCTGCCGATCAGATCCAGTGTTTCCTGATTCATCGTCTGCGGATTAATCGAAATACGATCAATATGGTGTTTTCTCAGTACCTTCAGCTTATCCTCCGTAATACTGTCCGGTCTTCCGGCTTCCACAGTTTTCTCACTGACATGCGCTAGATCAAAATATTGTTCCAGACAGGTCAGAAGACGGTCCATCTGAGCCGCTGAAAGTGATGTCGGTGTGCCGCCGCCCATGTAAAAAGTCAGAAGCTTTTTGTTCCCCATCATAGTGGACGCCGCTTCAATTTCTTTACACAATGCATCCAAATAGTTATCCACCTGCTTTTCCCAGACAGATAACGGATACGATGAAAAAGAACAGTAGGCACAAATTGAAGGACAGAAAGGAATCCCCACATACAAACTGAATGTATGATCATAATCAACATCTTTCAAAACCTTCGCTTCATTCTCCGCTACAATCGCACAAAGCGATGCCTTTTCATCAGAAACAAGATAGGTATCCTTCAGATAGTGAATGGCATCCGCCCTTGACGCACCGCTTTCATACATCTCCATGGGCAGTTTCGTTGGTCGAATACCGGTCAGTGTCCCCCATGGCAGCACCATCCCCGTATATTCCGACAAAAGACGATAAACAAGGTTCTTGATATCATTTCTTCCCAAACGATAATCTTCAAAATGACAGTCGCCCTCTTTTTCAAGACTTCTGCCATTATGATCTTTTAATACCAAAGTGGTATGATTTTCTGTATACCGAACATCCAGGCAGACATTCCATTCTTCCCCATTCAATACAATCTTCTCACCATAGAAGAATGCCATCAAAAGGGATCGAATATCATTTTCATAATCTGTTCGGTTCATAGATAATGCAATCATCAAAATCCTCCCATTCCATCTGCATTTAAATTGCTGTTTCCAGCCAAAATCAATGACTGAGATAAGGCTGCTGCAAAACCGATATCTATCAGTCCTGCAGCAGCCCTGTCAATCGCTGTTCGCTTTCACCTAAAAAAATGGATTATACTGTTTCTCGTATCCAATGCTTGTCACACTGTCATGGCCCGGATATACCTGCACATCATCCGGCAGTACAAACAACTGCTCTTTCACAGAGCGAACAAGCTGTGACATACTTCCTGTCGGAAAATCTGTACGTCCGATGGAACAATGGAACAGCGTATCTCCGCTCATCAAAACCTTCTCTTCTGGGAAATAATAGCAGGCACCGCCCTTTGTATGGCCCGGTGTATACAGAACGATCACATCCAGCCCTGCCAGCTTCAGATGCTCTCCGTCCTTCACATAGACATCGGCCTGTGTTGTATAAATCTGTCCGATCGAACCGCTGAGATTCAAGGAGGACTGCTTCAGAACATCCTCTTCTTCTTCATGGGCATAAACCGGAACATTGTATCTCTTCTTCAAATCATTTAATGCCATAATATGATCAAAATGACCATGGGTTAAAAGAATTGCTTTCAGTGTACAGCCGTTTTCCTCGATCACATTGCTGATTCTCAATGCATTATCCGCAGGATCGACAAGGAGTGCCTCTTTGTTCTCTTTGTTGATAATGAGGTAGCAATTCGTCGCAACCATACCGAGTGTCATTGATTTAATCTCTATCTGACCCATTTCTCTGCTCCTTATTCATTAGCCAGTTGTTCTGGCGATATCATAAACGCAGTCCAGACTGCGCAGTTTGTCTATAATCTTATTTAAAGCATACTTGCCGCCAATATCAAAGCTGATATTGATGGTCGCTGTATTATTCTTGCCTGAACGGCTGGACATGGCTGTCACATTGATATCCCTCTCTGAGAATACCTGTGCGATCTGAATCAGCACACCGACTCCGTCATGAACATAAACATTGAGTTCTGCCTTATACAGGCCGCCCTGGCCGTCAGCCGTGCTATCCTGCCATTCTGCATCAATCAGGCGCTGTCTTTCTATCTCGGATAAATGCAGCATATTGACGCAGTCTGTACGATGAATGGACACACCTCTGCCTCTGGTAATAAAGCCAACGATCTCATCACCCGGTACAGGATTGCAGCATTTTGAGAAACGGACAGCCACATCATCGATGCCTTTGACAATAATGCCGCTCTTGCTGCCTTTCTTATGCGGCTGTACGGCTGCAGACGGTTTCTGCTTCATCTCAGTCATCTGTGTCAGAAGCTGCTTATCTGTCATCTCTTTTCGCTGCTTCTTCTGGTATTCCTCAAGCAGCTTGTTGATAACCTGGCCTTCCTTCAAACCGCCATGACCCACAGCAGCATTGACTGCATCCCAGTCCTTGAAACCATACTTGCGGATAACTTTCTCCATAAATTCCGGTTTCAGCAAATTACTGAGAATGATCTCTTTCGCTTTGCAGTAACGATTCAGCAGATCCTTACCGCGGATAATATTCTCTTCCTTGAATTCCGTCTTGAACCACTGATTAATCTTATTCTTGGCCTGCGTACTCTTGACAATATTTAGCCAATCACGGCTTGGTCCCTTGGAATTGGCTGATGTCAGGACCTCAACACGGTCGCCGTTCTTGATCACATAATCAATATTGACCAGCTTGCCGTTGACTCTTGCCCCCACCATCTTATTGCCGACCGCTGAATGAATACTGTAAGCGAAATCAATCGGTGTAGAACCTGTCGGCAGATTCTTGACATCACCTGCCGGTGTAAAACAATAAACACTGTCTGCAAACAGATTCAAGTCGTTCTTCAAAAGGCTCATGAATTCCTTATTGTCCGACATATCTGTCTGCCATTCCAGAATCTGACGCAGCCATGTCAGCTTGGCTTCCTCACTGTCCTCTACATTCTTGGCATTCGGATCTTCCTTGTACTTCCAATGGGCTGCTATACCGTATTCAGCCGTTCTGTGCATGTCAAATGTACGGATCTGGATCTCAAAAGGCTGTCCGTTCGGACCGATCAGTGTTGTATGCAGGGACTGATACATATTTGGTTTTGGCATTGCAATATAGTCTTTGAATCTTCCTGGAATTGGTTTATACATCTCATGAATGATTCCAAGAGCTGCATAGCAGTCCTTGACGGTATCAACTTTAATTCTTACTGCAAATAGATCATAAATCTGATCGATCGTCTTATGCTGATTGACCATCTTCTTATAAATGCTGAACATGTGTTTTACACGTCCATCAATCTCTGCCTTTATTCCTGCACGATCAATATGACCTTTCACTTCTTCTACGATCTCCTGGATAAAAGCTTCTCTTTCTTCTTTTGCAGAATTTAATGATTTCTCTAAATCTTCATATACATCTGGCTTTAAATAACATAGTGCAAGATCATCTAATTCGACCTTAATCTTTGAAATACCAAGACGATGTGCGATTGGTGCATAGATATCCATCGTTTCTCTTGATTTCTCTTTTTGCTTCTCTGGGCGCATAAACTGCATCGTACGCATATTATGCAGACGATCCGCTAATTTGATCAGAATCACTCGGATATCTTTCGCCATTGCAAGAAACATCTTTCGTAAGTTCTCCGCCTGAACTTCAATCTTATCCTTTGAATAACTCAACTGTCCTAACTTCGTAACACCATCAACTAACTGGGCAACTTCTTCCCCAAAATCTCTTACAATATCTTCATGGGTTGTTTCCGTGTCTTCTACTACATCATGAAGCAGCCCTGCCATAATCGTTTCTTTGTCAAGTTCTAATTCTGCAAGTATGATCGCAACACAAATAGGATGAATGATATATGGCTCTCCAGACTTTCGTTTCTGTTTCTCATGTGCCTTATATGCTACTTTATAGGCACGTTCTACAGCCTCAATATCTTCTTCATCATAAATGCTTTGCATGGTTGTGATCAGCTGTCGTTTCAGTTCTTCAGGCGGAGTGAAGCTTTCCGGACTGCTGATATCCTTTTTTACACGATTTATGTTTGTTCTGCTTTCTTGTTTCATGCACGGATACCTCTTGTTTCTTTTGATTATTTTTTAAGCTTTGATTCGCAGTAAATACAGCGATATACTTGGTGTTCTCTGTCTGTCAATTTAAATACCTGATCTAAATCCTGTTCTACAGAAGTGATACATCTTGGATTTTTGCAGTGAACAATATTCACGATCTTCTCTGGTAATTCAAGATGTTTCTTCTTAACAATCTTGCCATCTCTTATGTAGCACACTGTGATATCTGGATCAATATATCCTAAAACATCAAGATTTAAATCCATGTTATCTGCGATTTTGATAATATCTTTCTTTCCCATTTTGTTACTGGAAGCATTCTTAATGATTGCTACGCTACAGTCAAGATCATCCAAACCAAGATATTTGTAAATCTGCATACTCTTTCCTGCTTTAATATGGTCAAGAACAATTCCACTCTGAATACTATCTATTTTCATCTGCGCTTACCCCCAATAAAGTCATGATTAATGCCATTCTTACATACTTACCATACAGTGCCTGCTTGAAGTAACATGCACGTGGGTCATCATCTACCTTTGTTGAAATCTCATTTACTCGTGGCAGTGGATGCATAATGCAAAGGTCTTCTTTCGCATCTAATAACTTACGCTCATCTAAGATAAAGCTGTCTTTTAAGCGGATATAGTCTGCCTCATTGAAGAATCTTTCTTTCTGAACTCTTGTCATGTAAAGAATATCTAACTCTGGCATAACTTCCTCCATTGTGCGTACTTCCTTGTACTTGATATTTTTCTTTTCAAAAACATCTTTGATAATATAATCTGGAAGACGTAACTCTTCTGGAGAAATCATAATAAAATTAATATTCTCATAACGGGACATCGCTTTAATCAAAGAATGCACTGTACGACCAAACTTTAAGTCTCCACACATACCAATTGTCAGATTATCAAGTTTTCCCTTTTCTCTTCGAATTGTCATAAGGTCTGTCAGAGTCTGTGTTGGATGGTTATGTCCACCATCACCTGCATTAATAATTGGTACAGAAAGTTTTCTTGCTGCCGCGTATGGTGCACCTTCCTTTGGATGACGCATTGCAATGATATCCGCATAACCCGATACAACTCTTACTGTATCAGAAACACTCTCTCCCTTTGAGGCAGAAGAGGAATTGGCAGAAGAAAAACCAAGTACATTACCACCAAGCTCCATCATGGCAGCTTCAAAACTAAGTCGGGTTCTTGTACTTGGTTCAAAAAATAAAGTCGCTAATTTCTTATGCTTACAAACTTCCTGATACTTCTCCTTATGAAGAATAATATCGTCAGCTAAATCTAATAAATGATTAATTTCTTCTACAGATAAATCCATCGGATCTATTAAATGTCTCATAATGACCTCCTTCGTTGTGACCAGCACCCTTGCCAGTTAATTTTTTTAAATATACCTTTTTATTCTTTTCCTGTCAAGGGAACTCTTTTGCATTTTTTCTTTTCCGTCCCATTCACAACGGAATTACACTTCACTTTCGGCTATTACTCCCATACTTTTAAATTCGTTTTGCAAAACCTTTTTCTACAAGAAACTCCGGATGATAAGACAACTTTGCCTTTCTAAGTCCCGGCTCTCCTACATCATCTTCCCTGTTTACATACTTTAATCCACCAGATTCATGAATCAAAAACTGCTGGTTAATCACCGCATAGGCTCCTGGCACTTCTGAAAATGCTTTTTCAATATGGACAACTAATGTATCCTCATTAATTTGTTCTCCTAACGCAAATGCTACAACTTCACCATTTGCACGAAGCAGACCACCCTTCAAGCCAAGAAATTCCCTTTTTCGTAATGCATTTTCTGACACGCAGGCTTCCGCATGTTTTTCTATATTACCCGGCTCACAGTTTTTTTCTTTCCACTTATATAACATGGCAAGGCAATCATCTATATTCTCTTCTGTTATTTTTTCATAAACCCAGTCATACGTCTTGGTAAATTTATTCACATGATTCTTTTTGCCATGGAACTTCTTTCCCTTTAAGCCAATTAATTTTTCACATTCATAAATATAATCTGCACTGTCCCTGTCAAATTCTATCTCAAACTTTCCGGGCATATGTTCTTCAAGCCACGCTTCATTTTCTCTATATACACAGTGCAGTTTCAAAACTTCTTCATTTGCTTTGCAGTGTTCCTCCAATGCAAGCAGTGCCTTTCCAGGATCTGCATCCCCTATCGGAAAACTATAACTGCTTCCTTCTTCAGTTGTTCGAAAAATCAACATATCTTCACACACTGTATATTCCAGTAAATAAAAGTCTTTCCAAAGATATACGGCTGCAAAAGACATATCACAGCTACGTGAATTTGCCTTCTTCATATATCGATCGATAACTGCTTTATCGCTCGCCTTTACAGGCTGAAACTCCATAATCTACCTCTTTTCCAAAAAATTATCTCTATTATTTATTCACAGCACAAAACCATGGTATCCTTTCGTAATGTTCATTGTAACACTCTAAAACTAATTTACAAAAAACAGCACATTGCTTATTTTGTTCATGTTTTTTTGTATACCATATGCTAAGGATTCCATGGTTTTATATTTGCATCTTATTATATATAACGTATTTTTCTGTAAATTACAACATTTTTTCTAACGTCGCACGAATTGCCTTGATAAAATCTTCGCTATTTACAGTCGTAACATTCTCTAAAGTTGTAATCAGCGCAAGGTCTTTTGTCATTGTACCACCTTCGATCGTATCGATCGTTGCTTTTTCAAGCTTATCTGCGAATGCTGCCAATTCGGCATTTCCATCCATCTCACCACGTTTTCTAAGAGCACCTGTCCATGCAAAAATTGTAGCTACAGAGTTTGTAGAAGTCTCTTCCCCTTTCAGATGCTTGTAATAATGACGTTGTACAGTTCCATGAGCTGCCTCATATTCATAATTTCCATCCGGTGATACCAGAACAGATGTCATCATTGCAAGAGAACCAAATGCGGAAGAAACCATATCACTCATTACATCTCCGTCATAGTTCTTACATGCCCAAATATATCCGCCTTCTGATTTCATAACTCTTGCAACCGCATCATCGATCAAAGTATAGAAATATGTAATTCCGGCTTCTTTGAACTTCTCGGCATAATCTTTGTCAAAGATTTCCTGGAAAATATCTTTGAATGTATGGTCATACTTTTTAGAGATCGTATCTTTTGTTGCGAACCACAGATCCTGCTTTGTATCCAATGCATAATTAAAGCAGCTTCTCGCAAAGCTTTCAATAGATCCGCATAAGTTATGCATTCCCTGTGCAACACCCGGTCCTGCATAGTTGTGTACCAGTTCTCTGGTCTCTGTGCCGTCTTCTGCCGTGTATACCAGTTCTACTTTTCCAGGTCCAGGAATCTTCATCTCTGTATTTTTATATACATCTCCATATGCATGTCTTGCGATGGTGATTGGTTTTTTC
>OLOH01000819.1_pt1 | contig 20143 bp, 5 predicted proteins | sample 1673221 | NCBI WGS metagenome assembly OLOH01 (sample SAMEA3136767, study PRJEB25190) | human gut metagenome
AGCAAAGTTGCTGCCTTTAACCATTATAATACTTTTGAGAACCGGGCGCAAATATTTTGCGCGAAAGCCATAAAGCGCTGTTTGTGAAAAAATAATCTGCAATTGAACACATTTGGAAAGGTGAACAAACACAAAAAGCTTGTTTTGTGGATACTGTGCATAAAAATTACAAAAGTAAGTCAAAATTAATATCGCAGATGATAAAAAGACAAGATAAATAAAAAATGGAGCAAGAATATTGTTGAATGCGAAAAGGGAAAAGATATACTAAAGGGGACGGATGCACCGGGCGCAAGGCCCGGCGCAAACAAACGCGAACAAGATTTTCAGGAGGTAAACTATGAAAAAGCTACTTAGCATTATGCTGGTGCTCACCATGGCGCTCACCCTGCTCGCCGGCTGCGGCGGCTCCGGCTCGTCTTCGACGCCGGCGGCAAGCTCCGGCTCCACGGCTGGCAGCTCTTCGGCGCCCGCTGAGCAGACGCTGAAGGTGGCCGCCATCGAGACGGCCTATGGCAGCGACATGTGGAAAGAAGTGTGCGCGGCGTTTGAGGCTGCCAACCCCGGCGTTACGGTTGAACTGACGACCGACGGCAAACAGAACGAGGCAAGCCAGACCCTTTCGCTGCGCGGCTGGGACGAAAACGGCCATGTGGTGACCTATACCGTCGACGAAGCGGCGGCAGAAGGCTATGCGGTGACGTACAGCAAGGAGCGCGTGACGCTGGACGACGATACGGACAAGACGATCACCGTCACCAACACGCGTCAGGTCGGCAAGACGACCTTCACCAAAGAAGGCAGCGACAACGCGATATTGCCCGATGCGGTTTATGCCGTGCTGACCCAGAAAGCGGATGGCAAGACCTATCTGGTCGGGCGGACGCCGACGGACGGCGTGCTGACGGAAAGGACGCCGGCCATTGTGGATGAAGCGGGGCGCTTGACCCAGCCCGAAAAGGTGGCGGACGCGTATCGCTTCACGACGGACAAGGACGGCAGAATCGAACTGGTGCTCCCGGTGGAGAAAGGAACTTCCTATTATTTGCAGGAGCTGGCCGCACCGGAGAACTACTATTTGAATACGGAACTCGTTTGGCTGACGGTTGCGGCGGGCGACGACAGCCGGAAGGCCGAACAGGTTGACCGGCGGAAGTATCAGCTTGAGGTGACCAAAGATTTCCCGGCCGAGGTGGCGAACGGCAGCTTTGCGACGTTTACCCTGTACGACGAGAGCATGCGGCAGGTCGGTGAGCCGGTCATGGTGCGCAAGCCGGATCAGGCGGTCGGCGTGTTCACCATCCCGGCTTACGGCACGTACTATGTCAGGGAAACGGCGGTTTCCGGCGACATGATGCTCAACGACGAAGACTTTGGGCCGCTGACGTATAGCGAGACGAATCAGGCGGAGAATCCGACTGTTCCCAACAAGGCGAACGTCGGCAGCCTGACGGTTGAGCTGTGCGACGAGAAGAAGGAAAAGCTGGGCACGCAGCCCGCGGCCATCGATTATGTGAACGCGGCGGATCTGGCGAAGTTCACGGTCTCGGTGGACGCGTCGAACCTCGCGGAGGACAGCTATGCCTATCGGGCGCTGCTGAAAACCGGCTTTGTGCTCGACGAAACGACGAACACGCTGGTTTACATGGGCGAAAAGGGCGCAAGCCAGGCGTTTGAGCTGTCCAGCCTGCCGATTTACGGCGATCCGAACAACAAAACCACGGCGCTGACGTACACGGTGAAGCAGGAGCAGGCGGCGCAGAAATATTTCAAGGCGGAAGACGGGCAGCAGTTCAAGCTGGACGAAAATGCCAGCCAGACGCTGACGTTTGAAAATGAGCCGAAGGCCACTCTCAACGTCAGCCTGAACTACCAGAAGGAATATGAGCTGGAGCGCGGCAACGCGCCGGAGTATCCGCTGACGGGCGCGACGATGACGCTCTACGAAGTGAAGGACGACGGCACGCTTGAACAGGTTGAGTCGTTCAATATGACGAACCCGACTGCGACGATCCCCGATCTGCACGGCCTCAAGCACTATGTGCTCGTGGAAACGAAAGTTCCGGACGGATACTGCGCCTATGAATCCAAAGATCCGGATCATGCGCACAGCGACAACGCGACGTACAACAGAGAGCCGCGCGATTATCAGGATGTGCTGGAGAACTTCAAATATGTTGAATTGACGGGCGAAGAGACCGATAATCAGAACGACAGTCAGAGCAGCATCACCAATTACAAGGACTATGTGCAGCTGAAGCTGAACAAGAGCGGCTACATGGTTCAGTTTGAAGACGGCGCGGCGACGGAAGGCGTTGTCGTCGGCGAGACGCAGCCGCTGGATTACTGCCAGTTTGAGGTTTACGCCATCCGCACGAGCGACCTGAAGGAAGAACAGCGCGAACTGCTGGCCCGCAACAGCAAGTTTGAAGCGCCGCAGGCGGGACAGAAGGTGGAAAAAGGCACATATACTGGCCGGGAAGCGGTGCTGGAAGCTATTTTCACCGCCGAACCGCAGAAGAGCAAACTGATTACTGACGGAATCACCTATGAAACCGGCGCGAGCGGCATGGGCACGGGCGCATTCATGACGGACGCTTTTGAGCTGGGCGACGACGTCGGCGAATATACCTTCCTGTTCCGGGAGGTGAAGATCAACCACGCAGGCGGCTATCAGAAGGTCTACGGCGGCGTGTGGTCTGCTGCGGCGACAGAGGTCAATGCCGTGACGGAAGTGGACGCATACAACGAGGCCGATGTGCTGAGCGGCGGGGAGACCGAGTTCAAGGGTCTGTTCCAAGTGAAGCTGGATAAGGAATACTGGCCGTCCACCGAAGCGAAGGACAACAACCGGGTCGGCGAGCTTAAGCCGCTGGCGGGCGTGACCTTTGAACTCCTGCTTGCGCGCGAAAACGCGAACGGCCTGTTGGAGGCCGTCACGGGCAGAGGCGCGTTCAGCACAGAATTTGTCACAGGCTGCGAGAGCGGCATGAGCGCGGGCTACGGCGTGAGCATCACCGTTTCGCTGGAGACGCTCTATACGGAAAACGGCGGCGCGGACAACCCGGATAACCCGGTGAAGCTGGACGTGGATGAAAACGGACAACCCTTCTACGAGGCCGATTTTATCCTCCACGAGAAGGATTACCCGATTAACATGGTTTATATGCAGGAGCGGTATGCCCTGCATGTGAAGGCTGTCAAGAATGCGCAGGGTGCGGATTACGTGACGGTTGTAGACGATTATCTGAACAAAGACGGACAGCACAACGCCATCAAGAACATCCTCGGCGAGATGACCTATCTGACGGTCGCCAAGTATGTGGACGGCGAACGCTATTACGGCGGAGAGAGAAGCACGGATGCGGTTTACACCATCACGGATGCAAAAGGCAAGGCGTATACCCGTGTCACGCTGAACAACGCGAACCATTATGAGACGACGGTGCAGCTGCCGCGCCAGACGACGTTCACGATTGAAGAGACAACCGCGCCGGTAATCGAAGGCGTGCAGACCGACAAGAGCGGTTTTGTGTTTGACGGAGGGAATGTGAACGGCATGTCGGCCAACCGACTGACGTTCACCACGGGCGAGTACAAGAGCCAGATTGCCGTCTGCTCCACGAATACGCGTTTCCATTCGCTGACCGTCATCAAGCGGGACGCGGATGAAAAGCTGGTCGAGGGCGCGCCGATTCAGATTGGTTATTCCAATGGCAAGGGCGCGGTTCTGAGCAGCAACGGACGCGCGCTGGCGAACACGCGACAGAACACGAACGAAAAGGGCGAGGTCATTTTCAGCCTGCCGATCTGGGATTATCGCACGAGCGAGGCAGGCAATTATCCGAAGGCCGAGTACGCGATTGCCGAGACGCTGGATGAAAAGTGGGAGACTAAAAACTGGAACCCGAACGCAGTGGTCAACCGGTATTTCAAGCTGCTCAACGGCGGAAAGCTGACGATCGCGGGCGCGGACGTTAAGGCTGACAAACCGATTACGGTTTACAACCCGGCGACGACGAGCGTCACCATTCACAAGGTCAGCGATCGGAGCGGCGAGACGACGGATTTGAAGCCGATTGCGGCGTATTTTGCCCTGTATTTCTGCCCGTTCAAATCGCAGGAAGAGTTCGAGGGCAACGAGGGCAAATTGAACTATCCGAAGAGCGGCTATAAGTATCTGCCGCATACGGGCACAACGGACGCCAAAACGGGCGAAATCACGTTTGACGGCCTGTATTCCGGCTGGTATTTGCTGGTCGAGACGATTCCGCAGGGACAGGTGAACGCGGGGCAGCTGTTTACGACGTGGTTCCGCGTCATCTGCGACAAGGATTACGAGCATCTGGACAAGAGCGGGAAGCGCAAGAGCTACACGAGCGAAGTTCAGCTCCTCGCTTCCGCAACGCTCAAAAATCAGAGCGACGCGGGCCGTCAGGACGCGAACAACAGCGTGACGATCACCGATTACACCATCGATGTGACCAACACGCCGCGCGCGCATCTGGAAATCACCAAGACGTTTGAGCCTTCTCAGACGCAGAGCATCCCGAAAAGCGTCGCCTTCTATGTCTATAAGAAGGGGACGACGGAAGCGGCCGAGCTGGAAATGCGCGTCGATGCCCATGGAACCGAAAGCTGGCAGAAGGTGACGCAGCCGATTACGCTCGGCGGCTTCACCGAGACTAAACGGAGTCGGTCCGTCGTCGTGCGGCTCGATCCGGGCGAATACACCGTTGTGGAAAGCACGGACGAAAGCGCGGGCTACTGGTTCGCCAAGTCTGCGGCCTATCTGAATGGAAAACGGGAGACGCCGGTTTACAACCGCACGACCGTCGCGAACAACCGGATCACCAGCAGCCGGGACGTGACCGTCACGCGTTACAACGCGATGGACGTTCAGCACCAGATGAAGGTTGACTTTGTCAACGCCGGCACGCTGATGGCGGGTCAGATTGAGAAGACCAAATGTCTGAGCGAAAGCGAAACGCCGACTGCGCTGGAAAACTGCTCCTTCTCGCTGTACACGCTGGACAAGCAGAACAATAAGCGCTATTATGCGGGTCGTGAAAGCGACACGCCGTTTGGCGACTGGACGGGCACGCGTGAAAACGCGGCGCGCTTCAAATCCGACGAGAACGGCATGGTGCAGCTGAACAAAGTTTATGCGCCGGAAGACGCGATGACGGACGGCACGCCGTACACCTATTACGTCGAAGAGATTTCCGCGCCGGATTACAGCTATCAGCTGGCGTATGACGCGAAGATTGATTTGGCGGCAGGCAGCGTGGCCAACACGATTTCGATGGTGAATACGCGCGGCGTATCCATTCAGGTTCGCGTGTTCGGCAGCGTGAGCGACAACCGCGACGATGATACGCCGGTTGTCGAAGGCGCTGTGCTTCACATCATGAAGAAAGACGCGAAAGGCGAACTGCACGAGGTTCTGCTTAGCGACGGACAGCCGTATCTGTATCAGATGGTGACCTCCGACGCAAACGGCGACGTGCTGTTCCCGTATCTGCCGAGGCTCGAAGAGGGCGAGGCGTATGTCGTCTTTGAGCAGCCGGACGCGGGCGCGATCGGCGACGATCCCACCAAGCCGTACCTGAACCCGGTGAGCCGGGGCTTCAAGGCCTATTACGATTTCAAAAAGACGGACGCAAACCACAGCACGGCCGAGCAGGATGTTTCCGAGCTTGACGGCGCGGCGGGCTATTATACCGTCGTCACAGGCGAAGAGCTGATGGCCAATCCGAACGAGCTGTTCAGCACACTGCACTTCAACGCATATAACGAGCCGAAGGGCAGACTGGTGATCCTCAAGCGCGACTATGAAAACAAGAGCGCGCTGGTCGGCGGCGCGAAGTTCAGCGCGGCGGAGAAGGACGGCACGGACGAGAAGCACAGCTATGCGTTTGCGGACCTCGAACCGACCGCCGCAGACAGGACGGAAGCGCCGCAGACGCTTAAAATCGGCGAAAAGACGTATACGCTTGCGAAGGACAGAACGTATTACACGGACGAGCGGGGGTATCGGTATACCTACGTCATCACGTCGTATGTTGAGCGCGGCAGTTACGCTTTCGCGGAAACGACGACTCCGGCGGGCTATATCGAAACCGAGGCTTCGCAGTCCGCAGGCATGCCGTGGCACACGGAGGCAAAAGCGGAGCTGACGAACAAAGGCGGCTTTGCTGCGGCGGCGTTCGCCAACATCCCGAACCGCGATCCGTATCTGGATAAGACCGTTTCGGCGGTCAACGGCGAGGCCGACGGAAAGCTGGGCAACCTGCAAAACACGCAGGCGGACGGAAGCTGGCAGACGGTGACCTTTGAAATCCGGAAGACGACGAGCGACAGCGGCGCGGCGGACGCGAACGACGCAATCCGCTACCCGATGAGCAGCTTCGCGATTACGGACAACAAGGTCGAATATCAGACGGTGGACGCGCACGGCAATAAGAGCAGCTGGCTCGACGGCGGCGAGGAAACCGTGCAGACGCAGCACTTTGTGGAAAGCGTGACCGTCGGCAAGATGAGCTTTGCGCAGATGAAGGAGGCTTATGGCACGGCGGCGGAAGGCGACAGAATCTATGCGGATGTTTACGGCATGATCGGCACGAAGGAGACGCTGATTCGGTCGAACATCGACGTGACCGGCAGCAGCGCGGTCGTTTCCCTGAAAGCGGAAGACGGCGGCTGCATCTACACGGGCTTCAAGATCGCGTATCATATGCGGGACAGCCGGGATATCCCTGCGGGCCTCAGGCAGGATACGCCGATTGTGGCGACGATGCGCTTCCATCAGGAATCCGGCGAAGCAATCGACCGCGTTTGCGGTGTGCGCAATACGGCGGGCCTCAACTTGGCCTATGCCATCGGCGCGAAGTCGCAGGAGAGCGTCAGCAAGACCTATACGGATGCGGCGAACTGCGATGCGGATTCGTCGATCGGCCTGCCGAAAGCCAGAATCACCAAACAGGTGCAGCGCGCGGAGATTGTGCAGAACCCGAACACGGGCGACTATGTCGTGACCGTGGAAGCGGAAGCCACCAACCCCAAGAGCAACAGCCTGACGGTGAGCGCGGGTTCCGGCGCGCATTATACGATTGTCTTTGAGAATATCAGCGGTCAGGCGGAGAACCTGCCCGCAATCGAGGCGCCGATTCTGGTCGATACGCTGCCGCGTCAGGCCATGGCCGTGAAGGCGGAAGCGACGAGCGACAACGCCGCGCTGAAGCTGACGACGACGGTATCCCAGGACGGCTACACGGTTGTGGTCCGGGGCGACGGCCGGCTGGAAGCGGGCCAGAAGATCACCCTGACGGTGGACGCGCTGTTCGTCGGCGAACGCATTCTGGAGCAGATTATCGCGCACAACACGGGCATGGATGCCAACATCGCCTATGCGATGAGCGGCGTGCAGACCGTGAAGAACACGAAGAACCCCTTCGGCGTGCCGTTTGTCGATGAAGCGGGCAACGAGATCACCGGCATGGTGAAGCAGCAGCCCGGCGACAGCCAGAGCGGCGAACTGCCCGGCTTTGAAGGCCAGCACGGCATTTCGGCGAAGGCTGAGCACAGGTCGGCGGAGCCTTCCGCGCTGACGATTTCCAAGTATGTGGCGGGCACGATTACCGGCAAGAACAAATTTGTCAGCGGGTCGAACGTGGCCGTGACCGGCGCGAAGACCGAAAAGGACAACGAAATCAACCGGATCTATTACAGAATTCTGGTGGAGAACCCGTCGCTCTCGCCGGCAGCCAGCGTCGCCGTGATGGACGAACTGCCGCACACGGACGACTGGCGAAACGACAGCAGCACCAGAGATTCCAAATGGGATGTGGCGCTGGAGAGCACGGCCATCAGCGTGACCAAATACGCGGCGGACGGAAGCTCCACGGAACTCAAACCCGGCGAAGATTACACAGTCTACTTCACGCAGAAGAAGATCACGTCTCAGAACCGGAATACCTATAACGACTATTTTGGCGCCGACAACATCAGAAAAAGCTGGGCGACGAGCATGGCTCCGGCAGATGTCCACGGCTTTGCCGTGATGCTGACCCAGCCGCTGGCGGCCAAGGAGCGCGTGCTGATTGAATACACCTGCTCTGCGCCTGAGGTGACGGATTCTTCCGTTTACTTCACGACGGCAAACAACATTGCGCGGCTCAGCTATGACCAGCACAGCGGCGTGGCGAGCGACGTGGCGCGCGTGGCGATCATCCCGGAGAAAGTATGGCTGGGCAACCGCGTCTGGATCGACTTCAACGGCGACGGCATTCAGTCCGAAGACCTGTCGGTCGAACCGAATTACGCGTACACGGGCGAAGGCAAGCAGCTGACCATGCAGCTCAGCCAGCGGTATAACCGTTACCGCCCGACGACGCAGACGCAGACGATCACCGACGGCAGCTATCAGTTTGACGAGCTGTTTGCGGCGGTGAAGCTTGCCAGCCTGAAAAACGATCCGAATGATTCGGACGGGAACGTTGTGGCGACCAACCTGTCCGGTTCGGAACGCTATACGTATCAGCTTACGCTGAGCGGCATTCCGAAAAGCTTCATGGTCACAAGGAAGAGCGTGAACAACCCGATCGCCTCCGATAAGGACAGCGATTTCGTGGCCGATGGAAACGGCAGCGCGGCGACCAAGTGGTTCTATCTGCCGGTGCCCACCGAAGAGATGGTGAAGAACAACCAGCTGGGTTATCCGCAGGTGGACGTCGGCCTCGTGCCGGTGCGCGACCTTAAAATCACCAAGGAGGCGGACAACGACGCGGATGTTTCCGATGCGGTGTTCGCGATTTACGGCCCGTATACGACGGAGGAACTCGACAATCTGACCGCGGTTTCGGCGGCGAAGAAGGTCGGCGAGATGACGTCGAGCGGCAATGAGTACAGCTTTGTCAGCACGAAGAGCGCGTATCTGACCTATGCGGACAGCTATCTGGTTGTTGAAACGAGCGCTCCCGCGCCGTATCTGAGCACGGGCGCGACGTTCAGCGGAGAGGGCATTGCGGTGCACGGCGAGGTAGAAATCGGCGGCGAAAAGCACAGCTGCTTCGTGCTGGAAGGCATGAACACGCTGCCCGGCGACTTTAAGGCCGACAGCCGAAAGACCTATCGCGTGAGCGCGACCGATCTGTACAGCGCGGCGGGCACGTATATGCTCACGGCGCAGAAGAAGGTCTTTGCGAAGGGAACGCAGGTTGAGCTGGAGCGGTATGCCAACCTCTTCCGCATCCGGGTCACCAGTCCGGATGACCCGAATCTGACCAAACGCGTTGCGGCGGGCGGAAACGTCACAGTCGAGGAGAACGCGGTCTTTGTGCAGGCGGATGAAAACGGAAAATTCGACCTGACGATGAACTACGCGACCATTCCGGAAACGGGCTGGACACAGCGCGACTGGGAAGGCATGACGTACACCTATCAGATTGAAGAGGTGGATACCGCTTTCGACGGCGTGACCTACGACAAGACGAAGTACACTGTGACCGTGACGCTTGAAGACGACGGACAGGGTCATCTGACCCCGAACGCGAAGATCTCCGGCGGCGAGGACGGAAGCATCGTTTTGAAGAACGAACTGGCGCGCCGCGATCTGACGATTTCCAAGACGACGGCGGGCAACGCGGTTTTGAAAGACGACGCGTTTACCGTGAAAATCGGACTCAGCCGCAATGATATTGTGCCGGTGGATGGCGATTATCCGATGGATGGCGCGGCGGAGACGAAGCTGACCGTGAAGAACGGCGAAGCGACGCTGAAGATCCGCGACGGCCAGACGGTGACGATCAAAGAGATTCCGGTCGGCACGGCCTACACCGTCGAGGAGACGGACGAGCGGGCGCAGGGCTACAACATCGACGCAAGCGCCTATACGTCCGGCGGAAGCGGTGAGATAGCCACGGACAAGGAAGCCAAGGTTGAACTGAAAAACGTCCGCAACGCCGGTTCGCTTGAGATCCGCAAGAAGATCGAAGGCAAAGATCCGATCAGCGAGCGCAAGTTCAGCTTTACTGCGGCGATCACCTATCCGGCTGGCGTGGATTTGAGCGACGCGGACAATCTGCCGAAGAATCCGGTGGGCAGCCAAATGACCGTTGAAGACCGCACGGTGACGATTAAGGACATCCGGATCGCTGTTTCGCAGACGAAACCCGACGCCAACGTGACGATTGACAACATCCTCTATGGCGCAAGCTACACGGTAACCGAAAACGACGGCTTCGCGGAGTGGGGCTATGCGGCCTATTACGATGAGGACATGAAGTTTGGCGAGTCTACGCCGAACAGGGTTGTGAACGCCGAAAACCAGACGGCGCTGTTTACCAACGTGCGCAGCGCGGGCAAGCTGAAAATCGGCAAGACCGCGACGGGCACGGGCGTGGGCAAGGGCCTGGCGGCGGGTACGGAAACGTATAACGTCAAACTGACGCTGGTAAACAAGACGGTGTCGCTGAACGGCCACGTCGGCCGCTCGAATATGCCGAGCGAGGGCGAAAAGACCACGTATCCGGTGAAGCAGGAGCAGGTCGGCCAGGAGGTAACGCTGATGCTGAGCCTGCATAACGGCGAGGTCGTGACCTTTGATGACCTGCCGGAAGGGACGAGCTACGCCGTTGTCGAGGACGAACAGCCGTATCGCAACATGGGCTTTACCGTCAGCTATGCGGACGGGAACAGCAGCACGACCGAAAAGAACAAGGGAACGATTTCGAAAGAAACGGCCTCCTCGGTTCAGATCACCAACGTGCGCGACACGCACAGCGTGAGCATCACGAAGAACGTGCTCGGCCAAATGGCCAACGAGGACGATGCGTTTGACTTTAACGTCAGAATCGAAAAGAAGGACGATGCGCTGTCCGATGAGGCGGTTTACCGCGCGTACACCTACACGGTGAACGGCCAAACGGCAAAGATCGATTTCAGACGGAGGGACGTGCAGACTATTTCCTTGAAGAAGGGCGAGACGGCGGTGATCGATGACGTTCCGGACGGCGCGGATATCATCGTGACGGAAGCGATGAGCGAGAAGCACGAAGACGAGGGCTACACGCTCAAAACGACCCAAACGGAGATCAACGAAAAGCCGAATATCATCGGCTACACGTTCACCAACGAGCGCTATATCGGATCGATTGAGATTACGAAAGCACTTGCGGGAACGGGGAGCGATAAGGGCTACGGCAAGACGTTCACCTTTGACGTGAAGCTGTGGAATGAATACAACCTCGACCTGCTGAACGCGCAGACGAGCACCATGCCCAGCGGCGTGGACGATCTGACAAAGACGAACGAGCAGCGCGACGGGCACGACGTTTACGCCGGAACGGTGAGCATCACCATGGGCGCGGACGGACAGCCGGTGAGCGCGAGCATCACCAACATCCCGGCGCATACGTGCTATGAGATTGTCGAACACGACTATACGGACGACGGCTACACGACCCAGACGCCGCAGAACGCTTCCGGTCTCATCGATGTGGTGAACGAAGCGGGCCGCGAAGAGGCCATGACGTTCACGAATACGCGCGAGAGCGGCACGCTTGCGCTGAGCAAGGCGCTCAAGGGCAACGCGACGGACGGCGAAAAGGCGTTCACGTTCCGCGTGAAGCTCGAAAACGCGCGGTTCGACACGGCAACTCAGCGCGACGCGTATGACGTGGTCATCCGCGAAGCGAACAAGGCGGACGTGCAGACGACCGTTGCGCGCAATGCGAACGGCGAATATGTGCTGACGCTCAAGGGCGGCCAGACGGCAACGCTGCTTGATGTGCTCTACGGCACGACGGCGACGGTAGCCGAGGACGACTACACCGCGGAAGGCTATGAAGCGGTGAGTACGCAGACGGCGACGGTCAACAGCCAGACGCCGGATGCGGCGGCTGCGTTCACCAACGAGCGCAACGTCGGCGTGTTGAGCGTAACCAAGAACGCGGTCGGCAACGCGGTGAAGTTCGAGAAAAACGGCAGAGCCGTATTCAGCTTCTCGGCCACGCTGACCTATGCGGATTGGATCGATCTTACGCAGACAAACAACCTGCCCACGGTGGATGGCAAGACCCCGAAGAACATGACCGTGGATGCGAAGAACCATACGGTGACGCTCAGCCTCTCCATCCCGGTGACGGAGGCGGCGCGCGTCGGCAGCCTGAATGTGGAAAACATCCTCAAGGGCACGCGGTACGCGGTGCGCGAGGTGTTTGACGCGCAGGACGGCTATTATCTCACGGTTTCGACGCAGAATGGCCGGGTGAACGGCAGCGAAGTGACCGGAACCATCGCGGATGCGCTGACCGGCGACGCAGTCTTCACCAACACGCGCAATGTCGGCGCGCTGGAAATCACCAAGAAGCTGGAGGGCACGGGCTATAACGACCGCGTGGCCGTAAGCAACGCGGTGCGCACGAGCTTCGGCTTCACGGTGCGGCTCTGGCGCGAGGATGGCGTCCGGCTGACGGGCGACAACCGGCCGACGCTGAACGGAAAGGCGCTGACGCTTGAAACGCGGACGGAAAACGGCTTCACCTACGACGAAGCGCATGTCACCGTGGATATGGCGGACGGCGCGGCGGCGACGGGCGAGGAGCGCGGTGTGACCATCGGCAATATCCTCGTGGATACCCATTACACGGTGATCGAGGATGAAAACGGCTATCAGACCGAGGGCTATGTCGTCCGTCAGGGCGAACAGGGCGGCGTGATGACCGACGCGGGCGATACGCTCCGCTTCGTGAACACGCGCGACACCGGAAGCCTTGAAATCGTCAAGAACCTGGACGGCAGAACGGCGGAATTCGGGCGCGAGTTTGAATTTACCGTTACCTTGAGCCGAAACGACAATATCGCTTTGGCAGGCACGTATCTCACGCAGAGCGGCCACACGGTTGCCTTTGAGGACAACGCGGCGGGCGGCGTGACGGCGCGGGTTCGCGTTGCGGGCGGCGGATCGCTCACGATTCTGGGCATTCCGTCCGGCACGAGCTACACGGTCTCCGAAGCGGATTACACGGCGGATCGCTACACGACCACGAGCACCGGCGCTGTCGGCGTGGTGGAAACGGCGGCGGTACGCGCAACCTTCCTCAACACGCGAGCCAATCCGGGTTACGGCGCGCTGACCGTCACCAAGACGGTTGAAGCCATCGGCGGCGCGAAGATTCCCGATACGCAGTTCGTCTTTGACATCGCCTTGACGCTTGAGGACGGCGAGGACTTTACCGGAACGCTGCGCACGACCAGGACGAGCGGCGAAACGGGCAGACTGTACTTTAACGGCGGCGCGGCGAGCATCCGCTTGAGCCACGGCGAGAGCGTCACGCTCAGCGGCATTCCGCTTGGCACGAGCTACACCGTCACTGAGCGCGCGGCGCAGGATATGCGCGTAAGCTCTACGGGCAGCGAAGGCGCGATCAAAGGAACCGGGCATATGGCGGCGTTTGTCAACACGATGACGCAGGCGTACACCGACCTGATTGTGCGCAAGGCGTGGAACGACGCGAATGACGCGCAGAAGCTGCGTCCGCAGAGCGTGACGGTCGATGTGACGAGAAACGGACAGACGATCACCACGCTGACGCTGAACGCGGCGAACCGCTGGACGCAGACGCTTACGCAGCTGCCGATGGTTGACGACAACGGCGAGGCGTATGACTACGACGTTGTGGAAAACGATGTGCCGGAGGGCTATACGGCCAGCGTCGTGACGCGCGGAACGACCTTCACGGTCATCAACACGCACCGCATTGACGACGGCTTTGTCCCGGTTGACCCGGAGAACAGACGTCGCGGCGGATTGACCATTCTTGACGACCTCGGCGTGCCTCTGGGCGGCGGTATCAACATGAACGAGGGCGACTGCTTCAACTAAAAGCGGCGCCCCCGCTTCCCTGATACGCAGGCCATCAAGAAGGAGACTTTGCCATGAAAAAACTCATTTTAGCGCTCTGCCTGCTGCTCATGGTTTCCGTGGGTGCGGCAGGGGAAGAGATGCAGACCGAAACCGCGCCGACCGTCGCTGAAATCGCGCTGACGATGCGTCCGAAGAGCGAAGAGCCTACGCACCTGACCGTCGGCAACTCGACGAAGGTCAGCGGAAGCTTTTTCACCACGCAGTTTGGCAACAACACCAGCGACATCGACGTGCGCTACATGCTCCACGGCTACAACCCCATCGTATGGATGAACCAGCTTGAATTCACGACCGATCCGATGGTCGTGGATTCGCTGGAATCCGCTGATACGAGAGCGGGCAGAACCTACACCATCCGCATTGTGGACGGCCTGACCTACAACGACGGCGTCACCCCGGTGACGGCGGAGGATTACGTGTTTTCCTATCTGCTGCTGACCTCGCCGCAGTTTGCGGCCCTCGGCGCAAACACGGGCGCTTATGCGCACGTTGTGGGCTATGAGGCGTTTAGCACGGGAGAGACGGACGTGTTTTCCGGCGTGCGGCTCATCGACGAGCGGACGTTCAGCGTGACGGTCAAGGCGCAGTATGAACCGTATTTTTACGAGCTGTCGTATCTGTCCGTCTATCCGTATCCAATCGGCGTGATTGCGCCCGGATGCGAGGTGCGCGACGACGGAGAGGGCGCGTATATCGCCAATATCGACGAAACGGCAGTCGAGCCGGTCTTTACGGCGGAGCTGCTGCAAAGCACGGTGCTGGACGCGGAAAACGGGTATCTGTCCCACCCGTATCTGACCTGTGGGCCGTATAAGCTGGTCAGCTATGACCGCGAAAGCGGCACGGTGGAATTCGCGATCAACGAATTTTACGTCGGCAACTATGAGGGCGTGCGTCCCGTGATTGACACGGTGACGCTCGTCCCGGTGCTGCCGCAGGACATGAAGGAGAAGCTGGAAAGCGGCGAAATCGACCTGCTGAATAAAGTGGTCGATGGCGACGTGGTCAACAGCATGCGCCCGATGCTCAGCGAAGGCTATTCGCTGCTGAACTATGCGCGTCTGGGATATGGCTTCTGCGCCTTTGCCTGCGAGCAGGGGCCGCAGCAGTTCAAGGCGGTGCGGCAGGCGATTGACTACTGCTTTGACGCGGACAGCTTTGTGCGCGACGCGCTCAAGGGCTATGGCGTGACGGTCAACGGCTATTACGGCCTTGGCCAGTGGATGACGCTGGCGGCGATGGGCACCATCCGCCCGGAAGGCATTACCCCGGAGGAAGAAGAAGTCTGGGATGCGCTGAACCTCGACGAGCTGAATCCCTATACGCTTGATCTGGGCAAGGCGAAAGCGCTACTGGAGGAAGACGGCTGGACGCTGAACGAAAACGGAGAGCCGTTTGACGAAACGCGCGACGCCGTGCGCTGCAAGGATGTGGACGGCGAGTTGATGCGCCTGTCGCTCGACTTTGCGCAGGTGAAGGACAACGATTTCGCACAGCTGGTCGTCGATCAGTTCAGCGAAACGCTGCCGCAGGTCGGTATCGAGTTGGTTGTGCATGAGGTCAGCTTTAACGAAATGCTCAGCGATTATTACCGTGAGGACGGCGAGCGGCTGTACGACATGAATTTCATGGCGACGAATTTCGTTTCCACGTTTGATCCGTTCATGACGTTCACCGATGATCCCGACTTTGTGGGCGCGATGAACACGAGCGGCATGACCGATGAGCAGCTTATCGACATGACTTGGGACATGCACAAGACTGAGCCATACGACGTGCTGACCTACGAGCAGAAGTGGATCGAGTTCCAGAAGTATTACAACGAGCTTCTGCCGACGATGCCGATTTATTCCAACGTTTACTTTGATTTCCACACGAATTGGCTGCAAAACTACTACGCCGGCTCGGAGATCAACTGGCCGGAAGCGGTGCTTTACGCCTATATCGCCGAGCCGGTTGAAACGGCGCCGGACGAGGTGCAGAGCGGTTTGGACCTTGACGACGACATGAAGATCGACGGCGGGAACGACTTCGGCGACGATGATTTTGAGATCATCGAGTAACCGCTCAAACACAGGTATATCAAACGAACCCCTTCCATGGCCGGGCGGCCGCGGAAGGGGTTCAATGTTTTGGGGAAAAAGAGACGGAGCGAATTACGCCAGATGGAAAATCTGAAAGAAGAAGAGATACGCCAGCCCATAGTATGCGATGACGGCAACCAAATCGTTGACGGTCGTAATCAGCGGGCCGGAAGCCACGGCGGGATCGATGTGAATCTTTTTGAAGAACATCGGCACAGCGGTGCCCACAAGGCTGGAAAGCACCATGGAGAGCACCAGCGCCGCGCCCGCGCACCCGGAGATGCACAGGGCATAGAACAGCGTTTTGCCCTTGAGCAGCCAGACGTACAGCCCGATGAACACGAGCGCCAGAAGGCCGAGCAGCAGGCCACTGAAAAAGCCGACGCGCATTTCCTTGAGCACGAGGTCGAACTTTTGCCGCGCCGTCAGTTTTTCATCCATCAGCACGCGGATGGTGACGGCCAGCGACTGGGTGCCGACGTTGCCCGCCATATCCAGAATGAGGGACTGGAAGCAGACGATCAGCGCGACCTGCGAGACGACGGACTCGAACAGCCCGACGACGGAAGACACGCCCATGCCGAGAAAGAGCAGGATAATCAGCCACGGCAGACGCTTTTTGAGGCTGGTTTTCAGCGGCTCATGCAGATCCTCCTCGCCGGTCAGGCCGCCCAGCTTGGCGTAATCGTCGCCCATCGCGTCGTCCACGGCCTCGACGATGTCATCCGTGGTGATGACGCCGATGACGCGCCGCTTTTCGCCCAGCACCGGGATGGAGGCTTCGGCGTAGCTGCGCAGGCGATCCAGACACGCTTCGATCTGCTCATGCGCCAAAACGGCCGGAAAATGGCGGCTGATGAGCGAATCCAGCGCGGTATCCTCGCGCGCGACGATCAAATCCTTGAGGGCGATGGCGCCGTAAAACGAGCCGTCGTCGTCGTTGACGAAGAGGGTGGAGATATTGTCGTTTTCCTCGGCCTGTGCAACCAGCGCGCGCATGGCCTGTTTGACGGAAAGATGGCGGCTGATGGAGACGAAGTTGGTGCTCATCGCGCTGCCGATTTCATCCGGCTGGTAGGAGCAGATGAGGAGGATATCATGCTGCGACTCCGGGTCAAGCTTTTCCATCAGCGCGCTGCGCAGCTCGGGGGAGACGGTTTCCAGCGCGTCAACCGCGTCGTCGGCATCCATGGCCTCGACGATATCGGCGGCCTGCTCCTGCGGCAGCTCGCGGAGGTACTTGCCCGCGTCGCTGACATAGGCGAAGACGTCGCCCAGCCGCTCGGCGCCGAGCAGGCGATACAGCCGCGCGCGCTGGCGAATGTCGAGCAGCTCGAGCGCGGCGGCGATGTCGCACTCGTGCGCGTCGTGCAGCACGGCGGCGAGCTGCTCGTCGGTCTGGCCGCCGGAGCGAAGCAGGCGCGCCAGCTCGCTGACGCGGGCGGACATGGAAAGCGATCCTGCCCTTTTTTCTTCCATAGCGATCCCTTATTTCTTCATGTATTTGTGAATCTGGTCGAGCACGAGCTGCGTGCCGTCCGCGTCCGGCAGGGCGGCGAGGCGCTGACGCAGCAGCTCGCGATCCGCCCAAAGCGCGTCGATGGCGGGCGGCAGGGATTCGGCGGTCAGCTCGCTCTGCGGCATGACGTGCGCCAGACCGCGCGCCTTGAGCGAATTGGCGTTGAGCACCTGATCGCCGCGCCCGCTGTGGTAGGGGATCAGCAGCGCGGGCTTGCACAGCGCCATCAGCTCGGAGAGCGAATTGCTGCCCGCGCGGGAGAGCATGATATCCGCGCAGGCGAACGCATCCGGCAGCTCGTCGGAGAGGTATTCAAACTGCTTGTAGCCCGGCGTGTTTTCAAGCGACGCATCCAGATTGCCCTTGCCGCAGACATGGAGCACGTCGAACCGCTTGGTCAGCGCCGGAAGCGCCTCGCGGAGCACCGCGTTGACCGTCTGCGCGCCCAGCGAGCCGCCGATCATCATTAAAACGGGCTTTTGGCCGTCAAAGCCGGCCAGCTTGAGGCCGCGCGCGCGGTCGCCGGAGAAAATCTGCGCGCGAAGCGGCGTACCCGTCAGAACGCCCTTCGGGGCGAGCAGCTTTGCGCACTCCGGGAACGTCGTGCAGACGGATTTGGCGAACGGCTTGCACAGCTTGTTGGCCAGCCCCGGCGTGATATCGCTTTCGTGCATCACCACCGGCACGCCGCAGATGGCCGCGCCGAAGACGACCGGAACGCTGACAAAGCCGCCCTTGGAGAACACGACGTTCGGCTTCAGCCTGCCGATGACGCCGATGCTCTGGAACGCGCCCGCGATGACGCGGAAGGGATCGGTGAAGTTTTTCCAATCGAAATAGCGGCGCAGCTTGCCGGAGCTGACCGCGTGATAGGTCACGCCCTGCATCGGCTCAATCAGCGTGCGCTCGATGCCGTTCTTCGTGCCGATATAGTGAATATCCCAGCCCTCCTCGAGCAGATGGGGGATGAGCGCCTGATTGGGCGAGACATGACCGGCTGTGCCGCCGCCGGTTAAAACAATGCGTTTCACGCAAAGACCTCCCTGAGTTGATTTGGCTATATTATAGCAAGCAAAAAGCGGAGGGTCAAGGGGAAGGCGCGGCGTGAAAACTGCGTTAAAAAAGTGTTCAGTTGGTGTAGCGTTGCCGTAAAGCGGATGGAAATTTGTCACAAGCGGACGAATTTTTATAAAGATAACAAATTGGTGCGGAAATCCGGTGCGAAATGTGTTATAATCAGGCTGTTCAATACTGTCAAACGGGAGAATCTCATCGACATTATGAAGGGGTATTCAAGCATGAACGAGAACATCGAGTCGTCCCAGAAATTCCCGATGCGGCCTGTCGCGCCGCTGGGCGTCATCGCCATGAACGGCTGCGAGGAAATGGGCCGCAGGGTCAACGAGTATCTGATGAACTGGCAGGTGGACGCGACCTCCGACCAGAAGCTCCACAGCTTCTACGGCTCGGATAAGAACGGCTTCCTGCTGGAAGCGCACTGCCCGCGCTTCGGCACCGGCGAGGGCAAGGGCATGATTAAGGATACCGTTCGCGGCTATGATCTGTTCATCATCTGTGACGTGGGCGCGTATCAGTGCACCTACAAGCTCTATGGCCGCGAGGTTCCGATGACGCCGGACGAGCACTACGCCGATCTCAAGCGCATCATCGCGGCGGTCAGCGGCAAGGCTTACCGCATCAACGTCATCATGCCGATGCTCTACGAAGGCCGCCAGCATCGCCGCACCTCCCGCGAGTCCATGGACTGCGCCGTGATGCTCCAGGAGCTGGTCGCGATGGGCGTTTCCAACATCATCACCTTCGACGCGCACGATCCGCGCGTGCAGAACGCCATCCCGCTGAGCGGATTTGAAAGCATCATGCCGACCTACCAGATGCTCAAGGCCATGTGCCACACCTACGATGATCTGCGCATCGACAAGCATCACATGATGGTCATTTCCCCGGACGAGGGCGCGCTCAACCGCAACATCTATTACAGCTCCGCGATGGGCGTGGACATGGGCATGTTCTACAAGCGCCGCGATTACACCCGCGTGGTCAACGGCCGCAACCCGATCGTCGCGCACGAGTATCTGGGCGACAGCGTGGAGGGCAAGGATGTGTTCGTGGCCGACGACATCATCGCTTCCGGCGACTCCATCCTCGATCTGGCGCATAACCTCAAGCGGCGCAAGGCCAAACGCGTGTTCGCGGGCGCGACGTTCGCGTTCTTCACCAGCGGGCTGGAGGCGTTTGACAAGGCGTATGCCGAGGGCGTGATTGACCACGTGTTCGCCACGAACCTGACCTATACCCCCAAAGAGGTGCTCGAACGCCCGTGGTTCAGCCAGGCGGACATGAGCAAATACATGGCGTTCGTCATCGCGACGCTCAACCACGATCAGTCCCTGAGCTACCTGCTCAACCCGTGGAACCGCATCGAGAAGCTGCTGACGAAGTACCGCGCCGATCATCCCGTCGAGGATTGAGAGATTCCCCGCACACAAGCATAAACGAAATGGGCTGTCAAGCTAACAGAACCGAATATTTCAGGAAAAATCAAGTATTTGCGCCCGAAGGTTTCCAAAGGGCGACCGGAAAGCCCTTTGG
>OLOH01000828.1_pt1 | contig 20013 bp, 15 predicted proteins | sample 1673221 | NCBI WGS metagenome assembly OLOH01 (sample SAMEA3136767, study PRJEB25190) | human gut metagenome
AGATTTTTTCTTCTCATGGGTCACCTGATTGCTGCCATATTTCGCTCTGCTGGCAGATACTGCTTCTGCGTCAAGGCCGCAAAGTGTGGTGTGCAGGTTTTTCAAAATACCTTTTATCGGATTGGTTGCCGCATATTCGATGCGGCGGTTCTGTTCATCACGGACCACTGTTTTTTCTGCAGCCTGGCGAACAGAGAGATGATTTTGTTTCTTGTTCATTGGTCTTACCTCCCTGTATGAATATAGAGATAAGCAGGAGTATAGGAAGGACACGGAACTTCCGGTCTCCATGCGCTTACCGTTTGATGCCTCTGCGGACTTCCATCGGAATCCATGTCACTCACCTCTCTTTTTATGAACTATCTATATAAAACCGTCGTCTGCAGCATAAAACTACAGAGCGGATTATAATTGCTTATAACGCTCACTCTTTGTAATGTACCAAACATCCACCCCGGCGATCATCAGCCAGGCAACCATGGAACCCACAAACCAATGGTTTGAAAAGTCTGTCCATAATCCTTTCATCAAAAAGATGATACCGCTAAGGAGAATGATTTTCCCAATGTTGCGGCAAAGCGGCAAAATTTTAATTTTATCTTTTTCTTCCTGCGGCATGTTTTCCATGCGGAGAGATGAATGTGTGCTTTTCCGAAGAAAAACAATAAACCCGCTATGGTGAAAAGAATTCCAAAAAAGATACAAATAAAATCCATGACAGATCACACCTTTCTATCATTCATTTTTTCTCCAGTTTTTGGAGTTTGTTTCTTAACCTATCCAAGCAAGAAAGTCTGTCAAACAAAACAATAAGCGTAATCGTTAAACAAAACCGGATGGCAGCAGTGATCAGATACCAAAATTGGAACAGCAGATCGAAAGCCTTCGGACTGTCTCGCCATCTTTGAAAATAGCTGCACAAAAATTCAACGCCGGATACGATATGGCTGGCAATACGGCATATTTCATCAGAACCGGATAGGATAGGAAACAGCAGAAACCCATCGCCTTAATCAGTATAAAAAATCGTAAGAAGAATCACATGGTTAAAACCTTGCGATTTTCTTGCGATTTGGTAAGAATTTAAGATTACGACTGGTCGTTGAATTTGTAGCCGATCCCCCAAATGGTCAGGATATATTCCGGTGAATCCGGATTCGGTTCAATTTTTTTGCGCAGTTTTCGGATAAACGCCATAATATTACTGTCATCCAGTAAGTAATCATTTTCCCACACCGCCTGATAAATCTGTTCTTTCGTGAATACCTCTCCGCGGTTGCGGGCTAAAAAGCATAAAATATCAAATTCCTTGGGCGTTAATGCGATCTCCATTCCATTCCGGCTTACTCGGCGCAATCTCAAATCAATGGAAAGTGCGCCGCAGCAGATGATCTCACTCCCGGCTGTTAGAAATTCTCCCTCTCCCAGTTCTAGCATGAGAGAACCGGTAGTGCCATCCATCAAATCCTTAAAGCCTTCTATCAGTTCCTGTGTGGAGGATGTCTGCGGCGCAGAGGTCCGGAGCACATCTCGAAGCCACTTGACCAATGAGAAATCCAGAGAGATAAAACCAATATTCTTTTTCATTGCGGATTCCTCCCTTCTTAAAGCAATTCATCATACCGCCGCATGTACCACTGTTTGGCCAATGTAACCCACAGCAGATAGAAGAAGACAGTGACCACCAAAAATATAAAATAGACAGGTGGTAACGCAGTCAGGCCGATCAACGCTCCCATCGGGGTAAATGTAAGGAGAGTAAACATCATGGTGCCCAGCAAGGTGACCAGCATGACTGGACGGGATGGTCGGCTTTGCAGCAAGGGGACTCTTTGCGTGCGCAGAAGATGCAGGATCAGGATCTGTGTCCACATAGATTCCAAAAACCATCCTGTTTGAAACAAAACGATAAAGCGGGCCTGTGCTTCGCTGCCCGACAAGGAAGCAAATGTGCCGCCGCAGACGGCAGGACACAGCACAAAAAACAGGTAAACAAATGTGATGATGTCAAAAATGGAGCTGATTGGCCCGAAAAAGCGCATAAAACGCCCCAGTGTTTTGCCTGACCACTCTAACGGTTTTGAGCAGACCTTCTCATCGACTTGATCCCAGGGAAGGGCGAGGCACAAAATGTCATATAGAAGATTCAGCAGAAGAAGCTGCAAAGCAGTCATAGGGAAGAAGGGTAAAAAAACACTGGCAATGACAATGGAAAAAATGTTTCCAAAATTAGAGGATGCTGTGATCTTGATGTATTTTGAAACATTGGCAAAGGCTTTGCGCCCTTCCTGAATTCCTTCTTCCAGCACATTCAGATCTTTTTTCAGCAGGACGACATCTGCCGCTTCCTTGACGGTCTCTGCCGCAGTGTCTACGGATATCCCTACATCGGATTCCACAATAGCCGGCAGATCGTTCATGCCGTCGCCTAAAAATCCAACGGTGTGTCCATTGGCCCGGAGTGTCTGCACCACTTGCACCTTCTGCTTGGGCGACAATTGGGAAAACACCGTTGTATGCTCCAGCTTTACCGAAATCTCATTGTCGGTCAGACGCTCGAGCTCAGGGCCGGTCAGGGTATGCGCCGTATCGATCCCCAATCTGCGGCAGATGGAAACCGCCGTATTCTGATTGTCCCCGGTCAGTACCCGCACATTCACATGTAACTTCTGCAGCTTCGCAATGGCATCGGCCGCACTTTGCTTAGGAGCATCAAAAAATGCCAAATACCCCAGCAAGGTCAAACCATTTTCGTCCTCCGGGGATATGGTCTCTCGACGCAGCGGTTTATACGCGACTGCCAGAACCTTCATGCCGTCTTCCAGCATCTCATCCACAATGGCGTGAACGCTGGCATGTCCATGAATATCAATCTTGTGGCGTTCACTCTTGTACTCAATATAGCTGCATTTTTGGTAGACTTCCGCAACGCTGCCTTTGATAATCAGCAGATTCTCTTCGCCATGCCGAACTAGAACGCTGGCAAACCTCCGCTCGTGGTCAAAAGGAAACTCGTCCAGCTTTGGATGCTGCTGCTCCAATTCCTCATAATGCAACCTTTGTCCTGGGATTTCCCGATATCTCAGGATCGCATCGTCCAGATGATTCTGCACACCTGTATGGTAAAGGCTGTTTAAGTAGGCGAGATCCAAGGTGTATTGGCATTCGTTTCCCAAAACATCCATGAAATATTCCAGAGTGATTTTGTCTCCGGTCAGAGTTCCGGTTTTGTCAACGCACAAAATATCCATGCTTCCGAATCCCTGCATGGCATTGATGTTTTTGACCACCGTTTGCTTTTTGCCCATAGCTGCACTGCCCTTTGCCAGACAGGCATTGATGACCATAGGTAGCATTTCGGGAGTTAGGCCAACAGCAACAGAAAGCGCAAATAAAAAGGCGGCAAGCCAATCGCCTTTGGTCAGTCCACAGGCAACAAATACGATAGGAATTAAAACCGCCATAAACCGAATCAGTACCCATGCAATGGAGTTTGCACCTCGGTCAAACCCGTTTTTGGGATGAGATTCTGCCGCTGAAAAACCACCATAGACCGTATCTTTTCCTACTGCAAGCACGATACCTTCCCCTGTACCGCCGGTAATCGATGAACCCATAAACGTGATATTATGGTAATCGGAATAGGACTGGGCCTGTCCGCAAACAAGAGTATCGGAATTTTTCTCAAGGATGGCACTCTCACCCGTAAGAACCGATTGAGAAACAAACAAATCCTTTGCCCATGTCAGTCGAATATCTGCCGGGACACGCTCTCCGGCAAACAGACGCACCTTGTCGCCAACCACAAGATCTTCTGAAGAAATCCTCAGCCATTGATCGTTGCGGAGTACCAAGACAGTGGAGGAGACCATTTGAGTCAAATGATCGGCAATGCGTTTGGCGCGCATCTCCTGGATGAAACGCACAATGCCGCTAACCAGCAGCATACATAAAATAATAACTGCGGTTGTTATGTCTCGGCTGAAATTGGATGCCAGCACAACATCAGTTAAGAAGGAAACCGCAGCCAACACAAACAGGATAATCGTAAACGGATTGATAAAGGCTCTTCGTAGGCGATAGAGTGCAGTATCTGAAGCTCTGCCTGACAGGACATTCTTGCCGTATTTAATACGACTTTCTTCTGCTTGTTTCTCGTTATAGCCTTGCTGTGGAATGTGAAAATCCCGATACAATGTATCTAGGCCGATATATGCGCAGTCAAGGACGCGCTGATGGGCAATGGGGTTCTTTTGCATGGACCTCACCTCGATCTGTTTTGATTTTTTTATTATATCACAGAATGATTTAGGCTCTTATTTTGAAAACCTTGCTTTTTTCTTGCTTCTCACGGATTTGTCATTGGATTCATCGTCTGTGTGCGGATTTACAGAAAAGCCATTGGACTGGTGCGGATAGTTAAAGCTGACAGCCCCACTTTTTTGAAAAAGATTTGGACTGCAAACAGTCATTGAATCGCGGAGCGAATTGAGAAAGACTCCGCGATATGAGACAATGCTTTTAAAAGATATTGTCCTTGATTTGCTTGGCAACACCATGGCAACAAAAAATCAGATAGCTGCGTCACTTGGCTTGATGATCTCTGTGATTTCTTAGCCCAGTGCTTGCAGAAATCGTGGCTTTTGGAGTTGCGTATCCCGAGACTTCGAATCATCCCAATGAAACAAATAAAAAGGCGCCCAGTAATCTGTTTTAGATTGCTGGGCGTTTTGTTGTGTTGTATCGGGTTCGCTTTTGCGGTGACATTGCCTGAAAAAAGGACTGGCTTTATGGAAATTTCACCGTGGGTTCGGGCAGGTTACGCCAATTCCTGGGAAGTTCGGTGGATCACTTCATCCTGAATGGATTTGGGCAGACGGGTGAAATAAGCGCTGTAACCTGCAACGCGCACAGTGAGTTCAGGGTGGTCTTCCGGATGGATCTGGGCGTCCAACATTTCAGCTTTGTCCACCACGTTAAATTGGATATGCTTTCCACCGTGGGTCAAGTAGATGCGGATCAGTCCTGCCAGTTTATTCAGATCAGAGGACGTTTTTAGAACAGAGGGGTGAAATTTCATATTGAACAGGGTGCCTTGGTATTGATCTTGCTGAATCCGCATGGCACTTTGGAATACGGCCAAAGGTCCCCGCACGTCTTTGCCGTGGCTGGGAGAAATGGAGGCGTCCGCCAAGATCTCGCCCCCCTTGCGGCCGTCGGGAGTGGCCCCTGTCAAAGCGCCGCCGGGCTGGTGGGCGGAAATGGAAATGGCGTTGGGTTTGATGGTTTCCCCATAAGCGCTGGGATAGCTTCGGCAGGCTTCGTTGTGGAGCTGGTATACTTGGTTTACCAGTTCGTCCACTTCGGGAATGTTGTTTCCGTATTTGGGAGCTGCCAAGAAATCAGCCCGCATCTCCTCAAAACCTTCCCAGTCCGCGTCCAGTGCTTCCAAAAGTTGAGCCATGGTGTATTTCTTTTCGTCGAATACCAGCTTTTTGATGGCCATGAGGGAATCGCCTGTGTTGACTCCCCCTACGGCACCGATGAGTCCTGCGTTTTCAAAGTCGAACCGGCGGTTGAACATATCTTTGCCGGTGCGGACACCGTCATGCATCAGTGCGGACCGGAACACATCGGGGAAAAGTTCCCGTTCGGCGATCATTTCCACGTTGACCCGTTCGGCAGCCATGCCCATCAAATATTTGATCTGGGTAAACACCGCCTGCTTTACTTCTTCGAAAGTCTGCATTTTGGTCACGTCCCCGGTTTGGATGCCCACCATTTCCTGGGTGTAACGGCAATAGCCATTGTGCAGGCAGATATCCATAGCATGAGGGATGATGAAGAAGACAGCCACTTGGGTGCGGGTGACACCGGGGATGTTGCCGTCCACGCAGCCGGTTGCGCAATAATTCCGGGCCTGTTCCACCGTGAGGGTGTTGTCCTCGGTAAAGAATTTGATGTAGCTGTCGTCCCCGATAAAAGCAGGCATCCCCAAGCCGGTGCGCACCACTTCCAGGGCCTTTTCCAAAAGCAGGTCCGGGGTGCCTTTGTGGACCCGTACCGTCAAGGTGTGGTGGGGCAGGTGGGTGTCTTTGGCGGCTTCCAAAAGCAGGTAGGTCAATTCGTTGGTGGCGTCGGAACCATCTTCCTTTTGCCCGCCGATGGTCCAGTTGTACCATTTGGCCATACCGGCGTTTTTCGCCCGGTTGGCCTTACCGGATACCCGGTTGATCTTCATCACTTTGCACCGCATGATCTCCAAAAGCTCCAGCACTTGATCGTCGGTGATAAGCCCAGCGTCCTTGTCGTGTTTGTAGTAGGGGTACATGTACTGGTCAAACCGGCCGGCGGTAGAGGTGGGCGAAGGGCAAACCATCAGGAATGTAAACCAGAAGGCCTGTAATGCTTCCCGGAAAGTCTCCGCAGGTTCGTAGGGTACTTTCCGGCAAATGCGGGCCATTTCCAAAAGTTCTTCCTTCCGCTGGGGATTGGCTTCATCCTTTGCCATTGTTTCTGCCAGGTCGGCGTAACGGTTGGCAAAGCGCACCCAAGCTTCGAACACCAGAATGACCCCTTCCCAGTAGTTCCGCTTTTCAATGCTGTCAATCTCATAATAGCGCAGGTCTTTCAAACATTGCTTGGCTTCCTCGATAATGCCTTTGGCGCCTTTTTGCAAGATCTGCTCGTATTCCACACACACCAGGGAGAATCCCGGTCCCAAACCGTAGCCGCTCATGGCGAAACCGCCTCCGGAACCGCCGTGCTTGTCTTTCCAGGGAGGAAGGATCAGGCCAGATTTCATAAAAGGCCACAGGCGGTCGCTTTCTCCCAGGGATTTCCCCATGGCGCCGATCAAGTTGCTGTTCAGACTGTTTCCTGCGAACCGCTCATTCAGGCGGTAGAGTTCCGCTTCATCTTCCGGGGAAATGGTGTAAATTTCGGACTTTAAGCTTTCCACCTCGTCAGGAGTCCATACGCCGTATTCATATTGCATTTCCAGCCCAAAGGGCTTGCTGGCGCCGGAACCGCACAGCAAGTCGTCCTCCTCGATGAAAATGGGGATGTTGTCCAGCACATGGGCGTGAAGCTTGGAGCGCCGAAGAAGCATAGGTTCGCCGGCAGTCTGTTCCAGGGATTCCACTGCCAGGCGGAACTGTTCCACACAAAGGGGATATTTGTTCACCCGCAGGCTGTCTTTCATACGTTTGACTCGTTCGGTCATAAGGGATACCTTCTTTCCCGTGGTTTTCTTTTTCTCCATAAAACCATAAACCGGGGCCATCATCAAGAAAAGCGGTTAGATCTGTGGGGAGTGCACTTTTTTTAGGAGAAAAATGGGCATGGATTCCAAGTCTTGCAAAGTTGCTGGATTTATGAAATAATTTTTTTTAAAATAAGCCCAAGCAGAGGGGAGACGGAAAGATGGATATCAGGCTCATCAAAGAGGACCTTGGTGGGACGGCTGGCTTTTACCGGGGAGGGGAAGAAACCTTCGAAGTGCAAAAGGTGCGGCTTTTGGACCGCCAGCAGGTGCTTGAAAAAGGCGTTCTCTATTTGGGAGACCTGACCAAAGCGCGGGTGCTTTCCCGGAATTGGCAGGTGGAAAAGGGCAGCGCTCTGCTGCTGGCAGAGGCACCGGAGGCCCAACTCTATGTGCTTCCCGTGGAAAAGCTTCCGGAGTGTACCATGATCTCCCGGCTTTCCATCCCTGCGCTGTTCAATCGAATCAGTGCCTTGTTGGAAGCCCCTCAAACAGACCCGGTCCACGCCTGGAAAATGGTGCTTTCCCGGCGAGTGGTCTCCTCTGGGGAGATCCGGCAGAGGCTTTTTGGCACAGAAGAGATGACGTATGTCCAGCTTTTGCTATTCCAAAGCAAGGACCATCGCCCTCTGCCCCAGAAATTGGTGGATTTGGTGACCCAATGGTTTCCGGAGGATACGGTTCTTCCCGACCGGGATGAGATTGCAGTGCTGCGGCGTCACCGTGAACAGCTGTTTTCTTTTCCCTTGCCGGAGGGGATGGAAGAATCTTTGCGGATTTTAGGCTGTGTGGCAGGGATCGGCAATGCTACGCGGGACTGTGGAATGCTTCGCACCATGTGCCAGATGATCCGCCACATGCTCCGGCTGCGGGAGCGTCTGGGGAGGGACGAGGTGCTTTGCCAGATTGACGAATACCAAATGATGATCGTGGTGGACTATTGCGTGCAGGAGTACGTCCAGCGAAATGGCCATACGGATATTTGTTACCTTGCTCATCCGGCGCTGGTGCACATTGCCCGCTATGACGCCCGTCATGGTACCAATTTGCGCCAGGTGCTTTATCAGTATTTGGTGTATGGAGGAAATGTGCAGCGGACAGCTGCAGCCCTTTATATGCACCGGAACACTGTGATGAACAAATTGAAAAAGATCACTGAAATGGTCCCCTTGGACTTTTCCGATGGGTTGCTTTGTCAAAGGCTGCTCCTTTCTTGCCAGGTGTTGGAATACGCGGAAAAGGTTTTAAAATTGCGGGTAGACCAGGAACGGGAGTGAGAGAATGGAACAGCAGGAACCATGTGGGGGCGTGGTATTTAACATTCAGCATTTTTGCCTTCACGATGGTCCGGGAATCCGAACCAGTGTGTTTTTAAAAGGATGTCCTTTGCGCTGCCTTTGGTGCGCCAATCCAGAGTCCCAGCAGAAGCGCCCCCAGATCCTGTGGAACTGGGAAAAATGCACGGGCTGCGGAGCGTGTGTGGCGGCTTGCCCCCAGGGGGCGGTTTCACAAAAGGAGAAGGTTGTCCACACGGACGAGGGAGCCTGTACCGGATGTGGAGCCTGTGTGGAGGCGTGTTCCCAGAACGCTCGGGAACTTTCTGGAAAGTGGGTCACCGCCGAAGAAGTGCTCCAAGAGGTGGAAGAGGACAGGCTTTTCTATGGGGATCAGGGAGGCATGACCCTTACCGGTGGGGAAGTGCTGGCGCAGCCGGAATTTGCCCTGGCCCTTTTGAAATTGGCCAAGAAGCAGCGCCTTCATACGGCGGTGGAAACCAGTGGCTTTGGACCCTGGGAAGCTTTGGAAGCGTTGGCGCCCTACTGCGATTTGTTTTTGTATGACTGCAAACAGGCTTTGCCCCAGGAACACAAACGGTGTACCGGACAATCCAACCAGGTGATCTTGCAGAATCTGGAGCGCCTTTCCCAGACGTTTCCCGAAAAAGAGATTTGGCTGCGCGCCCCCGTAATCCCCGGTTACAACGACAGCGAGGAGAATATGAAAGCCTTGGGAGAGCTCGCCAAGGGTGTTCCGGGATGCACAAGGGTGGAATTGCTTCCTTACCACAATCTGGGGGAAGGAAAGCGCCGGCAGCTGGGACATGCTCCGTTTCCGGGGGAGACTCCTTCCCAAGAGCAGATGGAGCATTTGCGCGCCATCGTGGCACAGGGAGGAAAAGCGGTTTTTTGAACTTATAGGCAGGCGCCTTCGTGACACAGGAACTTGATCCCAAGGGGGGTCAGGGAAAGAGAGTAAGGGGCTCAAACGGAGAAAGGACTTATCAAATCGAAAGGAGAAACCATCCATGGAATATCAACGGACGTCCCGGTATTTGCCGGGGTGCGACGGCACAAAACTGGCAGTGGACCTGTATCTGCCCAAAACAGAGGAGAAAGTACCTCTTTTGGTAAAAGCGGGCAATTCTCCCCGCCGCATGATGTTTGAAACGGAAAAGGAAGCAGTCCTCCGGTTTTTAGAGGCGGGTTATGCCGTGGCGTTTGTGGAGGTACGGGGCATCGGCGCTTCCTATGGAGTGTACGATGGATTCTTTGGCCCCCGGGATGGCCGGGATATGGAGAAGATCATCAACACCTTGGCGGAAGAACCTTGGTGCAGCGGCAAAGTGGGCACCTATGGGGGCTCCAACCACGGCATGATCCAGGAGATCACCCTGTTGGAGCAGCCGGAGCATCTTTTCGCTTCCATCCCCTGCGATTGCAGCATGGACTTTTACGACCAGGATTTTCCCAACGGGGTCAGCGCCCTGCCCTTCCTTCCCGGAGAGCGGCAAGCACCCCCTGAGGACAGCAGCGATCCTATGGCGACTCCCCAGCAGCCGGAAATCCCCCTGGGAGATCCGGTGGATGAGGACCCGGCGCCCCACTATCCCATGGCCCAGGAAGCCCGGAAATGTCATCAGCGGAACTTGCCGTTCCTGGGACAGCACATTCCCAATATGTACCGGGACGATGTCCACCCCTATTTGGGGTATCGGCCCAACTTGGACGTTCCTGCCTGGGAGCGGATGGACGATGTGCGTTTCGGGCGGATTCCTGTGTGGAGCATAGGCGCTTGGTTCGATCCCGGATGTACCAACAAGATCCTCACCTGGAAGTATTGGGGAGGAAAACTGCTTTTGGGACCCTGGCCCCACTATGGCATCTACTCCGGCACTTCCGATTATCCCAATGCTGCTTATGATTGGGCGGGGGAGCATCTCCGCTATTTTGACGCGCTTCTCAAGGGAAAAGATTCGGGCAGCCTGTCCGAGCCTCCGGTGTATTACTACACCATGGGGGACACTCCCGGCAAAGAATGGCACTACTCCGCCGATTTCCCTGTGGAGGGTACCACCTTCCCCAAGCTGTACCTGAGCCCGGAAAATACCTTGGAGGAATCTCCTGCACAATCAGGAAGCTTGGCCTATACGGTACGGGAGGATGTGTCCATCTATGACAAAATGGGCCGTATGAACCGGAATGTTTCCCGGGACATGACCTCCGAGGATGAAAAGTCCCTGACCTTCACTTCCCAGGTGCTGCCCAAGGATTTGGAAATCACCGGTGTTCCGGTGCTGGACCTGTGGGTGACCTCCACCCATACGGACGGGAACTTTATTGCCTGCCTGGAACTGGTTCGACCTGATGGGACCAGCCGTTTCCTCACAGAGGGCATGATTCGAGGTTCCCATGGGAAGGTACATCCCAATCCTGTTTATGCTTCTCTCGGTTTGCCCTATCACCGGGGATACCGGGAAGATCGGGTGGAACTTTCCCAGGAAACGCCTTTGAAGCTTTCCTTCCATTTGGAAGCCACTTCCTGGGTGATCCCCGCAGGATGCCGGCTGCGGCTCAGCATTTCCTGCGGTGGTTCCGGTTTCCAGCAGCCGGAGGGTTTTCCCGCGGAGATGCCCACCATCCATGTGTATACCGGTAAAAATTGTCCCTCCGCGTTGACCCTTCCTGTAATCAAGCCGGTTGCCACTGTATTTCAAGGCGAGAATGAAAGACTGCATGTGTTCCGTCGGGCGGTGTATTTGGAAAAAGAAGGTAAGTTTACACAGTACCCCTGTGTGCAGGCGTATCCCCAGGCAGAGGGCGTCATGGTGTACCAGACGGAATCCTTTACCCTGCAAGTGAAAACGGATGGGTTGGAAGCGACAGCGAAAATCCAGGATGGAGAGTTTGCCTTTGAAGGGACAGCCCATCTGCCGGATCGCTATGTGTTCGGTGACCAGAGTGGAGAGATCCCCTTGCCGGAACCCCATGGTCCCAAGGCGGATGTGCGGAATCTGTACGTGGCCACAGTGCCTGTGGGAAAGGGCGTCCGGGGAGAACCCAATATTCAGATGCGCAATACTTTCGATTTGTACGTGGATCTGCTCTATCCCCAAGGAGAACGGAAGAATCTTCCCTGTATCGTGAACATTCATGGGTTTGGGGGCAACCATCACCAGTTTGAATCCAATACCCAGATGTTCCTGGAACGGGGCTATGCGGTAGCTTCGGTGGATTACCGCCTGTGTCCTCCCAACCGGTGGCCTACTTCCGGAGAAGATGTCCGAGCGTGCATCCGTTATTTGAAAGCCCACAGTCAGGAACTGGGGTTGGACCCTGCCCGGTTCGGATTGATTGGCGGTTCCATGGGAGGGCATCTCACCGCCATGTTGGCGGCTTGCAACGGTGCCCCGTCCCAAGAGGGAAAGATCGGCGGATGTTTGGAACAGGATTGCTCCGTGAAAGGGGCAGCAGCCTACTATGCTTTTACAGATTTCTTCCATTTTGGAGAGGATTCCGCTCAGGTATGGCCCGCCCAGCCCCATAAGGTAAACCAGTCCGACGGTCCCTTTGCTCCCCTGGCAAGCCTGTTGGGATACCTGGGGGAAGGCAAGGGCATGGCGGATATCAAAGCGCACCTGTACGACCCAGACCCCAAATATCAGGAGCTGATCCGCACTGCCTGGGATGCAAGCCCCATCTCCCACGTGACGGAAAAGAGCGCTCCTTTGTGCTTGGTTCACGGCATTTACGATTGCGGTATCCAAGTGCCCATGGGACAGAGTGTGCGCATGTTCCAGGCGTACAGCCAGAAGGGAGTAAAATCTTTGCTGCTGTGCAACAACAATGGCTTGTTCGGGGAGGACCCGGAAGTGAAAAACGCCGTGGTTGAATTTTTGACAACTCGCGTCTAAAATAACAGGCTAACTAGAATAAAATATAAAATTGACGCGGATAAAGGATGAAATTCAAACGATGGCCGCACTTGAAGGCAGAATTGGCCATTGTGTTGGAAGAGTACCAATGCCTTTGGCTTTAGGGAAAACACCTTGCATCTTTTAAAGCAATGAGGTATAATACAACCACAATGAAACAGCGGGGAGCTTGTATGACAGGCTGAGAGGAAGGTGTGACCTTCGACCCATGAACCTGATTTGGATAATGCCAACGTAGGGATGCCTGAATTATCGCGTATTTCAAAGGAAGCTACCAATCAGTAGCTTCCTTTTTTTATTCGCTGGAATTTCCGCTGAGTAGTTGAATCAACACATGCCGAAATGAATTCGGAGAAAAGAGGTTATCATGTTCGGGGATTGTCTGGAAAACGTGAGAAAAACCGCGCCATTGGTGCACAACATCACCAATTACGTCACGGTAAACGACGTGGCCAATGTGCTGCTGGCTTGTGGCGGAAGCCCGATTATGTCGGATGAGCCGGAAGATGTGGCGGAGATCACCTCCATCTGCGGAGGCCTGAATATCAACATCGGTACGCTGAATAAGCGGAGCATCGAGGGAATGTTCCGGGCCGGGGAAAAGGCCAACGAACTTGGTCACGTGGTGCTGCTGGACCCGGTAGGCGCCGGCGCCAGTTCCCTGCGCACCAGTACAGCGGTTTCCCTCATGGAAAAATTGAAGCTGGACGTGATCCGTGGAAATATTTCGGAGATCAAAACCCTGGCTTTGGGCAGCGGCACCACCAAAGGCGTGGACGCGGATGCCGCCGATACGGTCACAGATGAAAATCTGGATTCCATGGTGGCGTTTGCCAAAAGTTTTGCCGCCAAAACTGGAGCGGTGGTGGCCATTACCGGCGCCATCGATCTGGTGGCGGATGGGGAAAAAGCCTATGTGATCCGCAACGGCCGTCCGGAAATGAGTAAAATCACCGGGACAGGCTGTCAGCTGTCCGGCCTGGCCACCGCATACGCCGTGGCAAACCCGGACAACAAAACGGAAGCGGTGGCGGCCGCCGTGAGTGCTATGGGTCTGGCAGGGGAGATCGGATTTGCCAACCTGCAGCCGGGGGAGGGGAACTCCACCTATCGGAACAGGATCATCGACGCGATCTACAATATGGACGCTGAAACATTGAATAAAGGAGCAAAATATGAAGTGCGATAAACAAGACCTGCTGCTCTACGCTGTTACGGACCGTTCTTGGCTCCATGGCAGGACCCTGTATGAGCAGGTGGAGGAAGCGCTGCAAGGAGGCGCGACTTTTGTGCAGCTGCGGGAGAAGGAGCTGGACGAAGAAGCGTTCCTGAAAGAAGCTTTGGAAATCAAAGAGTTGTGCCGCCAGTATCAGGTGCCCTTTGTCATTGACGACGACGTGGAGCTTGCCCGGAAAGTGGACGCGGACGGCGTGCACGTAGGCCAAAACGATATGGAAGCGGACAACGTGCGGACACTTTTAGGCGAAGATAAAATTTTGGGCGTGTCTGCTCAAACAGTGGAACAAGCGATACTGGCAGAACAGCGTGGCGCCGACTACCTGGGTGTGGGCGCCGTGTTCCACACCGATTCCAAGGCGGACGCCCAGGCGGTAAGCTATGACACGCTAAAAGCCATCTGCCAGGCGGTGAAGATCCCGGTGGTGGCCATCGGGGGCATCGGAAGAGAAAATGTGCAAGAGCTGAAAGGTAGCGGCATCTGTGGGATCGCGGTGATCAGCGCCATTTTTGGAGCAGCCAATATCCGGGAAGCCACTGCAGAGCTGAAATCCTTGACCGAAGAGACGGTGCGGGCATGATCCAAGGAGCCATTTTTGATTTGGACGGCACCCTTCTGGACTCCATGTCGTTGTGGGACACCATCGGGGAGGATTACCTACGCTCTTTGGGAAAAGAGCCGGTGGAGGATTTGAAAGAGACCTTCAAAACTTTTACCTTGGAACAGTCCGCCCAATACTATCGGGAGCATTACGGTGTGACTCTTTCCGTGGAAGAAATTGTGGATGGGATCAACCGGATGATCCAGCGCTACTATCTGGAGACTGTGCCCTTAAAGCCAGGCGTGGAAGAATTTCTCCAGAAATTGGACCGCAATGGGGTGAAACTGTGCGTTGCCACAGTTACCAATAAGACTCTGGCGCAAGGAGCGCTTCAACGTCTGGGAGTGGCAAAGTATTTTTCCAGGGTCTTTACCTGTACCCCAGGCCATGGGAAAGAAGAACCCACCATTTACCGGGAAGCGCTGGAGCATTTGGGGACGGAAAAAAGGGAAACTCTGGTTTTCGAGGACGCGTTCCATGCGCTATGTACCGCCAAACAGGATGGATTTCCCGTTGTGGGAGTGTATGACTCCCATGAGGACCGCCAGGAGGACCTGAGAGCCATGGCGGATTGTTATATTCAGGATTACCGTGCCGCGGAAAATTTCTGGCGGTACGCAGGTCTGTAAAGAAGTATAAGCGGCAGGCTGGGGGCACCACTTTCTGTCGCTCAAGAAAAGTAATGCGAAGAAACCGGAAGGGAGTAAGACCATGAAAACAGCATTATCAATCGCGGGGAGCGATTCCTGCGGAGGCGCCGGCATTCAAGCAGATATCAAAACGATGACGATGAATGGTGTTTACGCCATGAGCGCAGTCACAGCGCTTACGGCCCAGAACACGACCGGCGTTCGGGGAATTTTGGAGGCCACCCCGGAATTTTTAGGCCAGCAGATCGACGCGGTGTTTCAGGATATTTATCCGGACGCGGTGAAGATCGGTATGGTATCCTCAGCGGCGCTCATCAAAGTGATCGCCCAGCGGCTGAAGGAATATCAGGCGAAAAACATTGTGGTGGACCCGGTGATGGTTGCCACCAGCGGTTCCGCTCTGATGAAAACCGACGCCGTGTCGGTATTGGGGAAAGAGCTGCTGCCTTTGGCAGCCATAGTCACCCCCAACATTCCCGAAGGGGAAGTGCTTTCCGAAAGAAGCATCCAGAGCAAAGAGGATATGGAGCAAGCTGCCAAGGAGATCGGCGACCGGTATGGATGTGCCGTGCTGCTCAAGGGAGGCCACAGCATCAACGATGCCAACGACCTTTTTTACCAGGAAGGGCGGTGGCGCTGGTTTGAAGGGAAGCGGATTCAAAATCCCAACACCCACGGAACAGGTTGTACCCTGTCCAGCGCTATTGCCGCCAACCTGGCCAAGGGTTTTTCTTTGGAAGATTCTGTCCTGCGGGCAAAGGAGTACATCTCCGGCGCTCTGGCCGCTATGCTGGACCTGGGAAAAGGTTCCGGCCCCATGAATCATCTTTTTGATCTTCACAGCCATTTTGCGGAAGAGAATACATTATCTGTTTGAAAGGAAATGAGTAGAATGAGAAATTACACAACCCAGATGGACGCTGCAAGAAAGGGGATCATCACCCCCGAAATGAAAGCCGTTGCGAAAAAGGAATACCGCACGGAAGAGGAGATCCGGGACCTGGTGGCCAAAGGCCAGGTGGTGATCTGCGCCAACCGGCTGCACACCTGTATCGATCCCAACGGCGTGGGGTCCATGCTGCGCACGAAGATCAATGTGAACCTGGGCGTTTCCAGAGATTGCAAAGATTACAACGTGGAAATGGAGAAAGTTATGGCGGCGGTGAACATGGGGGCAGAGGCCATTATGGACCTGTCTTCCCACGGCAATACCCAGCCCTTCCGGCAGAAGCTCACCAGTGAGTGCCCTGCTATGATCGGCACTGTGCCGGTATATGATAGCGTGATCCATTACCAGCGGGACCTGGCCACACTGACGGCCAAGGATTTCATCGACGTGGTAAGGCTTCACGCGGAAGACGGTGTGGATTTTGTGACCCTCCATTGCGGCATTACCCGGAAAACCATCGAGCAGATCAAGAAGCATAAGCGGAAGATGAACATTGTGTCCCGTGGCGGTTCTCTGGTGTTTGCCTGGATGAGCATGACCGGGGAAGAAAATCCGTTCTACGAATATTTTGACGAGATTTTGGACATCTGCCGGGAATATGACGTGACGATTTCTCTGGGCGATGCGTGCCGCCCCGGCTGCCTGGCCGACGGAAGCGACGTGTGCCAGATCGAAGAACTTGTGCGGTTGGGAGAGCTGACCAAGCGGGCCTGGGCAAAAGATGTACAGGTCATGGTGGAAGGCCCCGGCCATATGCCCATGGATCAAATCGAGGCCAACATGAAATTGCAGCAGACCATCTGCATGGGAGCGCCTTTCTATGTGCTGGGGCCCATCGTGACCGATATTGCTCCCGGCTATGACCATATCACTTCCGCCATTGGCGGGGCCATTGCCGCTTCTGCCGGAGCAGCGTTCCTGTGCTATGTGACGCCTGCAGAACATCTGGCTCTGCCCAATGTGGAGGATGTAAAGCAGGGAATCATCGCCTCCCGCATTGCGGCCCATGCGGCGGATATCGCCAAGAAGATCCCCCATGCCCGGGATATTGACGACGCCATGGCAGACGCCCGGCGGACCTTCGACTGGGAAAAGCAGTGGGAGTGCTCCATCGATCCTGAGACGGCAAAAGCCATCCGGGAAAGCCGTGCGCCGGAGCAGGAGGATAGCTGTTCCATGTGCGGCAAGTTCTGCGCTGTGAGAAGCATGAACAAGGCCCTCAATGGGGAGTACATCGATATTCTGTAAATAGACCGATAAAACTAGAAGTTGCAAAAAAGGGAACCGGTGATTTTCACCGATTCCCTTTTTCTTTTGAAGTTATTGCCGTTTACGCCACCGCAGTAAAAACGCGGAATGGATAATCACAAATACAGACCCGGCGTTGTGTACCAAAGCCCCCACCACGGGGTTTAAAATGCCGGTCATGGCCAGGATAATTGCTACAAAGTTCAGAGCCATGGAGAAGGTCAGGTTCCACTTGATGACCGTCATCATTCGCTTGGAAAGCCGAAGCAGGTGGGGGATTTCCCGAATGTCGTCGTTGACCAGGGCAATGTCCGCCGCGTCCACCGCAATATCGCTTCCAATGCCGCCCATGGCAATGCCTACCTGCGCTTTTTTCAAGGCAGGAGCGTCGTTGATCCCATCGCCGATCATGCAAACTGGTTCTTTTTGTTGCTCATATTCTCCAATGTACCCCAATTTGTCCTGGGGAAGGCAGTTGGCTTTCACCTCAGTTATGGCCAGCTTTTCCGCGATGGAATGAGCGGCTTCCTGATGGTCACCCGTAAGCAAAACAGGAATGACCCCGGTTTCCTTCACTTGTGCAATGGTGCTGGGCGCGTCGGGACGAAGGGTGTCCGCCAAAGCAATGAATCCGGCCAAACGGCCGTCCCAGGCCAAATACACCACGGTGCAACCCTGTGAAAGGTACTTTTCCACTGTTTGCCGGCTTGTGGGGGAAAACTGGATTCCCTCTTCCTGTAGCAGTTCCGGATTGCCTGCCAAAATTTCTTTTCCCTGGATCACGGCTTTTACGCCTCGGCCGGGGAGCATCTGGAAGGCTTCCGGCTCCGGGGGCTGGGATTGTCGTTCTTCCTGAAAACTGCGGACGATGGCCTTCCCCAACGGATGCTCCGACCGCAGTTCCGCCCCTGCGGCCCAGGCGTACAGCTGGGATTGGGAAAAAGATGGGTCCAAAGAGCCGATGGCCACCACATGGGGTTTCCCAAATGTCAGGGTGCCGGTTTTGTCAAACGCAATGCGTGTGACTTTGGATAGCCGTTCCAACGCATCTCCTTCTCGGACCAGAAATCCGTGCCGGGTAGCGTTGCCGATGGCTGCCATGATGGCCGTAGGGGTGGCCAGTACCAAAGCGCAGGGGCAAAATACCACCAGGATGGTCACGGCCCGGATGATTTCCCCAGTGACCAACCACGTGATGGCAGCGCTTGTCAGGGCAATGACCACGATCCAGGTTGCCCATCGGTCCGCCAGCCCTACGATCTTGGCTTTCCCCGCGTCCGCAGATTGTACCAGCCGGATCATCCGTTGGATGGAACTGTCTTCCCCCACTTTAGAGGCTTCCATTTCAAAAGCTCCAAACTGATTTACCGTGCCGCTGGAAACTTCCTCCCCAGGACCTTTATCCACCGGCATGGATTCCCCGGTCATCACCGATTGGTCAATGGAGGTCTGGCCTGTGAGAATTTTGCCGTCCACAGGGATGGTCTCTCCGGGGAGTACCCGCAGCCGGTCGCCTACGGCCACCTGTTCCGCAGGAAGCAGGAATTCCTTGCCTTCCCGCAGTACCCGGGCAGTGCGGGGAGTGAGTTTGACCAGCTTTTCAATGCCCGCCCTGGCTTTGGCCACGGTCAGGTCTTCCAGCAAACCGCCCAGCTGCATGATGAAGGCCACCTCTCCCGCGGCAAAATCCTCGCCGATGACCACGGAGGCGATCAGGGCAATGGAGACCAGAACATCGGCTTTGATGTCAAATTCCGTTACCAGCCCGATGATGGCTTCCAGGATGATGGGGATACCGCAAAGAATGATTGCAATCCACGCAGGGTCAAAGGGCAGGGGCAACAGGCGGAAAATGCTGGCCAGCAGGGCCACGCCGGAGAGGACCAGCAAGGTGATGTCCTTCTTGACCCCGCCCCAGTCCAGAAATCGTTGCAGAGTTTTCATGGGAAATCCTTCTTTCCGAGGAAATCGATGGAGACTGTCTATATGATACCCATAGGGGTATGGGTTGTCAAGAAAAAACAGGAACTGTACTCAGCAAAAAAAGCAGCAAAAAAGCCAGCCCGCAGGCTGGCTGAAACATCAGTTCATATTCGCAAAGCGTTCCACGGCTTTGGTGAAGTTGGCAATGGTTTGGTCCGCGTCGCCGTGCTCAATGCCGTCCCGGACGCAATGCTTGATGTGGCCTTCCAGTACCACTTGACCCGCTTTATGGAGCGCGGATTTTGCGGCGTTTATCTGGGCCAGAATGTCCTCACAGGGCACGTCCTCGTCGATCATCCGGTCGATGGCCTGGACCTGGCCGATGATTTTTTTCAAACGCCGGTGCAGGTTTTCCGAATCCATACATTGTCTCATAAGTAAAAGCCTCCTATTATTGCCGCCGGGTCGCCCCGGCGGGTCATTCCTTGTGCTCGGTCTGCCGTGCATCCAGCTTTTTGAAGTAGTAGTCGATGCCGTAGCGGATCAGATATTTGATCAATCGTACTGCACCATAAATGATAGCCGCATAAAGCAGCAGTGTCAACAGCAGCACTCCATTTGCGCCCAACATTCCATACACTTCCCTTCTTTTTATGCACAAAAAGGCCGCCGTACCGCTTTTTGCCGTACAGCAGCCCTTTTTCAGTTACAGAACCACGCCGTCCTTGAAGATGGAGATCTCGCGGAAGCCGTGCTTTTCCGCCTTGGTCTGCTCGCCGCTGGCCACGCGGATGACCAGATCCAGCAGATCCTTCGCAGCCTCGTCGATGGTCTTTTCACCGTCTGCGATGACACCGGTGTTGAAATCGATCCAGCCGCCCTTCTTCTCTGCCAGCGGGGTGTTGGTGGAGATCTTCAGGGTGGGAGCC
>OLOH01000829.1_pt1 | contig 19997 bp, 18 predicted proteins | sample 1673221 | NCBI WGS metagenome assembly OLOH01 (sample SAMEA3136767, study PRJEB25190) | human gut metagenome
CCACTGGCAGCAACAACCGAAAACCCCTTTGGAAACCTTCGGGCAAAAATACTTAGTTTTGTTCTTGAAATGCCAGTTTTGCCTGACAGTCCCTTTCATATGCTCAAACGATATGCCGAATCAGATTCGATGCTGCTTGAGGAAATACGCCATATCGCTCATCGCCTTGGTGAGCGTCTCCGGCTCGGGCAGCATGACGATGCGGAAGCGCAGATCCTCGTGCCAGTCAAACCCGCCGCCGGGGATGACGAGCACATGCTGCTCATGCAGGAACTTCATCGCGAAGTCGTGCGCATCCTCAAAATCAAACTTGCTCTTGTCCAGCCGCGGGAACAGGTAGAACGCCGCGTGGTTGGTCACATAATCCACGCCGTCGATCTTATCCAGCGCTTCGAGCGTCGCCTTGCGCTGCTCAAAGAGACGGCCGCCCGGCACGAGCATCTCGTGCGTGCTCTCGCTGTCCACCAGCGCCGCAGGGATGACCAGCTGCGTCAGCGCGTTGCCGCACAGGCGCATGGAGGCGAGCTGCATCACGCCGTCCTTCACCGCGTCCAACTCGCCCTTCGGGCCGGAGAACACCATCCAGCCGCAGCGGAAGCCGCAGATGATGTGGCTCTTGGAAAGGCCGTTGAACGTCACGCAGGGCAGGTCGGGCGCGAGCGCGCCGATGGATTCGTGGCGCAGGCCGTCCATCACCAGACGGTCGTAGATTTCATCCGCCAGAATCACCAGATGATGCTGACGCGCGATTTCCGCAATCGCCAGCAGCACCTCCTTGCTGTAAACCGCACCGGTCGGGTTGTTCGGGTTGATGACCAGAATCGCCTTGGTGCGGTCGGTGATTTTGCTCTGGATGTCCTCGATATCCGGGTTCCATTCGTTCGCCGGGTCACAGCGATAGAAGACCGGCTTGCCGCCGCACAGATAGGCGTTGTTGCTCCACAGGGAGTAGCACGGCGACGGCAGCAGGATCTCGTCGCCCGTGCCGATCAGCGCGTTGAGCAGCATGCTCGCCGCCTCGCTCACGCCGTTGCAGATGAATACGTCGTTGGGCATGATGCCCTGCAGCCCGCGCCCGATGTGATAGGTGCAGATGACGTTTCGCGCCGCCGCCATGCCGCGCACGTCGCAATACGGAACGGCCTCGTCGATATGCAGCGCCAGCGCCTGACGCACGCTGTTGGGCAGCTTGAAGCCAAAACGGCCGGGGTTGCCCGTATTGAGTTTGAGGACGTTGATGCCCTCGGATTCCATGCGCAGCGCCTCCTGATACAGCGGGCCGCGGATATCGGAATGGACATGATCCAGTCTGTCTGAACGAGTTACCATTTTTCTTCCTCGCTTCATCGTGAAATATGCGCCCAAAAAGGGGCAACAGATATAATGTTCGCTTTGAACTCAAAAAAATCCTTTTTTTCGCGCGCCAAAAAACGCGCGCCGACGGCGTTTTTCAGCACAGTCGGCGCGGATATTCGGTTCATTTCCCTTATCGGAGTTTCTTTCTCACCCAGCCGGTCAGCATATCCAGCAGGAAAACCGTCGCGATGACCGTCAGCAGGATGATGCCCACGCGCGACCAGCGGCAGGCCTGAATCGCGAAGATCAGCGTCGCGCCGATGCCGCCCGCGCCGACAAGGCCGAGCGTCGAAGCGCTGCGCACCGCGATTTCGAAGTGGTTAAGCACCAGCGAGGCGTAAATCGGCATGAGCTGCGGCAGGCGGGCATAGAACATCGTCTGCACCCCGTTCGCGCCGACCGCGTGGCAGGCTTCCACCGGCGTTTCATCCATGCGCTCCATCTCTTCGGTGAAGAGCTTGCCCAGCATGCCGATCTGGTGCACGCCGATGGCCAGCACGCCCGCAAACGCGCCCGGCCCGACCACCTTGATGAAAATGATCGCGTACACCAGCTCCGGGAACGCGCGCAGCACGTCGAGCACAAATTTGCCCACGCGCGGCACGACCGGGTTTTTCCACAGGCTGCGGGAAGCCAGAAGCGTAAACGGAACGGCCAGAACCGTGCCGATGGTCGTGCCAAAGAAACCGATGCCCACCGTCAGCAGCATCAGGTGGAAGATATCCTCCGAACTCCCGGTATAAAACGCGGCGAAATCCGGCTTGCAGAGGTTGGCGATTGTCGCCCTGAACGTGCCCCACGAAAAATAATTCAGCGTGCTCCAGTCGATATCCGCCGCGCACCAAACCAGCAGCGCGGCCGCCGCGGCGGCAATCGCCCATTTTTTGATCGAATCAGAAAGCCTCATCTTCATTTCAGCCTCCTGCGGATCGCTTCGGAAAGTGCGTCAACCAACACAACCACCGCAAAAATAAACAGAATGATGATCGACACCCGCTCGTATTTGAACAGCCCCAGCGCCTCGTTGAGCTTCACGCCGATGCCGCCCGCGCCGACATACCCCAGCACCGTGGAGGCGCGCACATTCAGCTCAAACGCATAAAACGTGTAGCTGACCACGCTGGATGTGATCTGCGGCCAGATCGCCCAAACCGCAACCTTGAGCTTGTTGGCGCCAACCGCCGTCGCGGCCTCGACCGGGCTTAGGTCGATGGTCTCGATGGACTCAAAAATCAGCTGCGACGCCATGCCGAACGTGAAAATCGCAATCGTCAGCACGCCCGTCGCCTCGCCGATGCCCACAATCGCCACCAGCAGGGACGCGAGCAGCAGATTCGGAATCGTGCGGATGACATTCAGAAAGAAGCGGCACACGCCGGTGATGATCCGGTTGTCCGTCACCACAGTCGTGGCCAGAAACGCAAACGGAATCGCCAGCAGAATCCCCAGCGCGGTGCCCAGCGCAGACATTTTGAGCGTCTTGACCATCGGATCGACCAGCTTGGGCAGATAGGAGAACTGCGGATGGGCCAGCTTTTTGAGGAATACGCCCACCTGACCGATGTTTCCGGCCAGCTGCTCGAAATTCGCATCGGTGCTGACGATGCTCGCGTACAAAAACGCCAGCAGAAGCAGCGCGATGAACAGATGCTTGTACCACTCAAAATGAACGGTATCTTTAATTTTCATGGCGCGCCTCTTCCTTGAGGAACGAATCCCCCTTGTAGACCATGCGCAGCACGTCGTCGGTCAGTTCCGCCGGCGTGCCGTCAAAGACAAGCCTGCCATCCTGCAGGGCGATAATGCGGTCGGAGAACTGCCGCGCCAGCGCGATGGAATGAATGTTGACCACGACCGTCTTGCCCATCGTGCGGTTGATGGTTTTCAGCTCCGTGAGGATTTCCTGCGACGTCACCGGATCGAGCGAAGCTACCGGTTCGTCCGCCAAAATGATATTGGCCTCCTGAAACAGCGTTCTGGCAATCGAAACGCGCTGCTGCTGGCCGCCGGAAAGGTTGTCGCAGCGATCGTGCGCCTTGTCCGCCAGATTCACCTTTTCCAGCACGCTCCGGCAAAGGGCATAATCCTCTCTTGAAAACAGGCCGAACACGCTCTTGAAGGTGGAATAATACCCCAGCTTGCCGGAAAGCACATTCTTCTGGACGGTCAGGCGCTTGACCAGATTGAACTGTTGGGAGATCAAACCAATCTTGCGGCGAATCCGCTTTAATTCGCGCTTATTCGCTCCGGTAATCGATTGCCCGTCAATCGAGACGACGCCCTCGGTCACGTCGTTCAAACGGTTGATGGCGCGCAGCAGCGTGCTCTTGCCCGCGCCGGACAGGCCGATGATGGAGACGTATTCCCCATCCGGAATCGTCAGATTGATATCGACGAGCCCTTTCACGCCGTTTGGATAGGTTTTAGATACATGGTCAAACGTAATCATGTTGTTTTCCACTCGTTTCCGATTGGTCTTTTTCGTTGTTCGGCGCTTTTTCTCAAACAGCAGAAAGCGGTATTCCTCCCCCGTTCAGAGGAAAGAATACCCCCTTCTTTATGCCGTTTTCAATTTGCGGTTACTCCGTCGCCAGCTCGATATACTGCGCGATGGTATCGTAATCGGCCTCGTTCGCCTCGATATAGCCGCTGTGGTTCCACGCGCCCATGATCTCAAGGCCCTTTTCGTCGGAAGCCATCTTGAGGAACGCTTCCTTCACGCTCTGCGCGTCGTTGTCGGAAAGGCGGGTGTTGACCGCAATCGCGTCGTTGGGGATATCGCCGTCGGAGAGCTTCGCGACGGAGAGCAGGCTGTACAGATCATACGGATTGCCGTTCTCATCCAGCACGGCGCTGGAGAACACGAAGCGCGCGCCCTCGAACACAAAGCAGGCGTCCACCTGACCGTTGATGACGGCCAGAATCGCGCTCGGGATCGAGGTGATGTTCACCCACGTGCAGGAATCGGTGTCGATGCCCGCCATCTTCATCTCGGCGACCGGGTAGATGTAGCCGGAAGCGCTGGAAGCGCCGAGGTAGGCAATCGTCTTGCCCGCCAGGCCCTCGTAGCCGGTGATGCCGGAATCGGCGCGCACGAGCACCTCAGCCTTGAAGCTGCCAACCGGCACGCCCGGCATCAGCTGCTCGTTCTCGTCGTAATCGTTGAGCGTCGTGGAGAGGATGGCCTTCGCCACGCCCATCTCGCGCGCCTGCGCATAGGTCGCCGGCGGCATGATGCCCACGTCCACCGTGCCGGACTCCATGGCCTCGACGATGGCGTTGTAGCTGGTCGCGACGGTCATCTTCACCGGAATGCCCATCAGCTCGGTCATGTACGCGGAAAACTCCGCGGTCGTCGCGTCGGCGGTTTCGGTGTTGGTCGGCACGAACTGAACGGTCAGCTCCTTCACATCCATGTCCGCCAGCGCGGAAACGCCCAGCAGCATGACGAAAACAAAGGTCAGCAGCAGACAAATCTTCTTCATAATCCGATTGCTCCTTTTTCTGTTCGGTTGTGGTTTCAAACCTACGTTTTATTATACCGAATCGCGCCTGCAAAATCAATCGGGCTTCCGTATTTTGATTCCTTTTTTTCGCATTTTGTTCGTGGTTTTTACATTCATTTGGCATTTGACATTTCCGCCGCGCCGGGGTATCATGGGTCTATTCTTCAATCATCGGAGGCTGATTTCATGGAGCTTCATTTTCTGGGGCGCGGCGCGGCCTTTTACGTCGAGGCGGGCAACACGTCGGCCTATCTCCGCGAGGGCAGCCGTCTGCTGCTGCTCGACTGCGGCGAAAGCGTCTTTGCCGATCTTCTGCGGCGCGGCGCGCTTTCCGGCGTGACAGATATCACCGTCGCCCTTTCGCATCTGCACAGCGACCACTGCGGTTCGCTCGGTTCGCTCTGCCATTACTGCTTCTACATGCTGCACATCGTCCCCAAGCTGGTTCTCCCGGAGGACGCGGCCTATCGCGCGGACGTCGCGACGCTTCTTCGCCTGTTCGGCGTGCAGGGGAACGCATTCGCCTTTGTGGAGGACGGCGGCGCTTTGGGCTTCTCGTCGTTCCGGTCCTTCCGCTATGTGCCGACCCGCCATTCCGACGGGATGCGCTGCTTTTCCTTCATCTTTGAGACCGAAAACGGCGGCGTGTTCTTTTCGTCGGATACCTGTACGACGGAAACGCTCGCCGCGTTCATCCAATCGCATCCGAATTTTGAGCGCGCCTACATGGATTCCACGGACGCGGACTACCCCGGCAATATCCACCTTCCCATCGGGCAGATTGCGCAGGTCGTCCCCGCGGAGAAGCGCGGCCGCGTCTATATGATGCATCTCAACCGCGCCGCGTGCGCCGAAGCGGGGCGGACGTTCGGCTTTTCCTGCGCCGCGCCGTGATCCCCTTTCCCCTTCCCGATTTTACACCCGCCCGATTTTACGGTTCGGAGCGTTGACGTTTCGCCGTTTCTCGCTTATCATAGAAGCCATATTGCACAAGGAGCGTTTTGCCATGATTACACTTGCCACCGCCGCCGATCTGCCGCGGATTCTCGCCCTTTACGCCCACGCCCGCGCCTTCATGGCGCAAAACGGCAACCCCAACCAATGGGGTCAAACCCGCCCGACCGAAGCGGACATCGCCGCGCACATCGACGCCCGCGAATTGTATGTCCTGCGCGAGGAAGGCGAAATCCACGGCGTGTTCGCGTTCATCCTCGGCGAAGACCCGACCTATCGCGTTATCGAGCAGGGCGCGTGGCTTTCCGATGCGCCCTACGGCACGATTCACGCCGTCGCCAGCGACGGGCAGATCCACGGCCTGCTCAGCCGGATCGTCGCCTATTGCGAACAGACGACCCCGCACCTGCGCATCGACACCCACCGCGACAACGCGATCATGCAGCACGTCATTTTGAAAAACGGCTTCACCCGCTGCGGCGTCATTCACATCGCCAGCGGCGCGGAACGAATCGCGTTTGAAAAGGTATAAGCGGGCACCGCGTTTCCCGCGCCTTCCGTTGCTTGACCCATTCTAAAACGGCGCTTTCCCGATTTTGCTCGGGAAAGCGCCGTTTGGCTTATACTAATTCGCAGTTAAAATGCTTAACAGAGCGCATCAGATTTTTTGTTCTGACGAAGCCAAGTGAAGTGAGGCGTACTGGAGGTACGTTGAACGGAACGAGGCAAAGTCAGAGCGAAAAAGATGGTGCGCGGATTAAGCCATTTTAACAAGAATTAGTATTATATACGGAAATCAAGCCTGCGTTGCGGCGAAAGGCGTTCAGGCCGCTCAGTCTTCCGGCTTCGCACCGATGACCGCCTTGATGCGGCGCACACCGGCGGAGGAGGATTCTTCCTTCAGGATCTTAAAGCTGACCAGCTCGCCGGTATGGCTCGCGTGCGGGCCGCCGCAGATTTCCTTGGAATACTCGCCCATGGTGTACATGCGGACGCGCTCGCCGTACTTGCTCTCGAACAGGCCGATCGCGCCTTCCTTCTTCGCGTCCTCGACGGTCGTTTCGGTCATCACAACCGGCACATCCGCCTTGATCCACTCGTTGACCAGCGCTTCCACCTGCGCCAGCTCGTCCTTGGTCACCTTGCGGCCAAAGGAGAAGTCGAAACGCAGGCGCTCCGGCGTGATGTTGGAGCCCTTCTGCGCGACCTCGTCGCCCAGCACACGGCGCAGCGCCGCGTGGAGCAGGTGGGTCGCGGTATGCAGGCGCGCGCTCTGGGCGCTGCTGTCCGCCAGACCGCCCTTGAAGCGCTGCTCGGCGCCCGCGTGGCTGCTCTTCTGGTGCTCGGCGAAGTGCTTTTCAAAGCCCGCCTCGTCCACGGTCAGGCCGTGCTCCCTCGCCAGCTCGCGGGTCATCTCAATCGGGAAGCCGTAGGTCGCGTACAGGTTGAAGGCCACCATGCCGTCGATGACCTTGCTCTCGCCCATGCGGGAAACGGCCTTCTCGAACTCGCGCTCGCCCTGACGCAGCGTGCGGGCAAAGCGGGTCTCCTCCAGCTTGAACTGCTCCAGCACGAACGCCTCGTTCTGCTTGAGCTCCGGATAGACCTCGGCGTACTGTTCGATGACAACCTTGCCGATCTCGGCGGTGAAGCCCTCCTGCATGCCCAGCTCCATGCCAAAGCGCACGGCGCGGCGGATCAGGCGGCGCAGCACATAGCCCTGATCGACGTTGCTCGGGCTGACGCCGCGCGGGTCGCCCATGATGAAGGTCGAGGTGCGCAGGTGGTCGGCCACGATGCGGAACGCGCGGGTCGTCGCCTCGTCGTCGTCATAGCGCTTGCCGGACAGCTCGGAAATCTTGGCGATGATGCCGGTGAAAGCGTCCGTCTCGTAGACCGTCTTGCAGCCGTTGAGGGTGCAGACTGTGCGCTCCAGACCCATGCCGGTATCGACGTTCTTCTTCGCCATCGGCACATACTGACCGTCGGCGGTCTTGTTATACTGCATGAACACGTCGTTCCAGATCTCCAGGAAGCGGCCGCAGGAGCACGCCGGGGAGCAGTTCGGGCCGCACGGCGGCTGATCCTTGATGATGAACATCTCAGTGTCCGGGCCGCAGGGGCCGGTCTGACCCGCCGGGCCCCACCAGTTATGCTCGCGCGGGAGGAAGTAGATATTCTCCTTCTTCACGCCGTTTTCCATCCAGTAGTTGGCGGCTTCCTCGTCGCGCGGGATGTCGCCCTCGCCCTCGAAGACGGTGAACGCCAGCTTGTCCTTGTCAAGGCCGAGGTACTCCGGGCTGGTCAGGAACTCCCAGCTCCAGGCGATCATTTCCTTCTTGAAATAATCGCCCAGCGACCAGTTGCCCAGCATCTCGAAGAACGTCAGGTGGGACGCATCGCCCACCTCGTCGATATCGCCGGTACGGATGCACTTCTGCACGTCGGTCAGGCGGGTGCCGGCCGGGTGCTTGCTGCCCAGCAGATACGGGACGAGCGGATGCATGCCCGCGGTGGTGAACAGAACGGTCGGGTCGTTCTCCGGAATCACGGAGGCGCTGGGAATCACGGCATGACCCTTGCTCTTGAAGAAATTGAGCCACATGCTGCGCAATTCGCCGGAAGTCATCTTCTTCATGGTTGTTTCTCTCCTTTATTTCAGGTGATACCCGTTTTTTGGGTAAATGAAAACGCCTGCCGTCCGGGGACGAACAGACGTTGATTCGCGGTACCACTCCGGTTGACGCGCGCCCAAACGGGCAAGCGCGCCCTCTTGCAACCCGTAACGCAGGTCAAACGCCCGGCTCCTCGCCGGGAGCTCGTTGCAGGGCTGCCGAATCGCCTGCGCACCGGGCTTGCACCCTCCCCGGCTCGCTTTCCGCATGATTCGCTTCGGCTCTTTGCACGTCATCGCCTTTGCATATCGGGTTTATTATAGTCAGAAACGCGGGGATTGTCAAGCCAAAATTCAAGGATGATACACGCCCAGATAGTCCTTCAGCGCGCTTTGCAGAATCTGGCTGTAATTCACGCCATGCCTTTCCGCCGCGTCGTTAAGCCACGCCGGAATGGTCAGCGTCTTTTTCACCGCGCGGTTCTCCATTTCATCTCTGAACGGCGTCATCCACGCCGTAATCGGCACAACAAGGCCTCCCTCCGCTTGAAGCTCCAGATTGGCTTTCGGGATGGTTTCCCCGTCCTGTTCCATGCCGTACAGGTGCAGGCTCATTGCATCCACGGCCATCCGGCGCGCGTCCTCGAAGGTGTCCCCTTCCGTAAAGCATCCTTCCAACTGCGGAAAGCTGACGCTGTATCGGCCGTCCGCCTCTTTTTCAAACACCGCCGCAAAGGTATATTCGCTGGGTCTTTTCATGCTGCTCACTCCTTCGGAAACATTATATCCATCCGGCCATCTGTTTAATGTTTTTCTCTACACCGGGCGTTAAATCTCCTCGATGATCGGGCACGGTCATTCGTTTTCCATTCTTTATAAACTGTTTATGTGAACCGGTTTGGCGAACTTCAATCCAGCCTTCTCTTTTCAGCCGCCGTATCGCCTCCTGCGCTTTCATCGGCATACGCTCCACCTCCGAACAATTTGATTATACCAGCATTCGCACGTATTGTAAATACGTATTCATCTTTTTCTTCCAAAACCGACAGGAGCGGCGCATTTTCAGCGCCGCTCCTGCAAAAGAGGGGATTGGGGGGGCTTATTGAGTTAGGGCGTTCCCTTTTGCAGCTTCTTGCCCATCTTCGTCAGAATGGTTGCCGCTTCCGCAATCGCCTTCTTATGGCGATCAAGCGTCTCACCGCTATTATGCGTTTTGGAACCCGTAAAGTGCAGGCAGAACTGTCCAGAATAGTTGTTATCCTTGATTACCTCAGCGCCGTGCGCTTCGCCGTAGATCGAACAGATAAACTGGTACTTGTCAACCGTAATCAGTATCGGACGCGCTTCCCAGCCAATCTTATCCGCCGAAGATACGCCATAGATTTCGCACAACGTTGTCGTATCCGCTGCAGTCAGCGGCTCAACGTCCGCATGATTGCCCGTGGACTGAATGTAGATATTCAACGACTTACCCGTGCGCAGATCCGTCATCTTACAATGGGCATCGCGCTTCAAACCGAGCGCGTTCATCCTCGCCTTGTCGGTAAACCAGTTATTCAGATCATAGAACGTATCGTTGTACGTCGTGGTCGCGCTGCTCGAACCGGAATACGCCTTCTGAATCGCCGCAAGCGTCGCCGCGCCGCAAACGCCGTCCGCCGTCAGGTTGTTGTCACGCTGGAACGCGCGCACCGCGTCCTTCGTATACCTGCCGTAGTGGCCGGTGATCTGTCTGTCGTAATACTCCAGCGCCGTCAGCGCGGTCTGGATGTAGCTGACCGTCGAGCCGGTGGAGCCGAGGGTATAGTTGCTGCCCGTATTGCCGCTGCCGCCGTTGTTCTTGATGTAGGCCTTTACTTCCTCATCTGTCATCACGGCCGCATAGCTTCTGCTGATCCAATAACCCGAGCGAGTCTGGAACCAGCCATCCACTGTATCGACGTAGTAGAAGCAATCGCCGATGTTGGCCGTGCCCACGCGATTGGCGCTGGTGCTCGGCTGATAGCGCAGGGAGACGTTGTTGCCCGTCACCTTAATCATGCCGATGGTCTCCTGATCACCAGCGCTGTTATCCGAGTCGCCGCCTTCCTTGTTATACTCCGCCTCGGAAATTGTCGTCATCATATCCGAACGAACATAGCCATTGTACGTATAGCTTCCAATATTAACCGTGATATAATACCACTTCACACCGCCGACCGTATATGTTTTGGTAATACGCACCAGTTTACCAGACGACAAGCTGGCCTTTGCAGAAGATGACGTCGAGTAGGAAGAACGCAGATACACGTTATCCTTCGTGATCTTGCCGTAGGATTTATCGGTCGTCACGGTCGAGCCGCTGCTGGAGCCGCTGTCCGCGCTGCCGCCGGTGAGGCTGCGCAGCTTGTTGATCGTCGCCGGACCCGCAACGCCGTCCACCGTCAGTTTGTTGGCGTCCTGGAACTTGCGAACCGCCTGCTTGGTCAGGCTGCCGAAGCTGCCGGTGATCGAGCCGTAGTAATAATTCAGCTTTTTGAGCATCGTCTGCAGCTCGGTGACGGCCGTGCCCTTGTCGCCCTCGCGCAGGGTCGTCGCCACGGTGCCGGGGCCGACGTCCACACCCGCGTTCTTGAGCGCGCTGGTGATCGCGTTCAGCGTCGCCGTGCTGGCCACGCCGTCCTGCGTCAGACCCTTCGCCTTCTGGAATTTCTTGACGGCCTGCTGCGTCAGGTTGCCGTAGTGGCCGGTAATGTCGCCATAGTAGTAGCCCAGCGTCGTCAGATTCTGCTGAAGCGCGCTGACGGCCGTGCCGGTCGAGCCGAGCTTCATGTTCGTGCTGCTGGAGCCGCTCGACGAGCCGCCCGCCTTGTCAACCGCCACCGCAATCGCGTTGAGCGTCTTCGTGCCCGCGATGCCGTCCGCCGTCAGGCTCTTCGCCTTCTGGAAGGCCTTCACGGCCGCCTCGGTCCTCTCGCCGAAGTTGCCGGTGATCTCCGCCCAGTAATAGCCCAGCGTCGTCAGATCCTGCTGGAGATTGCGAACGTCCGTGCCCTTGGAATTGAGCTTGAGGCCGCTTGCGGAGGAACCCGAGCCGGAAGAGCTGCCGCCCTTCGCCTCGTAGGCCGCGTCAATCTTCGCGATGGTCTGCGGGCCGGCAATGCCGTCCGCCGTCAGACCGTTCTTGCCCTGAAAGCTCTTGATGGCCGCCACGGTCTTCGGCCCCGCGTTGCCGGTGATCTTGCCGGAGTAATAGCCCAGCGCCTTCAGCTCGGTCTGCACCTTGCTGACCGTCGCGCCGCTGGAATTTTCGCGGATATAGGTCGTATCCGAATTGGCGGCGCTGGCCTTGCGCTCCGCCGCGGTGAACGTGCCGACCGCCTTGCTGGGCAGATCGCCGCTGCTCACCTTGAACTTCGACTTGGCCTGATCGGTGGAGAGCACCTTCACGTAGGTGTTGCGCCCGTCGCTCTGGCAAACCCAGCCCGTCGCGGTAGAACCGTCGCTGGCGCGGTATTTGACCTGAACGAACGTGTTCGATCCGCTCGTCTTGGAAGACGTGATGTAAATGCACGCATCCTTCACGATGTTATCAATAATCGTCGCGTTGGTCGATGCGCTTTCGCGCACGCGAACCTTGTCCTGTGTCTGGCCGTAGACCTTGCTGTAACTTGCGGCGCTCGCCACAGGCACGGCAAAGACCATCACCAGCACACACAGGATCGCCAGCAGCGCCGAGCGTTTGTTGATCCTGCCGTTTGTCATGATGATATCCCCTCTTTCAAGCCCACATTCGGGGCCAAGTTTTTGGGATCGGGTCTTCCCCCAACCAGATACACCCATCCCTTTCTTACATTACGAGACAATTTTATTACAATTCTGTTAATTTGTCAACTGTTTGCGTCCGATTTGTTTATGGAATTGTCATCCTTTTTTGCATTTTCTTCATAAATATCGGTATTTTCGTCCGACTGCGCCGTTTCGCCGTCGCCCAGCTTCAATCGCTTGCGCGGCACAAAGCCGGAGAACACCGTGTCCCCGTCGCGGGAATCCACCGTGATCCGGCCGCCCAGCTCCGCAACCGTCTGATTGACAATGAAAAGACCCATGCCCTGCCCCGTCCGTTTGGTGGTGAAACCCGGCTCGAAGATTTTGGCGCGCTGTTTTTCCGGGATGGCCGGCCCGTTGTTGCGCACGGAGAAGAACCAACTGCGCAGATCCTCACCCAAAACCAGCTCGACCGTCGGCTTTTCGCCCTCGGGCAGCTGGGCGCTCGTCGCCGCGTCCAGCGCGTTGTCGATCAGGTTGGCCAGCACGCGGCAGATTTCCCACGCTGGCATCAGCGGGTCGTCCCACTTCGCCGCGATGGAGAGCTTCAGCTCCGCGCCGCGCTGTCTCGCCTCGACCACCTTCGCCTGAATGAGCGCGTTGACCGCCGGGCAGGCCGTGCGCATCATGCGGCTGACGCGCTGCATGTCGCCGTAGAGCTTGTCCATATAGGTCATCGCCTCGCCCGGCTCGTTCATCTCAATCAGGCTGTAAACCACCTGAATGTGATTCATAAAGTCGTGCCGCTGGGCGCGCATCTCGCGGTTGAGGTCTTCGAGCTGTGAATATGCTTCCTCCAGCTCCTGCGTGCGGCGCACCATGCGCAGGCTGGTCAGCGACGCGCCGATATCCGTCAGCGCGCCCCAGCCGACGATGGTGAAGCACAGCAGCGACACCATCCGCACGATGCTCTCCTCCACCCCGCCGAGCAGCATCCGCCGCACGAGCGTCAGCATCACGATTCCGGCGACAATCTCCAGCACGTTGATGGCGATGGATATCAGGGCGGCTTTTTTCACCTTGAGATGGTCGTGCATCTCTTCCTTGGTCAGATTGAATCTCATGCTCTTTCCCTGTCAAACGAAAATCCCATGCGATGCCTTTCGGTGACCGCACGGGATTTTCCATGTTCGCTGATTACTTGTGAAGCGAAGCCGGATACACGCCGCTTTCGTGCAGCTTGCGGAGCTCCGCCTGCACAAACGGCTTGTCCTCCTTATAGGTCACGCCAAACCACACGGCGTCGGTCGTCAGCATCGGCACGGTCAGTTCGCCCTCGTGCATCAGCTTGTCCACAAACACCGGCAGCAGGCACTCGGCCTTGATCGCATCCGGCGCAAGCCCCTTGAGGAACGTCGCGAAATATTCCTCCAGCTTGCCGAAAATCCACGGGGTGAAGCCCCAGAAGTTCATGCTGACCGGTGCGAGGGGATCCAGCAGCTCGCCCGGCTCGCCCGCGTCGGGTTCGTGACTTCCTTCCTTGCATAGTCATGCCCGCGCTTGCAGGTGTAGCCGGTGACGTCGCGGATCTCGCCGTTTTCACAGAGCTTGATCTTGAGCGTCTCCACAACCTTGTCGAGGTTGCCGTTCACGGCGTGGCACACGCCGCGGGACACCGTGCCGTTTTTGGAAACGGTGTTTTGGAGCTGATAGCCCACCATGGTCGCCTCGCCCTCGGGCGCCAGCGTCTGCAATTTTTCATAGATCGTGCTGAACGCGGACACGCCGTAGTAGTCATCCGCGTTGATGACGGCAAACGGCTGGTCGATGTAATCGCGCGCCACGAGCACCGCGTGCACCGTGCCGAACGGCTTGGTGCGCTCCTCGGGAATATGATAGAAGGAAGGAACGCTGGAGAAATCCTGGAATGCGTAATCCACCTTCACCTTCTTGGCGATGCGGTCGCCGCAGATGGAAGCCAGCGTCTCCTTCATGCCCGGCTTGATGACAAAAACAACCTTGTCAAAGCCTGCGCGAATCGCGTCATAGATGGAATACTCCATCAGGATCTCCCCGTTGGGGCCGATGCCGTCCACCTGCTTGCTGCCGCCGTAGCGGGAACCGATCCCCGCCGCCATGATGACCAGCGCTGCGTGCATAGTCTTTCCTCCTTGATTTTTCATAGCTACCATCATACCACGGATGGCAAAAAAAACAAGCGCATTTCAAGCGTCTTAATAGAAAGTTAAGGCATTTGGAAGAAAATACCCGGGAACTACTGGATTTTTCCTTTTCCGCCGTGTATAATGATTTTTTGCGGCCAGCTGCCGCGTGAGATGAGAGAAATAGAGTCATAAGGAGAGAACCGCCATGTCCGCCACCCAAAAAGTCATGGGCCATGTGTACGCCATTTTCACCATTCTGGTGTGGGGCAGCTGCTTCGTGCTGACCAAGCAGATGCTCACCGCCTATACCGCTATCCAGATCATCCCCCTGCGGATGGGCCTGGCCTATATCACGCTGTGGGCGCTGCGGCCCAAGACTCTGAAGCTCCCCTGGAAGGACGAGCTGATGTTCATCCTCATCGGCGTTACCGGCGGCAGCTTCTACTTCTTCCTGCAGAATACAGCGCTGACCTACACCTTCGCCGCCAATGTCAGCATCATCATCGCCCTGTCCCCCATCCTGACGGTCATTTTGGCCCAGCTGTTCTCCCGCAATGGCGAGCGCCTTGGCAAGTTCGTGTACATCGGCGCGGTCATCGCCATCGCCGGCGTGGTGCTGGTGGTGCTCAACGGCCAGCTGACCTTCCACCTGAACCCTCTGGGCGACCTGATCGCCCTGGCCGCCGCCCTCATGTGGGCCGTGTACTCCATCCTTATCAAGAAATACACCGAGCAGTACGACAACTTCCTGGTCACCCGCCGGGTCATGCTGTGGGCCTTCATCACCGCCGTACCGCTGATGCTGCTGACGGACGGTATGCCCGACCTGCACCCCCTGTTCACCCAGACCAACATCCTGCTGAGTTGGCTGTTCCTGGGCGTGTTCGGCAACGCCGTATGCTTCGCCATCTGGAACATCGCCTTCCAGCGGCTGGGCGTGGTCATCACCAACAACTATCTGTACGCCTCCCCCTTCGTGACGCTGGTGGTGGGCTACCTGCTGCTGGACGAGCAGATCACGCTGATGAGCGTCATCGGTGCGGTGCTGATCACCGTAGGCGTCATCGTGGCGCTGAAAAAGCCCAAGGAGACCGCCTGACCTCTATATGAAAAAGTTGTGTGCCGCACAGCGTCACACAACTTTTTTCTTGCTATTTTTTCCCGTTTTTAGTATACTTACAGTAGGTACAACACCGTAAAGGAGGGCTCCCCATGCGACAGATATGGACATCCCGCAAGGTCTGGCTTCCCATCCTGCTGCTGTTCACCGCCGTACTTATTTTCGCCTGCCGGGACAGGGGCGTGGCCATCGACTTCGACGGCACCGGCCTGTACCTTGCCAGCCCGCTCGATTCTGCTATCGAGGCCGTTCCCGTTTCCTTCCACGGCCAGCTGCGCAAGAACGTTTACACCGGCAGCTGCGACATACCCGGTGTACTCCAGTGTGACGACCTCTGCGTCATCTTCCGCGGCGACGAGAGCACCGATGTCTACTGCCGCGACCAAGCCTACTCCGAACCCACGCCCATCCACAGCATCACCCTTGACCGGACACAGCGCTGCGCCGAGATCCGCCTGTGGAGCGAATATACCGTGGAGGGCGACCACGTCCTCGCCACCTTTGACCCGCTCATGCACCCCACCCTCACCGTCACCGAGTGAGACAGTCCCCCATAACGCACCGCATCCCCCGGCACACGCCGGGGGATGCGCTTTTTCTGTTGTTCATCTTTTCCCCAGCCGGCTGAACCACCAGAAGGTCAGCGGCCAGACACACCCGGCGAACAGCACCACCAGCAGGTAGCGGATGCCCCCGGCGATGGCGGCGTTGCCGCCCAGCAGGGCGATCAGCGGCGCTTTCAGCCCGGAGCGTATCGCCAGCAGACAGCCAAAGCCCACTGCCAGCTTGATGAGCTGCGCCCACCACACCGCCTGTGTCTCGAACCGTATGTGCTTCCGGTCGGTGATGTTGGACACCAGCATGCCCAGTGTGGCGCCCAGCAGCTTCCAGCCGTTCTCCAAAGCACTGAGGTAGTTGGCGGTGTCCTCAGCGGCAGCACCCGTATCGCCCCGCAGGTACAGATACCCCACGAAGGCCCCGCTGCACACCACCATAGCCAGTATGGTGTACGTCAGCACCACCGGCCGCCGGTCGGCCTCCTCCATCAGCGGATAGACCACCAGCACCAGCACCGCCGCGATCAGGAACGACACGCCCACATCCAGCGGCGTGTGAACACCCAGATACATCCGGCTGAACGCGATGAGCACCGTCAGCACGACCAGCACCACCCGCAGCCAGCCGCGGCGAGTATACCGGGCGATGCCGCCATAGGTGGCCACGGCGTTCTGTGTGTGACCGCTGGGGAAGGAATACCCCGTGGCCTCCGCCCGGGCAGACTCCACAATGGTGAAATCCGGGTCCTTTATCCACGGCCGGGGCACGCAGCAGAGTATTTTCAGGAATTGATTGATGACCGTGCCAAAGAAGCCCACGATCATCAGGTAATAGCCCTCGCGCTTGCTGACGCACCAGAACACCGTCACGGCGATGACCATGAAGAACAGCTCGCCGCCCAGCAGCGTGATGACCGACATGATCTTATCCAGCGCAGGCGTGCGGATGCTCTCCAGCGCGTACAAAACTCCCATAAAGTCTCCCTCCTTTATGTTCTTCCGCTATTCTACTACACTTTTCTCCGCCGTGCAAGTGCAAGCGTTGACTGCCCCGCGGCAGCGTGCTATACTGTGGAAAAATGCAAGGAGGCCCCGCCATGAAGCCTGAAGAGCTGCTCTCCGTCCTGCACACCGCCAACCGTCTGAAGGACACCACCCGCCACTGCTGGACGCCTGGGAACCGTCACGAGAGCGTGGCCGACCACAGCTGGCGGCTGGCGCTGACGGCCTTCTTCCTCCGGGATGATTTCCCGGAGACGGATATGGACAAGGTCATTAAAATGTGCCTGATCCACGACCTGGGCGAGTGCTTTACCGGCGACATCCCCAGCTTTCTCAAGACCGACGCCGACACAGCGAAGGAGGACGCCCTCCTGATTCAATGGGTGGAGACGCTGCCCCAGCCTTACCGCGCGGAGATGGCCGCCCTGTACGCGGAGATGGACGCGCTGGAGACGCCGGAGGCCAAGCTCTATAAGGCGCTGGACAAGCTGGAGGCCGTCATCTCCCACAACGAGTCCCCCATCTCCTCCTGGCTGCCCCGGGAGTACGACCTGAACCTGACCTACGCCGACGAGAACGTGGCGTTCTCCCCATACCTCACGGCGCTTCGCGCCGCCATCCGGCGGGAGACGGAGGCAAAGATAGAAAAAGGCGAATAAAAAGCTTCCCGGCATTTGCCGGGAAGCTTTTTATTCACCCGCTGCCGCCAGCAGCGCATCGGACAGCCTCGCGTACTCCTCCAGGCCCAGGGCCTCGCCCCGCACGGTGGGGGACAGGCCGCAGCCGGCGACGATGGCCGCCAGCTGCTCCTTAGGCAGCTGCCAGCCGGTCTGCAGGCTGTTCACCAGCGTCTTGCGCCGCAGGGCAAAGCCCGCGCGCACCGTCCGCCAGAAGGCCTCCTCGCTCCGCACCTGTACCGGCGGGGCCTTTCTTGTAACGCAGCGCACCACGGCGGATGTCACCTTGGGCGGCGGCATGAAGCAGCTGTTGGGCACCTCGAACAGCAGTTCCGGCACGGTGTAGTACTGCATCAGCAGGGAAAACGCGCCGTAATCCGCCGTGCCCGGCTTCGCGCAGATCCGCAGGGCTACCTCTTTTTGAATGAGCACCGTCAGCTGCCGGAAACACCCGGCCCGGACACAGGCCGTGAGAAACGGTGTGGTGATGTTGTAGGGCAGGTTGGCGCACAGCACCGCCGGCAAGCCCGGAAACTTCTCCGCCGTCACCGCCGCCAGATCCAGCGCCATCACGTCGCCCTCGATCAGGGTGAAGTTGTCATAGTCCGCCATGGTCTCCGCCAGCACCGACGGCAGGCGCTTGTCCAGCTCCACCGAAACCACCTTTTCCGCCCGCCGGGCCAGCTGCACCGTCAGTGCGCCGATGCCGGGGCCTACCTCCAGCACGCCGCAGCCGGGAACGCAGCCCGCCGCGGCGATATCCTCCGCCACGTCACCCCGGATGAGAAAGTTCTGTCCCAGTGCCTTGGCAAAGTGAAAGCCGTGCCGCGCCAGCAGTGCCTGTATATCGTTCCGATCGCACAGATCCATCGTGTTTCTCCTTCACTGCATATTGCCGCCATTGTACCACCTTTTCCCCACCCGCGCAACGAAAAGCCGGAAAAAGTTTGTCTTTCTCCGTGCCGCGTCCCCTAAAACTTGACAAAATTGGAAGATAGTGCTATACTCCACGGGTATTGCTAATCGGTAACAAAAGTTACAAATTGTTTCAGTTTTTATTGTCCGCCCTGTTTGAACACCTCCCGGGGCGGCTATACTGCGAGGTACTATGGAACAAACAGTCGTCACACAACCGAAGCGCTTGCAGCCGAAAAAGCCGCGGCGCCGCATCACGCCGGCCACGGTGTGCCAGGCAATCCACGATGTGCCCTACATCGTGGCTCGGGCCCTGATCCGCGCCGTGCGCGCAGTGGGCCACTGCTTTGCCTGGACCTGGGACGCCATCGCTTCCGACGTCAGGGCCAACTGGCGCGCCTTCTGCTGCGGACGACTGGTGACCGGCTGCCGTGACGCCCTGCGTTCCCCGGCCCTGCGGGAGGTGCACCACATCATGCGCGATCATCCCTCTATCCGCGCCATCACCATGATCGCCGTCACGGCGGTGATCTTCGCCGCCGCCGTTATGGCGGAGCCGGTACGCACCATGGACGCTATCTGCATCGTGGTGGACGGCGACGGTCCCCACGTACTGGACGAGCGCAGCGAGGAGCGCACCTATGACGATCTGCTGCTGCGCCGCAGCCTGGGCGACAAGTCCATGCAGCTGCTGCTGGAGCCGGGCCGCACCGTCACCATCACCCACGGCGACGACACACACACCCTCACCACCGAGGCCGAGCGCCTGTCCTCCCTGCTGCGGCGCAGCGGCATCCGTCTGGGTGAGGACGAGATGGTGGAGCTGAATGTCGCCGGCGAGGACCCCGCCATCCGCATCAGCGATACGCTGACCTACCAGCACTATGTCACTGTGGAGACGGACTACAAGATCCTTCGCTCACCGGATCCCCTGATGGACAAGGGCACCGAGGAGATCATCCGCAAGGGTATCCCCGGCCAGATCGTGGAGACGTATGAGGACACTGTGGTCAGCGGTGAGGTAGTATCTACCAAGTATATCGGTGCCAGCCACGACACCTCACACGCGGAGCTGGTGCGCTACGGCACCCGCGTCTACGAGGTGGAGGAGGGCGACACCATCGAAAAAGACTTCCCCAACGAGGTGGGCGAGGGCGGCTACCTGCTGTTCGCCTCCGGCGACACCATGACCTATAACAAGGTGATGCTCTGCTCCTCCACCGCCTACTACAGCGGCGGCGACGGCGGCGCTGCCTGGACCACGGCGGTGGGAGCCTCCGTAGGCGTGGGCACCGTGGCCGTAGACCCCAAGGTGATCCCCTACTACACCAAAATGTTCATCCAGACCACCAACGGCCGCCGTGTCTACGGCATGGGCACCGCC
>OLOH01000831.1_pt1 | contig 19965 bp, 16 predicted proteins | sample 1673221 | NCBI WGS metagenome assembly OLOH01 (sample SAMEA3136767, study PRJEB25190) | human gut metagenome
GTCGCCGCCGAGGCTGGTGACGCCGCGGATGATGGCGCCGTGCCTGCGAAGGAGCCCGCCGCCGGCGAGGATGCCAACGCGAACTAGTCACGGCTAGACAAGCAAGTTCCGTCCGAGGGGTGGCGCGCGGTTCAGATTGCGTGCCGCCCCTTTTTGCGTGACGGCCCTTTTTGCGTGACGGCCCGATTTGCGCGGCTTCTCAGCCTCGGAGTCGACGCTCGGCCGGGCGCCTCTCCGCGCCGTCCCCGCGGCGGCCCCTACGCCCCGCGTCCGCCCGTCGCTGTCACATGTAGCGCCGCTGTAACCTAGCGCTGCCATCGGAGGGATAGAATGCGACATAGCGCGTCGCTTCCCGGCCCATGCTGACACGACAAGCCAAACGCGATAGAGGGGGACGATATGATCAACGAGACGATGTACGGCTACGGGGCGTCCAAGAGCTCAATCCGAGACATTGCGGCCTATGCCGCCGTGCGCAAGGCCGAGATTGGCGTCGAGAACGTCTTCGACTTCAGCCTGGGCAACCCGAGCGTGCCCGCTCCCGCCGCCGTTGCCGAGTCGCTCAAGCGCTCCGCGGAGCTCCCGCCCGTTCAGGTCCACGGCTACACGCCGGCAAACGGCCTGCCCGCCTGCCGCGAGGCCGTCGCTGCCTCCCTCGCCCGTCGCTTCTCCGCCGAGATGGGCGACGCGCCCGTCGCTGCGGCCGATGACCTCTACCTCACCTGCGGTGCCGCCGCGTCCCTCTCCATCGCGCTGCACTCCGTGACCAACCCCGGCGACGAGGTCATCGTCATCGCCCCGTACTTCCCGGAGTACCGCGTCTGGATCGAGACCTGCGGCTGCACCTGTGTCGAGGTCATGGCTGACGCCGCGACCTTCCAGGTTGACGCCGACGCCGTCTCCGCCGCCATCACCGAGCACACCGCCGCCGTGATCATCGACTCGCCCAACAACCCCACCGGCGCCGTCTATACGCGCGAGACGCTCGAGAGGCTCGCCGACGTGCTCGAGGCCCGCGGCGAGGAGCTGGGTCATCCCATCTACCTCATCTCCGACGAGCCCTATCGCGAGATTACCTATGGCGCCGAGGTTCCGTGGGTGCCTGCCATCTACGCGCGCACCATTGTCTGCTACAGCTACTCCAAGAGTCTGTCGTTGCCGGGCGAGCGCATCGGCTGGGTGCTTGTGCCGCCCACCAACCCCGAGCACGACCGCCTCGTCCTCACCATTGCCGGCGCGGGCCGCACGCTGGGCTTCGTCTGCGCGCCGGCCATCTTCCAGCGCGTGGTGACTGACTGCGTCGACGAGCCGAGCGACGTTGACGCCTATGCCGAGAACCGCGCTGCCCTCACGGAAGGCCTCGCCGCGGCCGGCTACGAGTACGTTGAGCCGGATGGTGCCTTCTACCTTTGGGTCAAGGCGCTCGAGCCCGACGCCGAGGCGTTCTTCGAGCGTGCGAAGGCCCACGAGCTGCTGCCTGTCCCGTCTGACTCCTTCGGCTGCCCCGGTTGGGTTCGCGTAAGCTATTGTGTGAGTCACGACCTGATCGTCAACTCGCTGCCCGCCTGGCAGGCGCTGGCGGCGGAGTACAAGTAGGAAGGTGCCCATGCTCACTAACCGCTGCGACGTTCACACCCACACGCTCTTCTCCCGCCATGCGTACTCGACCATTCGCGAGAACGTCCTCGCCGCCGCCGAGCAGGGCGTCGAGGTCCTGGGAGACACGGAGCACTTCAGCTGCATGCTCTTCCCCGAGCAGCGGATGCGAGACTTCCAGTTCTTCTTCAACTTCGGCGCGTGGCCTAAGGTCTGGGAGGGCGTGCGCCTCATGCATGGCTGCGAGGCGGACATCGTCGACCTCGACGGTCGCCTATTTGGCCATGACATCCCGGTTGACATGGAGATTAACGGCGCGCCCCTCTCCGAGGCCACGACCCTCAAGGAGAAGGTCTTCTCCAATTGCGACTACGTGATCGCAAGCGTGCACGACCGCTCGTTTTCGTGCGGTGCCGGCGTTGCCGCGGGCACGCAGATGTACCTCAACGCCCTGCAGGATCCCAAGGTCTTCATCCTTGGGCACGTCGGTCGCTCCGGCGTCGAGTTTGACGTGAACGAGGTGGTTGGCGAGGCCGCGCGCCTGGGCAAGCTGATCGAGATCAACGTCCACAGCCTCGAGTTCAAGCGCGAGGCTGTGACCACCTCTTGCCGCAAGGTCGCGGAGACCTGCGCTGAGCTGGGCTGCAAGATCGCCGTCAACACCGATGCACACATCTGCTGCTCCATCGGCAAGTTCGAACCGGCGCTCGAAGTTCTCGAGGAGATTCACTTCCCCCAGGAACTCATCGCCACGACCAACGCCCAGACGTTTACCACTGCGATGACCGGTGCGGGCCTGGGGGAGTAGAGAGGTCGATAGAAGCCCTCGCCGCCGGAGTTGGCGGGGGCGGCTTGTCGCATATAACGTCAGCCGGCGGGGACGCCGCACGCGAAGCGAGGGTTTTCCGAAGGCACCCGAGCGCAGCGTACGGCGTTCCCGCCGGTATTCATTTGGGAGGCGCCGCTACCCCAGCTCGATCGTGAGCTCGACGGGGCAGTGGTCGCTTCCGTAGACCTCGGAGAGGATCGAGGCGCCGGTCACGCGGTCTGCCACGTCATCGCTCACGAGGAAGTAGTCGATGCGCCAGCCCGCGTTGTTCTTGCGGGCGTTGAAGCGGTAGCTCCACCAGCTATACGCACCGGTGAGCTCGGGGAATCTTGCGCGGAAGGTGTCCGTGAATCCGGCGTCGAGTAGGCGCGTGAAGGACTCGCGCTCCTCGTCCGAGAAGCCTGCGTTGCCGCGGTTGGGGCCAGGATTCTTGAGGTCGATCTCCTCGTGGGCCACGTTGAAGTCGCCGCAGGTAACCACGGGCTTCTCTGTGGCGAGGCGACGGAGGAACTCGCGGTAGGCGGTGTCCCACGCGAGGCGCGTGTCGATGCGCGCGAGCTCGCCCTGTGCGTTGGGCGTGTAGACGTCCACGAACCAATACTCCGGGAACTCGAGGGCGCAGACGCGGCCCTCGGTCGCGGCGACGGCGACGAGCTCCTCATCCTCCGCGGAGAGGACCTCGTGCGCGATGGGGAGAAGGGCGTCCGCGCGAAGGACTTGGAGCGGCTCCTCTCGGCTGAAGACCGCGGTGCCGGAGTAGCCCTTGCGCTCCGCGTAGCTCCAGGTCTGGTGGTAGCCGGGGAGGTCGAGCTCGATCTGGCCGGCTTGGAGCTTCGTCTCCTGGATGGCGAAGACGTCTGCCGCCGTATCCTCGACGACCTGGGTGAAGCTCGGGTCCTTCTTCATGACGGCACGAAGGCCGTTGACGTTCCAAGAAACGAGCCTGAGCTCGCGGGTGTTTGGCATGGGTCCTCCAAAGTTGTTGCGTGCAGGAGGATTGTAGCCCAGCGGCGTCGCAGCGAGCCACTGACGAGCGTCCTGCGGGCTGTCCGCGGGCTGCCCCAGCGCCGCGGCGGGCGTCGCAACTCGCCGAGACATGCGTTTCTTCGAGTTATGGGGCTTCAATCGCCGCTATAGCTCGAATATCCGCATGTCTCGGCGAACCGGGAGGCGGCGAACCGGGGGTGCTTCCGTGGCTCGCCGTCGAGCGAAGCGACAGCTAGCCCTTCAGCCACTCCAGCCACTCGTCCATCTTGCGCTCTGCCAGGGCGTGGCCCTGGTCGAAGACGGCGCGGAGGCGTTCGACGTTCGTCTCGGTGTTCTGGATGGGCATGCTCTCCGGCCGTACGACGAGGGCGCGGCCCTCGCGCTCGAGTTCGGCAAGGTGGTCGAGCGCCGTGTTGTAGCGCTCCGCGCGTGTGGCGAGCGCTTCGAAGACGTTGGGCTGCCCGGCGCAGACGCGGCGCATGATGCCGCGGGTGCCGTGGCCCATAGGCTCCTTGCGGTAGCCGGCAGGGCGCGTCGCGACGAAGAAGAAGCGCTCGTAGCCGTCCGCCTCCGCCATGTGCAGCGGAATCCCCGCGCCCGTGCCTAGCCCACCGTCGAGCATGACCTGACCGCCCACCTCGATGGGCTTCATGACGAACGGCATGGTGGAGCTCGCGCGGACGAGGCTCACCATGCCCACGCGCGAGGTCATGTCGTCGCGCGTCCAGGTGATGGTGCGGCCCGTGTCTCGCTCGAAGGCCTGGATGCGGAGCTGTGCGGGATTCGCTCGGAAGGTGTCCCAGTCAAACGGCAGCGTGCCGTCCTGAATGGCGCGCTCGTAGAGGAAATCCGCGTTGAAGAAGCCGTTGCGGTGCATGAGCGAGCCGATGCCGCCGAAGCGCTCGTCTCCGGCGATGTCGACGAAGGACTGGCGCGTGCGGTCCGCATCGCGCGAGAGGTAGTTGACCGCGTTGGAGGCACCTGCGGAGAGTCCGCAGACATAGGGGAACCAAACTTCATGCTCGATGAGCGCGGTAACGATGCCGGCGGTGTGCGCGGCGCGCATGCCGCCGCCCTCCAACACGAGCGCCACGCCGGCAACGTTGGCTGGGGCGACCGCCGGGGCGGGCTGCATGGCTTCGGGAGCGTTGGCGGGGGCGACTGCCGGGGCGGGCTGCGCGGCCCCGGAAGCGTTGGGCGGAGCCGCTGCCTCGGAAGGTGTACTGGTCGACTCCATGTTGGCCCCTTTCTCGTCCTGGCGGTCTATGACATTTTAGCACGACGAAGTGAAGAGGTTCTGATCCGCCCCGGCGCCCGGCCGTTTGCCAAGGTCTATGCTTGTGCCGAAGTGACCACGCTCGAGAATCGAGGCTCCCATGCCCATCACCATCACGGACCCAACCGAGGCCGCCGCCGAGCTCAAGGCTCGCGTCGAGCGCCACGAGCGCATCGTCTTCTTTGGCGGAGCGGGGATCTCCACGGCCAGCGGCATCCCGGATTTCCGCAGCGTTGACGGCTTGTACAACCAGAAGTTCGACTACCCGCCCGAGACCATGCTTTCCCACGGCTTCTACGAGACCCATCCTGCCGAGTTCTTCGAGTTCTACCGCACGAAGATGATCGCGCTGGGTGCCAAACCCAACCAGGCGCACCTCAAGCTCGCCGAGCTCGAGCGCGAGGGCAAGCTCACCGCCGTGGTGACACAGAACATCGATGGCCTGCATCAGGCAGCGGGGTCTAAGCACGTGCTCGAGCTGCATGGCTCGGTCCATCGCAACGTCTGCCAGCGCTGCGGCGCCACCTACTCGGCAGAGTGGATTATGTCGCGCGAGCATGAGGATGGGCACGGGGTCCCCGTCTGCCCCGAGTGCGGCGGCGCGATCAAGCCCGACGTTGTCCTCTACGGCGAGGCTCTTGACGACCGCGTGGTCCGTGAGTCCGTGCGCACGATTCAGCAGGCAGACATGCTGATCGTGGGAGGGACGAGCCTCGTGGTCTATCCCGCCGCGGGTCTGGTCGACTATTTCCTCGGCCAGGAGCTCGTGGTTGTGAACCGCGACCCCATCCCCGTGAGCTCGCGTGCCAGCGTCATCATCCAGGCCGATATCGCCAAGGCCTTCGACTTCTAGATTCCGGGGCGGTATCGTCGCGACTTCCGATTTCCGGCGCTTGCCGCGATTCGGCCCGTAAGAAGGCGACGGGGCAGCGTTGTCGCGGCTTCCGATTTCCAGCGCTCCCAAGCCGATGCTGCCAAGGCGTTTGGCCCTTGGTAGCGTTTCTCTGGGTAAATAAGTCGTCCATGCTTGGGACGCTTGCTCGGGCAAACGCCTTGACTGGCCGAGCAAGCGTCCCTAAATAGCTTTTGTGCCGCTGAAAAACTAGGGGATAGCGACTGTGAGCAGCCAAACGGAGTCCAGTCGAGTAGACCCCTCATTTTTTGCCGTAAAACCCCAGTTGAGACTTTGGCTCAGACGGCCGTCTACTTGAGCAAAGACAATTTGGCTGCTCACTGTCGATATCCGCTAATAAAACAGCGGCAATTTCGAGGCGAGCTTGGCTGTTTGAGTGGCGAGCTTGGCTGTTTGAGCGGATGAGCCTCGTTATTTGAGGGAGAAACAGACCCCGGGGCGCCGCCCGTCTTCCGTGGGGCTCGTTCTGTGTTGGGTTTCCGCGTGACGGCGCGAAACCTGCACGCCCGCTACAATCGAGAGAGCTAATCACGACGGAGAGGTGCCTATGCTTCGAGAAGACCAGATGACCTGGCGCTGCGGAAAACAAGAGATATCGCTCGCACGCCCGCGCATTATGGGCGTGCTCAACGTCACGCCCGACTCCTTCTCGGACGGCGGCGCCCACGCCACGACCGCCGCTGCGATCGAGTGGGGCCTGCGTATGCTCGACGAGGGCGCGGACATCATCGATGTCGGCGGCGAGTCGACGCGCCCCGGGTTCACCGCGGTCTCTCCGGACGAGGAGGGCAAGCGCGTTATCCCCGTGATTCGGGCGCTGGTCGACGCGGGTGCCATCGTCTCGATTGACACGCGCCATCCGGAGGTCGCGCGCCTCGCCGTCAAGCTCGGTGCCTCCATCATCAACGACGTGACCGGCTTTACCAACCCCGAGATGGTGCGCGTCGCCCAGGAGAGCGATTGCGGCTGTATCGTCATGCACGCCGGCGAGGTCTCGGAGCGCGCGCCGCACCAGACCGTCACACTCGACTCCACCGCCGCCGCCCGCGCAGCCGCTGCTGGCCTCACGGGCACGGCATCCGGTGCGTCGGCCCTGCCCAGTGCCCCCACTGGTGCCGCCGCAAACGCCAAGGCCGCCGATATCGCCTCAGCTAGCGCGCCTGACGAACCCACCGCAGCCGAGCGCGCGGACGCCGCTGCTGCCGAGCGCCTCGACGAGGTCATGCGTCGCAGCGCCCGCGGCGTGACGAGCGCTTCTGTCTCCCTGGCGGGAGGCAACCGCCGCTTCACCCTGCCGGAGGAGGCGCCCATCATGCGTCGCGTCATGGGCTTCCTCGGCGACCAGGCCCGCGAGCTCATGCGTGCCGGCGTTGCCCGCGACCGCATCTGCATCGATCCTGGCCCCGGCTTCGGAAAGCTCGCGGATGAGGACGTCGTCATCCAGCGCGCCTGCGCCAAGATGGTTTCCATGGGCTACCCCGTGCTTTGCGCCGTCTCACGCAAGCGCTTCGTGGGCGCCGTCTCTGGCGTGGCGGAGGCTCCCGCGCGCGATGCCGCAACCGCTGGCGTCTGCATCGCGGCCGTGGCGGCGGGCGCTCGTGTCCTGCGCGTCCATGACGTGGCGGGCACCTCGCAGGCGCTCGACTCGTATTGGTCGATCGCTCATCCGGATCCGCGCCGCGCGTTCGTGGCGCTGGGCTCGAACGTTGGCGACCGCGTCGAGTACCTCGCCCGTGCCTGCGAGCTCATCAACGCCATCCCGCTCACGTGCGTCACCGGCGTCAGCCACGCCTATGAGACGGATCCCGCCTATGGCATCGCGCTCCCTGTCGCCAATGCCGTCGCTGAGATAAAGACCGAGCTCGCGCCACTCGTTCTGCTTGATGCGCTGATGGGCGTGGAGAAGCAGCTCGGCCGCAAGCGCGTCCCCGGACAGGAAGGCCACGGCCCCCGCACCATCGACTGCGATCTTCTCTGGATGGAGGGCGAGACCCACGCCGGTCGCAAGCTCACCCTGCCGCACCCGCTCCTAGGCGAGCGCGACTTCGTGCTTGTGCCGATGGAGGACCTCATGCACGACCCCGCCCGCTTCCTCACGCACGCGGGCATTTCGATCAAGCCGCGCGAGGAGCGAGTGGGCCTCGTCCGCGCTGACCTGGGAGAGATTTCATGGGAGTAACTGAGGCGGAGGGCGCCGATCGCGTCTCCGGGGCCCCCGAGCTGCAAATCGTTGCCAGCACGGGGTCGACGAACGACGATGTCATGGAGCTGGGCCGCGGCTCTGCCCCGCACGGCGCCTGCATTGCCGCCCACGAGCAGACAACCGGTCGCGGCCGCCGTGGCCACGGTTGGGGCTCCCCCTCGACGGGCCTCTACCTCTCCGTGCTTCTCCGCCCGGACGTCCCGATGAGCCACTATATGGGCATCTCGGCCGTGTGCGGCATGGGCGTGCTCGACGCGCTGCGCTCCCTTGGCGTCACCCGTGCGGCCCTTAAGTGGCCAAACGACGTCGTGGTTCCCGCCGCGGACGGTTCCAGCTCTGATCGAAAGCTCGCGGGAATCCTCGTCGAGGCGGGTACGGGCGAGTCCGGCATGTTCGCGGTCTGCGGCATCGGCGTGAACCTCGAGTGTCCGGTGCTCGAGGGTGACATGGGCAGCGTGAACCCGCTCGCCCCTGCCGGCATTGCGGACGCAATGGCCGAGGGCACCGAGGCTCCTGGCTTCGACGAACTCGCGCAGGCCATCCGCGACGCCGTGGTGGCTCGCGCGGACACCTGGGCTGCCGCCGTGAACTCGGGCCACGCCGTGGCTGGCCCGCTGGCACCCGTGCTCTCGGAGTATTTCGATGCGCTACCGCTCATGGGTTCGCGCGTTGACGTGGTCTACCCCAACGGTAACGTCGCCGCGACGGGTGACTTCGTGGCTGTCGACGTTTGGGGGCGCGCGACCGTTCGTCTGGGGGATGGCCGCGAGGTCGTCGTCTCGAGCGAACAGGCGAGCCTGCGCCGCGCCGCGAAGTAGGCGCTCGCGTGTACCGTTCGCGCTTACGCCTGGTGCATGCTCCAGATGCGCCAGACTCCGCGCAGTGTGAGGTCCATGTCGACCGAGTCAAAGACGTCCGTTGCGCGCTCGATGACGCGCGAGAGGCCGCCCGTGGCGATAACCGGGCAGTCGAGGACCTCCTTGCGCGCCGCCCGAACTGCGTGCGCGCGCCTCTCGTCGCTTCCCGCGAAGGAGGCCAGCGCCTCCCGCTCCGCCTCGTCGGCAAGCTGGTTCTTTATGCGGCGGACGAGGCCTTCCGCCTGGGCGGCCACGCCCAGCACGAGGCCAGACTGCAGCGCGTGCTCCGTCGTGTCGCCGATGGGTGCGGGCGGGACCTCGATGGGGATGGTCGCGAGCTTGGCGGCACGGTCGAACAACGCGGTCGCGGAGAGCATGAGGCCCGGCGCGATGCATCCGCCGCGATAGCGACCGTGGAAATCCACCACGTCGATGTTCGTCGCGGTGCCAAAGTCCACGACGATCGCGGGCGAGCCATAGGTGGCGTGCGCCTCGACGGCATTGGCGATGCGGTCCGCACCCACCTGCGTGGGGTAGGGCATGGCGATCTCCACGCAGCAGTCCGTACTGCCGTGGATGAGGTAAGGCCTGGCGCCGAAGGCGTCCGTGAGCGCCGCGTCCCACATCTTGGTGAGAATGGGCACGACGCTAGAGACGGCCGCCGCCTCGATGTCGCTGGCCTCGTAGTCGCGCAGCGCAAGGAAGCTGCGGAGATGCGCGTGAAGCTCGTCAGAAGTGTCTGCGCGGTCCGTCTTGAGGCGCCAGCGCTGGCAGACGCTGCCATTCTCGAGCAGGCCGATGGTGGTCTGGGTGTTGCCTACGTCAATCGCGAGGAACATGGTTGCCCCTTTGCCGTGGCCGCGTGAAGTGGCGGCATCGTGGAGCCTGGCGTGTTTGGACACTCAAACTCCAACAAATTCGTGACATGAAACAAAGCCCATGCTACCATTCAAAGGCTTGAAGCCTTGGTCGGAAACCAAGGCATCTCCGGACCATCCCCGGGGAGTTCCATTGCCTGGTCGGTAACCAGGCGCGAAGCAAGAAGGAGTCCTGCAATGAAGAAGGGTATCCACCCGGATTACGTCGAGTGCACCGTCCGCTGCAGCTGCGGCAACACTTGGACCACTCGCTCCACCGTCTCTTCCCTGACCGTCGACCTTTGCGACAAGTGCCACCCGTTCTACACCGGCCAGCAGAAGCTCGTTGACACCGGTGGACGCGTCCAGCGCTTCGCCGACAAGTTCGGTGGCGCCGCTGCCGCCCAGCTCGAGAAGGCCGCTGCCGCCAAGGCCGCTCGTGAGGCCAAGGCCGCCGAGGTCGAGGCTGCTCGCAAGGCCGCTCGTGAGGCCAAGGTCGCCGAGAAGGCCAAGCGTGCTGCTGAGTACGCCGAGAAGGCCGCTGCCGAGGCCGCCAAGGCTGAGGCCGAGGCTCCCGCCGAGGTCGCCGCTGAGGCCACCGAGACCGAGGCTGCCGCCGAGTAGCATTTCGCTCTCATAGCACGAATAAGCCCCGCATGGCATTGAGCCGTGCGGGGCTTTTTGTGTGCCCGGGGCGCTTGTTTCGCGCGGGGTGTCTGCTTCGCGCGGGGCGCTTGTTTCGCGCGGGGTGTCTGCTTCGCGCGGGGCGCTTGCTTCGCGCGGGGTGCCCGCGCTCTTGGCAAGATGCACGCAAAAAGCGGGGCGTCCATGTGGAGCGCCCCGCCTCGTTCGATTCTCTATGCAGGTTTGACCCAGAAGCGCCCCGCCTCCACGTCAGTCGGGCCCTAGACCAGCTTCAGGTGCGGGCGATTGTCGCTCTCGCCGTGGTCGCAGCAATCGTCGCCGTGGCCTCCGCAGCAGCAGTCGCCCTCGTCGTGGGCGTGGCTGTGCTCGCCGCAACAGCACTCGCCCTCGCCATGGCCGTGACCGCCGCAACAACCGCAGCAGTATCCGTCGTCCTCGGGGAAGGTCCAGTTCGCGCGCTCGGCGAGCATCTGCTCGACGCGCTTCTCGGCGTCCTTCGCACTCTCGTGCTCGTAGGTGACCTCGGCCTCCGCCGCGAGGATGTTCCTCACCTTCGTGCGAACGGCGGCGCGCAAGAGGTCATCGAGCGCGTTGTGGGCGCGTGCGTCCTCGATGATCTGCTTCGCCATGGTAGGCGAAACCTCGAGCACGCCGGGCAGCTCGGACTCGTCGGCGACGATGGCATACTCGTCTGCGAAGGCGTCAAGCGCGGCCTCCTGGGTGGCGAGCTCGATTGCCTGGTTGGCAAGCATGGCCTGGAAGTCCTCCGGGCTCATTCCCATGCCGGAGAGGACGGCCTCGAGGGGCAGGCCCTGCTGCTGGGTGTACTGCTGGTAGCCCTGGATGAGGCTGTCCGACGCCGTCTGGACAAGCTGGGCGGGTACGCTCTGCTCGAGACGCTTGGCAAGCTCGGTGGCGCAGAGCGAGGCCTTGGAGAACTCCGAGTACGCCTGGTTCATGCGCTCCTGCTCGCTGCGGATCGCATCGCGCAGGGCGGAGAGAGACTCGATGCCCTCGAAGTGCTCGGCGACCCACTCGGTGCGTCCTCGCCTGCGTGACCGCGAGAGCGCAGTGCGCCGTTGAGCTCGGCCTCAACTTCGCGCTCGCTGACGTGGGGGATGGTGATGGCGATCTGGACGGGGTCGTATGAGGAGAGCGTGAAGTGATAGTGGCCCTCGATGAATAGGGGCTCGGGCTTGTTGGCCATGGGTCCTCCGGTGCGTGTGCTTGCAGACTGTAGTAGCGTACCCCTAACAAACGTAGCCAACCACGCCGAGATGGGCGCGAGGGGAGAACCGTGGCAAAAGACGAGAAAATTGCTGAGGAGGGCGAGCTGTTCCGCACGCACATCGGCGGTTCGGCGTTGACCGAGGGAGCGATGATGCGAGGCAAGCTCTCGTGGGCCGTCGCTGTTCGCGAGCCGAGTGGGCGCGTCTACGTCGAGGAGCATGAGCTGCCGGATCCGGCGTCACGCACCGCCTGGCGCCATTGGCCCCTTGTGCGCGGCTGCGTTTCGTTCGTCGAGTCGATGGCGCTCTCGTTCAAGGCGATGAACCTCGCGGCTGATCATGCCTATGACGCGGAGGGCGAGACCTTCGCATCGCTTCTCGCCGCCGGGCGCGTCCCCGACGCGGCCGATCCCGCCGCTGCCTCGGGTGCCGCCGACGGCGAGCCCATTCCCGATTCCGCCTCCGCCGCCGGCAGCGAGTCGGCAGACCCCGCCGCTGGCCCCGACGCCTCTGCCGCTGAGCCCGCCTCCGTCGAGCCCGACGCCATATCACCTCTCCTGATGGGCGTCTCCGCTGCGCTGGGCATCCTCCTCGGCGTGGCACTCTTCATGGTTGTGCCGGTCTTTGTGGCGAACCTGCTGGTAGGGGACTACGCCCCTGACAACGCCATTCGCTGGAACCTCATCGAGGCGTGTCTCCGCATCGCGATTTTCGTGGCCTACATCTGGGCCATCGGCCTCCTGCCGGACATGCGCCGCGTCTTTGGCTATCACGGCGCGGAGCACCTCTGCATCCACTGCTTCGAACACGGCCTGCCGCTCACGCCGGAGAACGCCAGGCGCTTCTCGCGCCTGCACGTTAGGTGCGGCACGGCGTTCCTCATCATGACGATGCTCGTGGCGATTTTTGTGAACACACTCGTACCCGTGGCGCTGTGGGCGGAGGAGCTGGGCATCGCGGGCGCGGGCCGCACTGCGTTCGTCGCAGCGAGCCGCATCGTGTTGCTCCCCCTTGTTGCGGGCCTTTCCTACGAGGTCACGGTGAAGTGGGCGGGTGCCCATCCCGAGCTGCGACTCGTTCGTGCCGTGTTGTGGCCGGGCCTCCAGATGCAGCGGCTCACCACGCGCGAGCCCGACGACGGCATGCTCGAGTGCGCGATTGCCGCGCTCGAGTGCGTGCGCTCCCGCGAGGAGGCTGCCGGCATAGACGCCGACGTGTGCCGCGCGGGCTAGACACAGCGCTGAGCCGCGGGCCCTGCTACTCGGCTGCGCGCGTTGCCACCTGCTCGGTTTCGCGTCGTGTCAGCGAAGCCGCTGACCTAGCGTTTCGAGCTGAAGAGGTTCGCGACGACGCCGGCCGCGCTGGTGCCGGCGTTGGCGATGCCCTTTGAGATGGCCTCGCCTACAAGCAGGCCGATGATCTCCGTCACGGCGTCGCGCACGTCTGTGTCGATCGTGGAGTAAGCGCGCGCCACGCGCAGGTACGACGCGGGCGCGTCCTCGGAGAGCTCGCCCATCGTCTTGCCGCCCGCCTCGAGCGCGTCGAAGAAGCAGCTCGTGAACCTGCGGCGGAAGTCCATGTCGTGATCTTTGATGGCGTTCGAGAAGATCTCGCCAAAGCGAAGCGCCCGCGCGTCGATCACGTCGCGGCGCTCGAAGCGATTGCCCTTAACCTGCCAGTTCATGCCGCTGTGCTGCATGACGCCCGAGGTCGCCGAGGCGACGACCTCGTATGGGTACGGTTGGCTCATGATCTGGCCCACGACGCAGAACTCGGGCACATAGCGGCGCACCTTGGGCGCGATCGCCTCGAGCTTGGCCCCGTTCACGGTGCTCTCGTCAAAGCCGGGGCCGTCATGCACCCAGACGTCAGCGATACGGCGCTGCGTGCGCCAGCCAGACATTGCCACGGCATAAACGGCCAGGTTGGCGCCCTTGGAGTGGCCACCCACGCGAAGGGTGCCGCGAGTTGACTTGCGCGTGGCCTCGAGGTATCCGAGCGCGCGCGTCTGGGCGCCTACCACGGTGTAGGTCATGGCGAAGTCCTCGCGCCACCCGGCGAACGTGTCATCCGTGCCGCGGAAGGCGGCGTACGTGCTGCCGTCTCCCAGCTTCACGCTGATGGCGGCGAACTGCTCGCCCGCCGCGTCATCCAGGTGCTCCGCATAGTGGAAGAGGCGTGCGTTGGCGAAGCGCTCACTTGCCGCCATGGCCTCGAGGACGAGGGGCGTGAGGGGAGAAACGAGGCCGCCGGGGGCGCCGTCATCCTTCACGTGGAGGGCGGCAAAGCGCTTGGCGGCCTGGCGAACGGTGATGCCATGCCCCTCCTCGTCCACGACGCCAGAGAGGTCAAGATACGAGAGCTGGCACAGGATGAGGCTGTCTACCTCGTTGAACGGATCGATATCAAAGGTGAGGTCTCCTCGCCAGGAGAGGTAGTCGAGGATGTTGCCCATGCGTCGCCCTTCGCTCTTGTCTGCCATGCACCCATGATGCCCAGAATCGCGGATATCCTTGCGGGGGATGCCCCGCGTCTGCGCCGCGCCTTCACAACTGCCGCGCCTTCACAACTGCCGTGCCGCGCGCCACGCCGTCGCCCCACCCGCGTCACCGTGCGCCCGCATCTGCGCCGTGCCACCTGCGTCACCGTGTGCCTGCGTCTGCTGCGCCACCGGCGTTGCCGCGTGCCCGCATCTGCGCCGTGCCTTCACAACCTGGGGTTCAGCGGTGCACGCTGTGCCCATCTCGGGGTATGATACGTGGGCTTATTCGAAAGGGGATCCATGTATCTGAGGCGCGACAAACTCTAGCTGCCTTGCCATGATGCCGACGGCGAAGTCGCCGCGGCCCCTCACCCCTGTCGATTTTGCGACCGCGTGGGCCTCGCCCCGGCCGCCAACCACCCAAGGAGTTCGTATGCGTGACAAGCTTGAGAAGCTGATTCTGGCTTATCAGGAGCTCGAGAAGAAGCTTTCCGATCCGTCGGTCGTCTCCGATCAGAAGGAGTACGCGCGCCTCGCCAAGGAACACGCCAGCCAGGCTGACCTCGTGGCCGCTGCCCGCGAGTACCTTGGCGCCCTCGATGACATCGAGGCTGCCAAGGAGATGCTGCGTGACACCTCCGACGCGGACGAGAAGGAGATGCTCCAGGAGGACATCTCCGCCAACGAGGAGAAGCTTCCCCATCTCGAGGAAGACATCAAGTTCATGCTCATCCCCGGCGACCCGAACGACGAGAAGGACACCATCGTCGAGATTCGCGCCGGCGTGGGCGGCGACGAGGCAGGTATCTTCGCCGGCGACCTCTTCAAGATGTACGAGCGCTTCATTGCCAGCAAGGGCTGGAAGACCGAGGTTCTCTCCAGCAGCCCGTCTGATTCCGGCGGCTTCAAGACCATCGAGTTCAAGGTCACGGGCGACAAGGTCTACTCCGTCATGAAGTACGAGAGTGGCGTCCACCGCGTCCAGCGCATCCCGAAGACCGAGAGCCAGGGCCGCATCCAGACCTCGACGGCCACCGTCGCGGTCCTTCCTGAGGCCGATGAGATCGACATCCAGATTGACCCCACCGAGCTCCGCATCGACACCTATTGCGCTTCTGGCCCTGGTGGTCAGTGCGTCAACACCACCTACTCCGCTGTGCGCATCACGCACCTTCCCACCAACACCGTGGTGCAGTCGCAGGACCAGCGCTCTCAGATCCAGAACCGCGAGGTCTGCATGCAGATGCTGCGCGCCCGTCTGTACGAGCAGGAGCTCGAGAAGCAGCAGGCCGAGCTCGGCGCCGAGCGTCAGAGCCAGATCGGCCACGGCAACCGTTCCGAGAAGATCCGCACATACAACCAGCCGCAGGATCGCGTGACCGATCACCGCATCGGCTTCAACAGCACCTACAACGCGGTGCTGCTTGGCGACGGCCTCTCCTCTGTGATCGAGGCACTCGCCGCCGCGGATCGTGCGGAGAAGCTCGCCCAGCAGGTGTAGCGAACGAGGCCAGCGGGTCCATTTCGGGCTAGGCTCACCCCATCCGGGGCTTTGCATTCAAACGAGGAGGCCGGCGGGAATGCTCCTGCCGGCCTTTTGCTTGCGTCTTCTTGCGTCTTCTTGCGCCTGCTCGCGGCGACTGCGCCGCGCATGAGCCGTGCGACGCCGCGCCTGGGCTCCCCCTCGTCCGCGGCGCGGCCTCGTTGCGACGCTCGGCGTCCTATGCGTGCTTGCGATGGTCCTGGTAGTTGGCGAGATACGTCGCGAACTCTGGTGAGGTGTCAGAGTTGCCCGTGCGCCAGGCCTTGTGGTCGATGATGGCGCTGGGCTCGCCCTGGCCCCTCTCTGCGAAATGGGCGTCGATGTAGGCGATAAGGCCGTCGAGTGCGTTGAGCTGATCGGTGGGGGTAGTCGCCCTCGCCGCCCATGTGCACCATCTCGATGCCCACCGAGTACGAGCTCATGCCGTAGTCCGGGCAGGCCGAGCCAATCGAGGTGGTTCCGCGCTTGTCGTCGCGGCTCTCGTCCTCCACGTCATAAAGCTCGTTGTGGCCGGCGTCGCCAAAGTCGGCGTGGTGCGTGATGCGGTCGATTCCCGCGCACTGGGCGATGTAGCCGTCCTTGCCCACCACATATTGGGAGGCGACGAGCTTGCCGTTGTCCGCCCAGTAGCTGATGACGTCCTCGGGTTCGCCTCCGCCCTCGGTGTCATGAAGCATTGCGTGACGCGGTCTCATGGGCTGGCTTACAGGTGGCTGGAGCCTCGGGCCTGCTCGATGGCCTTGATGGCATCGGCGTTCTGCTTCTCGGTTGTGCTCAGGGCCACGGTTGAGTCGAACGTGTCAGGGTCAATGGGTTTCTCGTGTACCAAGGCTTGCTGTTGAAGTAGCTCTGGAGCTCCGAGTTACGGAAACCGCGGCCGTGGCGACGAGGACGATGGCGGCGATGACGGCGGCGAGCGTTCCGCGGCTCATCCCCTTCTGCGGCGTCTGTCTGACGGAGTTCTGATCGTAGTCATATGCGGGCTGCTGTGGAACGCTTTGGTAGGAGGGCTGCGCGGGAGCCTGATACGTCTGCTGCGCGCCTGTGGGTGCGACGACGGTCTGCGAGGGACCTGCTTCCTGCCGGGGAGCCGGGGCGTTAACGGGCTGTCCGCAGCTGGCGCAGAAACGGGAACCTTCGGGCAGCGCGGCTCCGCAGTGGGTGCAAAACTGCAAAACACGGGCTCTCCTCGCATCGTGGTCTGGCTATGTGCAGTCTAGCGCTCGAGACGGGGTGCGTCCGCTTTCAGCTCATTGGCAAACGGAGTGCGTTGCTTGTCAGATTTCGAGGCCGCGCCCTCCTTGAGGTTAGTATTGATGCGACAAACTCCGCGCGGTGCGGCAACATGCCGGCCAAGCGTCACGAATCGGGAGGACCCATGCCCCAGGAGAACGTCTGGACCATCAAGCGCTGCCTCGAGTGGACCCGTGATTACCTTGCGTCCAAGGGGGATGACCACTCTCGCCTCTCCGCGGAGTGGTTGCTTAGTGCCGCGACGGGCAAGGACCGCACGGGTCTCTACATGTCCTATGACGAGCCGCTCGATCCCGCCGAGCTCGACCTCATGCATGGGTTCGTCGCCCGCCGCGCCAAGGGGGAGCCGCTCCAGTACATCTCTGGCAAGACGAGCTTCCGCTTCATCGAGGTCGCCTGCGCGCCCGGCGTCCTCATCCCTCGCCCGGAGACCGAGCTTCTGGTCGACGCCGCCCTCGAGGGCATTGACGCCGCGGCTGCGGCGCCCGAGCTCCGCGTGCTCGAGGTTGGTTGCGGAACGGGCTGCGTGAGCTGCGCCATCGCAAGCGAGCGCCCGGGCACTTGCGTCATTGCGACGGATATTTCGCCTGTCGCCGCCGGCCTTGCTCGCAAGAATCGCGACGCACTTGGCCTTACGGATTCGGTTGACATCGTGGAGTGCGACCTCGCCTCTGGCGTACCCGTGGAGCTCATGGGCACGTTCGCCGTTCTCGTCTCGAATCCTCCCTACATTCCGGACGAGGTGATGCGCCAACTTCCTTCTGAGGTCGCGGATTTCGAGCCCGAGCTCGCGCTTGCCGGCGGCGTGGATGGCCTCGATTTTTACCGCCGCTTGCTTGACCTCGCGCCTCGCGCCCTCATGCCGGGCGGCATGTTCGCCGTCGAGCTTCACGAGGATTGCCTCGGTGCGGCGGCGGATCTCGCGCGTGCCCAGGGCGGCTGGAAGAGCGTCGAGGTTCGCCGTGATCTTACGGGCCGCACCCGTTTCCTCGTCGCCGTTCGCGAGGGGGAGCTTCCCATGGCTGAACCTGAGCACCTTCCGGAGGGCCGCATCGAACCATGCGACCAGAGCGATCCTTCGCCCGAGGTAATTGGGGATGCTGCGTCCGTGCTTCGCGCCGGCGGGGTCGTCGTCATGCCGACGGACTCTGTCTATGGCATCGGTGCCGCCGCGACACCTGGCAACCCCGGCCATCGCCGCATCTTCGACATCAAGCGCCGCGATCTTGCGCAGACGCTCCCGCTGCTCGTGGCAGACCCAGAGGAGCTCGATCGCCTCGCGGCGGATGTTCCGTCATGGGCACACCATCTGGCGGAGCGTCTCTGGCCCGGTGCCCTTACGCTCGTGGTTCGTGCGAGCGAGGCGGTGTCGTCCGAGTTTTGCCGCGAGGACGGCACGGTGGCCCTGCGCGTGCCCGACTCGCCCCTCGTTCGCGCGCTTGCCCGCGAGGTGGGTCCGCTTGCCGTTACGAGCGCTAACACGCATGGCATGCCGGCGCCGGCGACTTCGGATGATATCGAGAGGCGCATCGCTGAGGCGGCGGACCTTACGCTTGCGGCCGGTCCCACGCCTGCGGGCGAGGCGTCGACCATCGTTGGCGTGACCTCCGCCGAGCCCCGCATCGTACGTCAGGGTGCCATCCCGGCGGATGTCATCGAGGCCCTCGTCCAGGCGTAGCGCCGCCCGTCCCTCCCTTCGAGCTCGTCGGAATTACCGCTCACCATAAATTGGGGGCCTTCCGTGCAGGTCGGCAGCCCTCCCGCCGACGCGTCCAGGCGCGCGCGGGAACATTCCCATACGCTGTGGAAGGTGACAATAAGCGGCCAGAGGCGGTTAGGAGACGGACATGGCAACCATCATGGACAGCGTTATGAGCTCGGCCGTGAGCCCCGCGGGGCTGGGCGGAACGCCGGCTTCCGATGGCTGCATCATGGCGCTCGACGCCGGCACGACGAGCGTTCGCGCGATCCTCTTTGACGAGTTTGGCCGCCGCATAGCTGTGGCGCAGCGACCACTCACCATGAAGTACCCGCACCCTGGCTGGGTCGAGCAGGATCCGGTCGAGATTCTCTCCGCGCAGGTCGCCTGTATGATCGAGGTGCAGTTCAAGAGTGGAATCCACTCGAATCGCATCAACGCCATCGGCATCACAAACCAGCGCGAGACCGTCATCGTGTGGGATCGCCAGACCGGCCAGCCCATCTATGATGCCGTCGTGTGGCAGTGTCGCCGCACCGCACCGCTCGTCGAGAGGGTCGTCGCGGAGGGTCACGGCGAGCTCATCCGCGAGCGCACCGGCCTCGTGCCAGACGCGTACTTCTCCGCGACCAAGATCGCCTGGATCCTCGACAACGTCGACGGCGCCCGCGAGATGGCGGAAGCGGGCCAGCTCATGTGCGGCACGGTCGACACGTGGCTCATCTACAACCTCACCCGCGGCAAGGTCCACGCGACGGACTTCACGAACGCGAGCCGCACGATGCTCTTCGACATCCACAAGCTCGACTGGGATGACGAACTCTGCGAGATCTTCGGCGTGCCGCGCTCCATGCTGCCGGAAGCGCGCCCCTCGTCTGGCGACTTCGGCGAGGTCAGCGCGGATATCATGACGCATCATCCGCGCATCCTCGGTGTCGCGGGAGACCAGCAGGCGTCGCTCTTTGGCCACTGCTGTTTTAAGCCTGGCAGCGTCAAGAACACGTACGGTACGGGCTGCTTCATGCTCATGAATCTCGGGGGCAATGCCGTGACCTCCAAGAACGGGCTCGTTACGACGGTCGGCATCGCCGAGGGAGGAGCCATCGATTACGCGCTCGAGGGCTCGGTGTTTCAGGCCGGCTCCGTCATTCAGTGGCTTCGCGACGGCCTGGGCCTTATCGATAGTGCGGAGGAGACGGCCGCGCTCGCGTGCTCCGTGCCAGACACGGACGGCTGCTACGTCGTGCCGGCGTTCACGGGCCTTGGCGCGCCCTGGTGGAGGTCCGACGCTCGCGGTGTCATAGCGGGCATCACGCGTGGTACGGACAAGGCGCGTCTCGTGCGCGCGGCGTGCGAGTCCATGGCCTATCAGACCTACGACATCCTCAAGGCCATGGAGGCGGATTCCGGTCGTGCCCTGACCTCGCTCGAGGTCGACGGGGGAGCGGCCAACAACCACTTCATCATGCAGTTCCAGGCAGATCTTCTCGGCATCGACGTGGTGCGTGGCCAGACGTCAGAAAGCACCGCCCTCGGCGCCGCGTTCCTCGCAGGGCTTGCGTCGGGCTTCTGGACCGATAGGGACGAACTCGCGG
>OLOH01000836.1_pt1 | contig 19899 bp, 16 predicted proteins | sample 1673221 | NCBI WGS metagenome assembly OLOH01 (sample SAMEA3136767, study PRJEB25190) | human gut metagenome
CAGCCGCCGGAGCGGTGCTTAAGCCGTAAGGCGGGAATTGTGCGGTATTGCCTTATGTTATCCCACAAATCTTTCGTTTCGTCAACGCTTATTTCTTATCAAACGCTTCGCGGCGCTTGGTGGACAGGCGGAACATCTCTTCCAGGCCTTCCCGGTCGTCGTTGACGAGCTTTTCCTTCATATCCTGCAAGGCGCTGTCAAACATATCGATCTCCGAAATCAGGTTGTCCTTGTTCCACAAAAACAACTCCGCCCACATTTTGTCGTTGATACGCGCAATTCTTGTCAAATCCCGGAAGGAATCGCCGGTGTAATTCGCAAGTTCGGAGTTATCCGCCGCACACATCAGGCTGACGGCGATCGCGTGGCACAGCTGGCTGACATAGCCGATCATGTGGTCGTGCTCGGCGGGGGTCAGTACGCTGATTTGCTTGAAGCCCAGCGCCTCAGCCAGATCGCGGCACCAGTCGATGCTCGCCTGGGTGTTTTTCTCCGTCGGCGTGATGATGAAGTTGGCCGGGGCAAAGTTGACCTCGGCACTGTGGGCAATGCCGCTCGTCTCGCGGCCTGCCATCGGGTGGCTGGCGATGAACTCTACCCCGTCAGGCAAAGCAGCCTGCACAGGCTCAACCACGCCGCGCTTGACGCCGGAGACGTCCGTCACCATTGTGCCGGGGCGGATATATTGGCCGTACTGCGCGACCCATTCCAGCAAAATGGTGGGATAGAGGCCGAACACGATGCAGTCGGCCGCCCGGATCAAATCCTCAAAATCCGCGTTTTTGCCTGCGCGGATATAGTCATGCTGCAAGGCATAGTCCAGCGTCGCCTGGCTGTGGGTAATGCCGGTCACGTTGTAACCCTTCTGGCTCAACACCTGGGCGTATTTGCCGCCCAGCAGTCCCAGGCCGACAATCAGATAGTTCTTGCTTTTGTCCAGCATACAAAATCACGCCTTCATGTCAAATTCATTCGTTTTGTCCGTGGAAAGCTCCACCTTGGCACCCAAGCCGCGCAACACGTTCCAGAACGCGGGCCAGCTCTTGTCCACAGCCTCGGCCCCGCAGAGCAGAGCAGGCAGGCCGCTGGCAATGGCTGCCACGGCCAGTGCCATGACAATGCGGTGGTCGTTATGGCCAGACAGCGGCGCGTTCGGCGCGTGGAGCGCCACGCCCTGAATATGCACGGTGTCGCCGTCCACCTCAATGCGTGCGCCCATCTTTTGCAGCTCATCCCGCATAGCTTCGATTCTGTCGGACTCTTTCAGGCGCAGACGGCCCGCGTTGGTGATGACTGTTTCGCCACTGCAAAAGCAGCCCAGCGTGAACAGGATCGGCCCCAGGTCCGGGCAGTCGGCCAGGTCGATCTTGGTGGCTTTGAGCAGGCTGCGGTCAAAGTGGTAGCCGCCCTCGACTTCCTTAAATTTGCCGCCGCAGCGCTTTAAAATGTCCAAAATGACCTTATCGCCCTGCTGGCTGTCGGGGTTTAAGCCGGTGATGGTGATGCCGCCGATGACGCAGCCCAGCACAGCCAGGAATGCCGCCTGGCTGTAATCGCCCTCGACTGCAAAATCGCTGGCCGTGTACCGCTGCGGCGCGGCCACGCGGTACATCATGCTGCCATTTTTGCGGGCGCGGGCCGACACCTTGACGCCGAACTGCTGCATCGCGTCGATGGTCAGATCCACATAGGAATGGCTCTCGTAGGGGGGCAGGACCTCGATGCTGCTCTCAGAGTCCATCAGCGGCGCGGCAAACAGCAGGCCGCTGATGAACTGGCTGGACACATCGCCGGGCAGGGTGAACCCGCCGGGGCGCAGGCGGCCAAAAATCGTGATGCCCTCTGGCGTCTGCTCAAAATGCAGGCCTTGGCGGTCAAACAGCATTTGATACACTGCCTGGGGGCGGTCAAACAGCCGCCCTGCACCGGTAAAGCGCACTTTCTGGGCCGTCAGGCTGAACAGCGGTATCATAAACCGCAGCGTTGACCCGCTTTCGTTGCAGAACACCGGGCGCGTCACCGTCACAAAGCCCCCCGCTGTGCCGTGGCCTTTGATGGTCAGGGAGTGGGGCTCCTCGGTGATTTTGGCACCCAACTGGGCCGCTGCGCCCAATGTGGCGCGGATGTCCTTACTGTACTCGATATTCGTGATATGGCTTGTGCCGTCCGCCAAAGCAGCGCACAAAACTGCACGGTGGGCCGCACTTTTGCTGGGCGGCACTGTGGCTGTGCCGCTCAGGCGGCTGACATGAATCTTCGCGTCCAATTTACATCTCCCGGCCGATGGCGGCGGCGACCTTGCGGCACTTGGCGATCACATCGGCAAACTTATCGGGTTTCAGGCACTGCGCGCCGTCGCTCCAGGCGTGGGGCGGGTCGTCATGGACCTCAATTTCCAGGCCGTCCGCACCGGCGGCCACTGCAGCCAGGGCCATGCTCTCGATGTACTTGTAGTCACCGGTAGCGTGGCTGGGGTCGACGATGATGGGCAGGTGGGTCTTTTCCTTGATGACCGGCACGGCGGACAGGTCCAGCGTGTTGCGGGTCGCGCGCTCAAAGGTGCGGATGCCGCGCTCGCAGAGGATGACGTTCTCGTTGCCGCCCGCCATGATGTACTCGGCAGACATGATCCACTCCTCGATCGTGTTTGCCAGGCCGCGCTTGAGCAGAATGGGCTTGTGCATCTTGCCGACGGCCTTGAGCAGCTGGAAGTTCTGCATATTGCGTGCGCCGATCTGCACGACGTCGACATACTCCTCGAACTCGGGGATATGGATCTCGTCCATCAGCTCACTGACGATGGGCAGACCGGTCTCCTCGCGGGCCTTGACCAGGTCGAGGATGCCCTCGGTGCCCAGACCCTGGAAGGAGTAGGGACTGGTGCGGGGCTTGTACGCGCCGCCGCGCAGGAAGTTTGCGCCGCCCGCCTTGACAGCCTTTGCCATCTTGATGGTGTGGGCCTCACCCTCGACGCTGCAGGGGCCGGCCATTACGGCGATGGGGGACTTGCCGCCGATCTTGACGCCGTTGACGTCCACGACGGTATCCTCGGGATGGAACAGGCGGTTGGCGCGCTTGTAGGGGGCAGACACACGGGTCACGTTCTCAACCCAGGGGTTGGCCAGCACGTCTTTTTCGGCAATTTTCGTCGTATCACCGACAAGGCCAAAGACGTTGTAATCCGTGCCGCGGATCAAGGTGACGGAAAGGCCCTGCTTCTCGAAATTGTCAACGATGCGATCCAGTTCAACCTGGGGCGTACCTTTTTTGGTGGAAATAATCATGGGGGAACCTCTTTTTTATATACTTTTTACTCTATAAAACAAACCTTTGGCTTCCCCCTCGGGGGAAGGCTTTTACAGCGTCTCATCCGCTTCAAACAGTTCTACTGCTTTATTCACGGCTTCTGTCAAGGTGCCGTTATTCTCCAAAACGGCGGTGGCGGCGGCCTCGTACAGCGGTGTGCGCTCGGCTTCCAGCTGCTTTAAGGCAGCCCCGCCCTTCGAGAGGGGACGCCCGCCCGTAGCCAGGCGTTCCAGCGGGCGACGCACCCACAGCACCGGTCCGTTCTGGCGCAGGGCGCGGGTGTTGGCCGGATTTTTGATGACCCCGCCGCCGCAGGCGATGACTTGGCTGTTGCCCTTGGCAACCTTGGCCAGCACTTCCGCCTCATAGCGGCGGAAAGCAGCCTCGCCCTCCTGGGCAAAGATGTCGGGAATATTATGCCCGGTGCGGCGTTCAATTTCCGCGTCCAGATCCACAAATCGCTTGCCCAGCCGCTTGGCCAGCGCCGCGCCCACCGTGGATTTGCCGCAGCCCGGCATCCCGATGATGGAGACATTCGCCAGCTCGTGCCGCAGACGGCGGCTGACAGCGGGGATGAGGGCCGCCGTATCCAGCTGCCTGCCGGTGAAATGCTCCGCCGCAAACACGGCCTGGGCTACCAGCATCTCAAAGCCGCCAGCCGCGGTCACACCGCAGTCCTCGGCCCGCAGCAGCAGCTCGGTGCGGAAGGGGTTGTACACCACATCCAGCACGGCTTCCAGTGCAGGGAAGGCTTTCGGGTCGATCAGGCACTGCCCGACATTCGGGAACATCCCGCAGGGTGTCGTGTTGACGATGATTTGCACATCGCGGCGGTGCATGGCCTCACTGTACAGCAGCGCACCGTCCTTACCGGTGCGGCTGGCGGTCAAAATTTCTTTTGCGCCGCCGTCGCGGCAGACCGCTGCGACCGTCGAATGCGTACCGCCTGTACCCAGAATCAGCACGGTTTTATCGGCAAAATCCACGCCGTGGGCCTTGGCCAAGTAAGCAAAGCCCGCGTAGTCGGTGTTGTAACCGTACAGCTTGCCGTCCCGATTCACAATGGTGTTCACCGCACCGATGGCCTTTGCCTTAGGGTCAACCTCGTCACAGTAGGGAATGACGAACTGCTTATACGGTATCGTCACATTGATGGCCGCAAACGCGCGTTTTTCCATAAACGCGCGGGCTTCTGCCCCGGTGGGCAGGGGGAGCAGGTCGTAGGTGTAATCCGCGATCTGCTCATGGATGATCTTGGAGTAGCTGTGGCCCAGCTTGCCGCCGATCAATCCGTACAGCGGTTGCTGCATAGTGTTCACTTCCTTTTACTCTTGGGGCAGGCCGTGCTTTTGGGCCAGGGTGCCGTACCGCACGGTCAAAAGGTCCAGCAGCCCGAAGGCCGTCAGGGTGTTCTGCACCACGGCGGCACGGGGCACAATGCAGGGGTCATGGCGGCCCTTGATCTGCAATTCTCCGTCGGTCTTGCCGATATAATCCACGGTATGCTGTTGTTTATAGATGCTGGGCGTGGGTTTGAGCACCGTGCGGAACACGATGGGCATACCGTTCGTGATGCCGCCGTTGATGCCGCCGTTCTTGTTGGTGGCAGTGGCAACCGTATCGCCGCGCATCGTGAAGGGGTCGTTGGCCTGGCTGCCGCGCAGGGCGGCAAAGCCGAAGCCCGCACCAAACTCGATGCCTTTGCAGGCGGGGATGGCGAACATCAGGTGGGCCAGCTCGCTTTCGACGCTGTCAAACCATGGTTCGCCGATACCGGCGGGCAGCCCGGTGACGATGGTCTCCAGAATGCCGCCGACACTGTCACCCTCGCTGCCCGCAGTGCGGATGGCCGTCTGCATGGCCTCCTCTTTTGAGGCATCCAGCAGGGCAAAATGCCCGGGCTGCGGGTCGGGCATCACCAGTCCCGCCGCGCTGGAAAGGGGCGCGTCCTGCACGCCCGCGCACTCGGCAATGTGGGTGTAGACTTTTACGCCCAAGCTGTTCAGCACGGTCTCGCAGATCGTGCCCGCCGCGACGCTGGCCGCCGTGATGCGGCCGGAGAAATGCCCGCCGCCCCGCGCGTCCTGAAAGCCTTCATACTTAGCGTAGGCCGTGTAGTCGGCGTGGCCGGGGCGCAGCAGGTCAGCAGTCTTGGCGTAATCACTGCTGCGGGTGTTCAGGTTGCGGACCATCAGGGTGATGGCTGTGCCGGTCGTGTGGCCGTTGTAAACGCCGGAGAGAAATTCCACGGCGTCGGCCTCGGTGCGGGCGGTGGAAAGCCCATCCCCCCGGGCGCGGCGGCGATCCATGGCTGCAGCGATGGCGGCCTCATCCACAGGCAGCCCCGCAGCCAGGCCATCCAGCACCGCCCCCACCGCAGGCCCATGGCTCTCGCCAAAAATCGTCATACTGACGGTATTTCCAAAGGTGTTTTTCATAAGTTTATCTCTTGTATATCTCCGCAGGGGTCGATGCAAGCATCCGCCCCTGCACACTCAATCTATGCCCAAGAAAGTCGGCAGCTCGGTCATCGGCAGCTTATCGGCGCGCCAGCAGCCAAGGCCGGGGCACTTGATGATGGTGATGGAATCCCCCCGGGCCTTTTTGTCGTGCTGCATGTAGGCCAGGACTTTTTCCTTGTTGGCCCCAGTGCGGGTGGGCAGGCCCAGCGTGCGGTAGATCGCCCGGGTACGCTTGAGCAGAGCATTGTCCTCAATCATCGGCAGCATGCCCAGCGCGACGCACTCGCCGTGGTACAGCCCGGTCGTGCGGCGGCCGCGCACACCACGCACGGCCTCGATGCCGTGGCCGATGGTATGGCCAAAGTTCAGGCAGGCGCGGACGCTGCCCTCGCGCTCGTCCTGTTCGACGATCTTCTTTTTGAACTTCAGACTGCGGTAGACGATCTGTTCAATATTTTCCTCGGGGTGCTCGCACTCAAACAGGGCGAACAGCTGCGGGTCGCCGATGATGCCGGTTTTCAGCGCCTCGGCCAGGCCGTTGACGATCTGGCGGCGGGGCAGGGTCTTCAGTGTGTCAAAATCGACGAGCACGACCTTCGGCTGCCAGAACGCGCCGACGATGTTTTTCGTTTCGCCCAGGTCGATGGCCGTTTTGCCGCCAATGGAGGAGTCCACCTGGGACAGAACCGTCGTGGGGCAGTTGACGAAATCGATGCCGCGCATATAGCTGGCAGCACAGAAGCCGCCCAGATCACCCACAACGCCGCCGCCCACGGCGACCAGCAAATCTTTTCGATCCATGCCAAATTCCAGCATGGCCTGCAAGACCTGGCCGTAGACTTTCAGGCATTTGCTGCCCTCGCCCTGGGGGATGGTGTAGACGGTAGAGTCCTGGCACTGGCCGGCCACGATTTTGGCGTAGTCGGCAGGCACGCCGGAATCCGTCAGCACAAAGACCTTGCGGCCCTGCACGTTGGTAAACTGGTGGAGATTGGCAAGGCAGCCGGCCTTCAAAATAATATCGTAGCTGCGGCTTTTAAGCTGCATCGTTAGTTTCATGCTTCGCACATCCTTTTTCTTCATGGCTTATTTCTCCGTACCGTCCAGAGTGAACGCACCCAGCAGCCGCAGGGTACTGCAAACAGGGGTCAGGGTGTCCAGCAGGGCCTGGCACTCTGCGCCGGTACTGCCCGCCGGGCAGACCAGCTGCACATAGAAATAATATTCAAACGGAACATGGGGCAGGGGGCGGCTCTTGATGCACTCCATGTTGAAGCCACGTGCGCCGATCTGATCCAGCGCGGCGGCCAGCTGGCCGGGCTTGTGGCGTGCTGTGAACAGCAGCGCCAGCCGCTGACCCTCGCCGGTCATGGTGGGGGCGGTGTCGGCGCGTTCAATGACGATGAACCGCGTCGTGTTGTCGCCTTCGGCGTTGATGCCGGGGGAGAGAATTTGCAGCCCGTACAGTTCCGCCGTCTCGGCGCTGGCAATGGCCGCAACGGTGGGGTCGCCCAGCTCAGCCACATGGCGGGCGGCATCGGCCGTGTTGCCCCAGGTGGCCGTTTTAAAGCCGTGCTGCTGCACAAAAACACTGCTTTGGGCCAGGGCCTGCGGGTGGCTGACAACGGTCTTGATCGTCTCCATCGTCGCGCCGGGCACAGCTACCAGGTCTTGCCGGATGTGCATATCGCACATTCTGGAAACGATGATTTCGGGGTGGGTGTACAGCAGGTCCAGCACGGTGGAAACATCACCCGCGCTGGAATTTTCAAACGGCAGAACGCCGAATTGCGCATCGCCCTTCTGCACAGCGTCAAAGACCTCGCCCCAGGTGGCAAAGGCGGATTCCCGCGCAAAGGGGAAGAGCCGCCGCAGCGTGATATGGCTCCACGCGCCGGGCACACCCTGATAGGCGGCGGTGTCCCGACCCAGCTGTGCCCGCTGATACGCACGGGAAACCGCCATGGCATCGTTTAAAAATGCGCGGTAGTAGGGGCGCAGCGTCTCATCGGCGATGCGGGCCGTGTTTTTGTCCAGCACAGCAGCCTCCCGCGCGGCGTCAAAGACCGGCTTGCCGGTCTCGGCCTTATAGCGTGCCACATCGGCCACCGCGCACATCCGCCGCTCAAACAGGGCGGCCATCTCCGCATCGACCATATCAATTTCTGCCCGGGCCTGCTGTAATAAGTCCATACATGAGGCTCCTTTTCCCAGATGAATTTTGCATTTCCGCAGCGCCCCGCCCCTACAGTACATCAGCATGACACGCGCTGTTTATTTATGCAGATAATTATAGTTAGTATACCATAAATAAAGCGCCGTCACAAGAGTGACGGCGCGAATTTTGGCGTATTTTAGCTTACCCGTGCAGGGCGCTGCGCAACGCGGCCAGCAGTTCAGCCTGATATTCCGGGCTGAAGGTGCCGTGCAGCAGCTTCGGCAGGGCTTCCTCCTGCAAGCGCCGCCAGCTGTCGGCCTCGCGGCCCGGCAGAATCGGCACAAAGGCCACGCCGTTGGCGGCGGCGGCCTGGGCGTCACCCATAGCGTCACCCACCATCATGACCTTGCGGCTCTCATACCCGCAGGCCAGCATTGTGGCGATGGAGTTTGCCTTGCTGCCCACTTCCTGGCCGAAGATGACATCCGCGTGGCGGGCCAGGCCGTAGCGCTTCCACTCACTGGCAATGGCGCTCTCGTTCGCGGCGCTGACAACGGCCACATCGGCGACCGCGTGCAGCTGGCGCAGGCTTTCTTCTACACCGGGGAACGGCTCAAACGTCGGCTCCAAGGCCTGGATGCGGCGGTTGCAGGCATTGTTCCACTCCTGCAATTTGCGCAGGGCCAGGCTGCCTGTCTTTTGCAGCTCCCGCTGCAGGCTGGCCGTAGAAAGCTCGTTGGCGGTATCGACCCAGGCGGCAATATCCTCGCTGCCGGGAATCTCGATGCCGCGGTTTTTCAGCCGGTCAAACACCAGCCGCACGCTCTCAAACCGGGAGATGCCCCGGGTGATGGTGTGCAGGTTGATCTCGTCCCAGGCTGCCGTGATAAACTCCGCGTAATCATCCAGCGCAAACACGCGGATGAGCTCGGGGCACATGACGGTCGAATGCTTGATGCGCACTGTGTCCATCACGCAGCCGTCGGAGTCCATACAGACCAAAAATTCACGTTTTTTGGTAAAATCCGTCAGTGCGTTTGCCATAAAACCGTCCCCCTCTATGTACTGTTCCCTATAAAAACGCTACGAACCTATCATAACAAAAATCCCCGGCGTTTTGCAATGCCTTTTTTGAAAAAACCATAGATTTTTGTGTAAAAATTACGCCTCCACATTGTCATTGGGGTCCAGCGTGCGGCCGATTGGCTCGTGGATAAGCAGATTGGCCGTGGCGTCCGCCGGGGTGGGCTGTTTGTTGATGACGACAAGGTTGTCACCCCGGAAATACCGCAGCAGCCCCGCCGCCGGGTAGACCGCCAGACTTGTGCCGCCGACAATAAGGGTGTCGGCCTTGCGAATGGCGTTCACGGCGTTTTCCATCGTCTGCTCGTCCAGGCCTTCCTCGTAGAGCACAACGTCGGGCTTCACGATGCCGCCGCACTCGTCGCAGCGGGGTACTCCGTCGCCGACGCCGGCCGCATCCTCAATAAAGCTGACCGGGAAAAATTTGCCGCAGCGCGTACAGTAGTTGCGCAAGGTAGAGCCGTGCAGCTCATACACGACCTTACTGCCCGCCGCCTGGTGCAGGCCGTCAATGTTCTGGGTCACAACGGCCTTGCACTTGCCCTCGCGCTCCAGCGCCGCCAACCGCAGGTGGGCCGCGTTGGGCTTTGCGCCGTGCACGATGAGCTTCTGGCGGTAGAAGTCGTAAAATTCATCGGTGTGTCGTTCGTAAAAGCTGTGAGAGAGCATCGCCTCCGGCGGGTATTTGAACTTTTGATGGTACAGCCCGTCCACCGAGCGGAAATCCGGGATGCCGCTCTCGGTCGAGACGCCCGCCCCACCGAAAAAGACCATGTTTTTTGTCTCTGCCAAAATTTCTTCCAATGCGCGGATCATGCAAACTGCCCCTTTCGTTTTCGCCGCAAATGCTTTATAATATACTTATTATAATACATTCTCGGAGGGATGCAAGATGCAGCAGGAAATCACGCGGGAACTGGTGCAAAGCTGGCTGCCCCGGCGGCAGGCGGACAGCAACAAGGGCAGCTACGGCAGTGTACTGGCCGCAGCGGGGAGCCTTGCCTACCGCGGCGCAGCGGCCCTGTGTGCCGAGGGCGCATTGCGCGGCGGCGCGGGGCTGGTGTACCTGGCCAGTGTGGAGCCGGTCGTGCAGATGGTGCTGGCCCGCACGCCGGAATGCTGTGCCTGCGGCTGCCGCACGGCGGCGGGTGGGGGCATCCACCCTCAGGACGCCGCCGCACTGCGCAGCTGGTTTGCCGAAAAACACGCCGTTCTGCTGGCCGGGCCGGGCTTGGGGGAGGGAGCAGGGGAAGTCTGCCGCGCCCTGCTGGGCAAGAATCCGCCGTGGGCGGGTGCGGTTCTGGACGCCGACGCACTGAACGCGCTTGCGGCGGGCAGGCTGCGGGACCCCTTGCCGGAAAATACCATCCTGACGCCCCACCCCGGCGAGGCCGCGCGACTGCTGGGCTGCACCGTGGCCGATGTACAAGCCGACCGGGAGCAGGCCGTTTTGCGGCTGGCAGAAACCTATCACTGCGTCGCCGCTCTAAAGGGCAGTGGCACGTTGATTGCCGCGCCGGGCGGGGAGCTTTTGCATAACGCCGCCGGCAACGCCGGGCTGGCCCGGGGCGGCAGCGGGGATATTCTGGCCGGGCTGACCGCCGGGCTGCTGGCCGCCGGGCTGAAGCAGAACCGCACCCCCGCCCAAATGGCCGCCTGCGCCGTCTGGCTGCACGGCACTGCCGCCGACCGCTGTGCCCGCCGCCGCAGCATGACCGCCATGCTGCCCACGGATATTTTCGCAGATTTGGGGGAGATTTTGGCGGAGATGGAGTTGTAAGGGGCGGCGTCCCTCTTGCCCTCTCCCTTTATAGGGTGTATAATAGGACTATATCTGCATATTGCCGGAAAGGAGCCGTTGTTATGCCGCGCAAAGAAGGCCAAAAACGCAAGCTGCTTGTCCTTTTGGAGATTCTCGCCCGCGAGACGGACGAAAAACATCCCCTCAGCGTGCCGCAGCTGGTGGAAGAATTGCAGGAGCATGGCGTCGTGGCCGAGCGCAAGAGCGTCTACGATGACCTGAACACGCTGAACAACCTGCCCGATTCCAAGTACGAAATCGTGCAGCAGCGCGGCCGCGGCGGCGGCTACTATATGACCGAGACTCCCTTTGAGCTGGCCGAGTTGAAACTTCTGGTGGACGCTGTCTACGCCAGCAAATTTATCACGGCGCGCAAATCCAAAATCCTCATTGACAAGCTGGGGCAGTTCACCTCGAAATACCGGCAGGCGGAGCTGGACCGCAAGGTTCTGGTCAGCGGCCGCATCAAGAGCACCGACGAGAAAATCCTCTACACCGTCGATGCACTGCACGCTGCCATCACGGCAGGGCAGCAGGTACAGTTCAAATACTGCGACTGGAACCTGCAAAAGCGGATGACCCCGCGCCACGACGGCCAGCTCTACCGTGTCAGCCCCTGGGTGCTGGTTTGGGAGAACGGCAACTATTACCTCATCGCCTACACCGAGGGGCGGCTCAAGCACTATCGCGTAGATAAGATGCAGAACGTCCACCAGCTGCCCGACACCACCCGCGAAGGTGCCGAGGAATACGCGAATTTTGACGTGAATGTCTATATGCAGCAGATGTTCGGCATGTTCAACGGCCCCCTGAAGCGGGTGACGCTCCTGTGCGAGAACCGATTTGCCGGGGCGATGATCGATCGGTTCGGCACCGGGCCGATCTTAACGCCCTGCCCCGATGGCGAGCATTTCACAATGACCGCCGAGATTCAGGTCAGCCCGCAGTTTTTCGGCTGGGTGGCCGGTTTTGGCACCGGCGTCGTCGTCTCCGGTCCGCCGGAGGTCCGCGCCGAGATGAAAAAGACCTTGGATCAGCTGCAGGAATTGTACCGCTGATTTGCAATAACAGTAGAAATATGGTAGAATAGATTGTTTACTTCTACTTGTTTCACGGAGGCTACCCTTGCTGGAAAAAAACCAACGCTTTAAAAGCCTGCTGTTTGTGCTGCTGGATGCAGCGCTGTTGTTTGTGGGCTTTCTGCTTGCCAACTATATTCGTTTTAATTATGTCCGCTATTTTGAGCCCGGCGGTGCCGGCCCGGCCTTGGCCGTGGCGCAGGACCCCCGCAACATCATTGCCGGGCTGGCCACGTCGCTGGTGCTGGTGCTCATCTACTGGGTGGCGGGCATTTACAACAATGCGCGGCTGCACGGCCTGGCCGAGCGCTGCACCAAAATTGCCGTTATCAACGCAGCGGGCCTCTTGATTTTCATTGGTGCGCTGTATTTACTGCACTTGGACGACTACTCCCGCATTGTGCTGGCGCTGTTCTACATTCTCTCCACCGCCGCCGTCGTGTTTGAGCGGATGGTCCTGCGCTGGGTCGACCGTGCCCGCCGCCGCAAGGGGCTGGGCCTGCGCCACATTCTGCTGGTGGGCGGCGGCAAATCCGCCGCACTCTATCTGCGTGCGCTGGAGCATAACCCCTACTACGGCTTCGTCGTGGACGGCTATCTTGCCAAAGTGGAAGAGCCCGGCCTGGGCGTAAAGTTCCTGGGCGGGTATGACAACCTGGCCGCCAAGCTGGACGAAATCGCCGTGGATGAGGTCGTCGTGGCGCTGGAAGCCGACGAAATCGAATTATTGCCCCACGTTTTTGCCGCCTGCGACAAAAACGGCGTGCGCATTACGATGGTGCCGTTTTACAGCGACTACCTCCCCGCGCGGCCGACCATCGATGTGCTGGACGAGTGCAAACTCATCAACGTGCGGCAGACGCCCTTTGACAACCTGCTCAACGCCGCCGTCAAGCGCGGGCTGGATATCCTCGGCAGCCTGATTCTGATTATCCTGACCAGCCCCATCATGCTGGTCACGGCCATCGGCGTCAAGCTGTCCAGCCCCGGGCCGATCATCTTTAAACAGGAGCGCATCGGCCTAAACAAAAAGCCCTTCATGATGTACAAGTTCCGCTCCATGCGGGTCAATGTGCAGCAGGAGACAGGCTGGTCCACCGACTACGACCCCCGCAAGACCCACTTCGGCAGCTTTATCCGCAAGTTCAGCCTCGACGAGCTGCCCCAGTTCTTCAATGTGCTGAAGGGGGATATGTCCCTCGTCGGCCCGCGGCCAGAGGTGCCCTTCCACGTCGAGCACTTCAAAGAGGAGATCCCGCGCTATCTCGTGCGCCAGCAGGTACGCCCCGGCTGCACGGGCTGGGCACAGGTCCACGGTCTGCGCGGCGACACCGACATTGCCGAGCGCATCCGCTACGATATCTGGTACATCGAAAACTGGACCGTGGCGCTGGATATCAAGATCATCTTCCGCACGGTGTTCGGCGGCAAGATGGTCAACGACGAAAAATTGCAGTAACGCGCCCCGCGTTACCGAACAGGAGTGTCCGTCATGAGCAAAAAGGAACCGAAAGTTGCCATCGTCCACGACTGGCTCGTCGGCTATGCCGGCGGCGACCGCGTTGTGGACGCTATGAAGCACGTTTTCCCCAATGCTGTCATCTACACCCTTGTGTACGACCCCAACAATATGCCCGAATGGTTCAAGAGCTACGATATCCGCACCAGCTGGTTCCAGAAGGTGCCGTTTTCCAACAAGCTCTACAAGGCCATGCTGCCATTGATGCCCGCCGCGTTTGAAGCGTTCGATCTGACCGAGTACGACCTTGTGCTGTCGTCCTGCTCGTCCTGCTCCAAGGGTGTTATCACCCGGCCGGATGCCGTGCATATCTGCTACTGCCATACGCCCATCCGCTATGTGTGGGATTTTTACTACACCTACCGCGCCAATGCCAACTGGCTTGCCCGCCTCGTCATGCCGGGACAGATGCACAAGATGCGCGTCTGGGACAAGTGCGCCGCCGACCGCGTAGATTATTTTATCGCCAACTCGCATTATATCTCGCAGCGCATCAAAAAATATTACCGGCGTGACAGTGACGTGATCTACCCCGGCTGCCACATCAACGAAGCACCTTTTGTCGAAAAAGAGGATTTCTATCTCACCGTGGGCCGCCTGACCTGGTACAAGCGCGTTGATCTCGCCGTGCAGGCCTGCACGAAGCTGGGCAAGCGCCTCGTCGTCATCGGCGGCGGGGGAGAACTGGATAAGCTCAAGGCCATGGCTGGGCCGACCGTGGAATTTCTGGGCGGCGGCCTTTCCGACGAGGAAGTGCGCAGCTACTACCTGCGGGCCAAGGCGTTCCTTTTCCCGGGTGAAGAGGACTTCGGCATCACGCCGGTGGAAGCCCAGAGCGCGGGTACGCCGGTGCTGGCCTATGGCCGCGGCGGCGCGTGCGAGAGTGTTGTGCCCGGCAAGACCGGCTACTGGTTCAAAGAGCAGACCGTCGAAAGCCTGGCCGACTGCATCGAGCGGTTTGAGCGCGACGGCGTTGCCTATTCTAAAGAAGAAATTCGCGAGCACAGCCGCAGTTTCAGCGAGGAACGCTTTGAGCGTGAGCTGAAAGAATACTGCGAGCGCCGCATGGCCGACTGGCAGCAGGAATTGCTCGACTGCTCCCACTGGGAGAAGGAGGAACTGGATTGAATCCCATCGTCATCAACGGCACGGTACTGTGTGATAATATCACCGGCATCCCGCGCTATGTCTATGAAACCGTCGTCCGGCTGGATAAACTCATTGAGGGCACCGGCCTGGATGTGCGGATTGCCTACCGCGACGACGGCCGCCCCATTCACCTGCCGGAGCTGAAAAACATCCAGCTGGTGCCGCTGAAAGCGGTCAAATATTTTTACAATTTGGCTGTGCTGCCCGCCTACCTGCGCCGCACCCATGCGTTTTATGTAGGCCTGGCCAGCGATATGCTGCTGACCAAGCGCAGCGTCATCGTGCTGCACGATATCCGCCCGCTGGTCATGGACACCGACAAGGGCTTTTTCCGCTTCAAGTTCTGGGTACACTGTCTGTCCACGAAGTGGTTTGCCCAGCGGGTGTTCACAGTCAGCGACAACCAGCGCCACCTCATCAGTGAAAAGCTCGGCATCCCGCTGGATAAAATCGGCATCACCTACAACGGCTGGGAGCATATGAAGGGTGTGACCCCCGACGAGAGCATTTTTGAAAAGATGCCCGGCGTCCAGAAAGGGGAGTACTACTACGCTCTCGGCAGCCTTGCCAAGCACAAGAATTTCAAATGGATCCGCGAGGTCGCCCGCCGCAACCCTGACAAGACGTTTGTGGTGGCAGGCGGCAAGGACCTTCGGGCCTTCGGCGATGATAACGAAGCCAAGGACACACACAACGTATTCTACCCGGGCTATGTCTCGGACGCCGAGAACGCCGCGCTGATGCAGCACTGCAAGCTATTTTTGCACCCGGCCGTGTTTGAAGGGTTCGGCATCCCGCCGCTGGAAGCGCTGGCCTTGGGCGCGCCCATTGCACTTGCCAACGCCACCTGCCTGCCGGAACTGTACGGCGATACAGCGCGGTATTTCGACCCCTATGACTATGATGTAGACCTGGACGCGCTGGCCGCCCAGCCCGTAGCCGCGCCCGATGCGGTCCTGCAGAAATACAGCTGGGACAAAACCGCTGATTTCTGGCTGCATGAGATTGAAAAGTACGCGAAACAGTGATAAAATCCTTCCCCCAAGGGGGAAGCCTTATTCACACTGAAAGGAGCCGACTGCGCCCCATGTTTTTCCTGATAACGATCTTCCTCACGGCGCTGGTCTCTGCGCTGTTCGGGCTTTTGCCCGGAAAGCTTCAGCGCCGCAGCGTTGCAAGGCAGGACATCGTCTGGGCCGTCGGCCTATGGTTGGCCACCTGGCTGTTCGCGGTCTTTGCCTACCACCGCCCCGGGCTGACCATCGGCTTCAATGCTTTCCGTCTCGTGGCCGTCACAGCGCTGAACGGCTGGACCGGTTTCGTCACCGCCGGGCTGCGCAGCTTTGGCCGCAAGGGGCTGAAAGCCGTTGTTCCGCTGCTGCTCGTCACGGCGCTGGGGTTGGAAGTATTCGTCGGCAACGTTGCCTACTTCAACACCCACAGCTATGAGCCGTTCCAGCTCGTTGACTACCTCGACGAGAACATCAACGTCGGGCGCGGGCTGGGCACGATTTCGCTGGACGAGGGCCGGACCTATCTGCGGTTCCTGAACATCGACCGCCCCATCTACAACCTGCGGTTTGACGGCCTTGTCAATGACGATACCGACCTGCTCCACGCAGACAGCGCCGTCACCTTCACCATCGAGGGCACTGACGCGGCCAACACCCAGCTGACCCGCTTTGGCAGCTGGCAGGTCGGCCTGCAGGCCCCGCGCACCCACACCATCAGCCTGGATCTGACCGGCAATGTAAGCATGATGACGCTGACCGCCGCCGGGTACAGTTCCACCTACGCGCAGTTTCCGGTGGCGCTGACGTTCAGCGGCATCACGGCGAACGCCCCGCGGGCGCTGAATTTCTCTGTTCTGCGTTTTATCGCGGTATTTTTGGTGTTGCTGGCTGTCTATGGGCTGCGCCCGACCAGCGGGTTATGGCACCGCCGCTGGCTGGCGGGCAATGTATGCGACCGCGCCGCAGCCGCCGTGCTGGGCCTGGTTCTGGCCGCCTTTGTGGTGGTCGTGCCCTTCTGGGAGCCGGGCAACACCGGCCTTGCTACAAAAGATTACAACACCGCATTCTGGGACGGTAAGAGCACCGTCAGCTTCGTTTACCAGCAGTACGGCGCACTGGCCCACAGCCTGCTGAATGGCCGCCTGGATCTGGAAGCCGACCCGCCCGCCGAGCTGCTGGCGTTGGAGAACCCCTACGACGCCGGGGCACGGGATGCGGCGCAGATCAACGATATCCACTGGGATCACGCCTTCTACAATGGGCGCTACTACGTCTATTTTGGCATTGTGCCGTGCCTGTTGTTCCAGCTGCCCTTTGAGGCGCTGACCGGCATCCAGAATCTGGCCTATGCGCCCTGCATGGTCGTTCTGGGGCTGCTGCTCCTCGCCGCCTGCTTCGGCGTGGTGGGGCAGGCCATGCGCCGGTGGTTCCCGCAGACCTCCGCCGCCGCGTACCTGCTGGCCGTGGCCGCTGTGGTGCTGGGCAGCCAGCTGTATTACCTGCTGGTGCGTCCCTACATTTATGAGTACGCTATCCTCTGCGGTGCGGCGCTGCTGATGCTGGGGCTGTGGCTCTGGCTTTCCGCCGCCAACACCCCGGTGGAAAAGCGTGGGGCGATTTTAGCCAAGCTTGCCTTTGGCAGTCTGTTTGTAGCGCTGGTGGCCGGGTGCCGCCCTCAGATGGAGCTGTTCGCCTTTTTGGCTATGCCCATCTTCTGGCAGCGGTACATTGGGCAAAAGCGGCTGTGCAGCCGCGCCGGGGCAGGGGAGGCCGCCGCCTTTATCCTGCCGGTGGTCGTGGTCGCCGCCGGGCTGATGTGGTACAACGCCGCGCGGTTCGGTTCGCCGCTTGACTTCGGTGCCAACTACAACCTGACCGGCAACGATATGACCCAGCGCGGCTTCAATGCCGTGCGCATCGGGCCTGCCGTGTTTACCAGCCTGTTTGAGCTGCCCAGCTGGCAGGGCGTGTTTCCCTTCCTGCGGGAGACGGACGTCCAGACGAACGCCGTCATCCGCACCATCAGCGAGAAATTCACCGGCGGTATGCTGGCCGCCACGCCCTACCTGTGGGTGCTGGCGATGCCGCTGCTGCCCGCGTTCCGCCGCTGTCTGCACCGCCGCCGCGCCGTGGCGGGCATTGTCTACGGCGGCATCGCCGCCATGGTCGTTATGACCGTTGTGGACTGCGAAATGGCCGGGGTGCTCTACCGCTATCTGATGGATTACAGCCCGGTGCTGCTCGTCGGGGCGGCGCTGTGCTGGTTCTGTGTCGAGGGCGCACTCAGCCGCCGCACCGCCGTGGGGGATGCCACCGCCGCTGCCACACTGCCTGCGCTGCGCGTGGTCATGGCTGCCGCCGTGGCATACACCGCCGTTTACCGCTTCTGCACGCTGTTCGCCATGGAGCCGTGGCTGCAGGGGCTGAACCCTTCGCTCTATTACACTGTCAGCCGCCTTGTTCAATTCTGGATGTAAATTTCCCGGAGGAGTATTATGGATAAAATCGCCGTACTGATCCCTTGCTACAATGAGTCCAAGACCGTCGAGAAGGTCGTGACGGATTTCCGCCGCGTACTGCCCGATGCCACCGTCTATGTCTATGACAACAACTCCACCGATGGCACCGCCGAGCTGGCTGCCAGGGCCGGGGCCGTTGTTCGCCACGAGTACCAGCAGGGCAAGGGGAATGTCATGCGCCGTATGTTCCGAGAAATCGACGCGGAAGCGTATATTCTCGTTGACGGCGACGACACCTATCCGGCCGAGGCCGCGCCCGAGATGGTCGCCGCCGTGACCGAGCGCCAGGCCGACATGGTCGTCGGCGACCGGCTTTCCAGCACTTACTACACCCAGAATAAGCGGCCGTTCCACAACTTTGGCAACGACCTGGTCCGCTTCTGCACGAACCATCTGTTCGGAGGCAAGATCAAGGATATCATGACCGGCTACCGCGCATTCAGCTACCAGTTCGTCAAGACCTATCCGGTGCTGTCCCGCGGGTTTGAGATCGAAACGGAAATGACCATCCACGCCCTGCAGCGCAATATGCAGGTGGAGAATGTCGTCATCGACTACCGCGACCGCCCGGAAGGGTCGGAGAGCAAGCTGAACACCTACTCTGACGGCTTTAAAGTGCTGGGCACCATCGCACGGCTGTTCAAAAATTACCGTCCGTTCCTGTTCTTCGGCATTTTGGCGGCCATTCTGGCGGTGTTCGGCATCGGCTTTATGGTGCCGGTGCTGGGCGAATATTTCCAGACCGGGCTTGTGCCGCGCTTCCCGACTTTGATCGTCTGCTGCTTTGTGCTGGTGGCGGCGCTGCTGTTGTTTATCTCGGGCATTATCCTGTCCAGCCAGCTCGCCAAAGACGCGCGGGATTTTGAGTTCCAGCTGCAAACCGTGCACCAGTGGGAGAATAAAAACAAATCATAATTCCAAATCATCCCTGCCGCCCGCACCCCCTGCGGGCGGCTTGCTTTTTGGGACGGATTGGGCTATAATATTTTTATATGTGCACACTGCACATACTGCTATATAAGAGGGACTACACAAAGGGAGTATATAGAGTATGACAAAAGTTGCCGCATCGATCCTGTCGGCTGACCTGGCCAACCTGCAAAGCGACTGCACCCGCCTGTTGGACGCAGGCGCGGACCTGATGCACTTTGACGTAATGGACGGCCATTTTGTACCCAACATCAGCTACGGCGCGCCGGTGCTAAAATGCCTGCACGCCGCTTTGCCTGAAGTTTATTACGACGTCCACTTGATGATCAGCGAGCCCGCACGCTACGCCCCGGACTTCGCCAAGGCAGGTGCAAATCTCATCACTTTCCACCTCGAGGCTGTACCCGACGCGGTTGGAGAGACCATTGACGCCATCCGCGCCACCGGCTGCCAGGTGGGCATCAGCATCCGCCCCGGCACTCCGGTCGAGGCCGTTTACCCCTATCTCGACGCCGTGGATCTCGTGCTGGTCATGAGCGTGGAACCTGGCTTCGGCGGGCAGAAATTCATGCCCTTGGCACTGGAAAAGCTCGACGCCCTGCGCACGGAGCGTGACCGCCGCGGCCTGCACACCCTGTTGGAAGTGGACGGCGGCGTCAACACCGAGACCGGCCCACAGTGCGCCGCCGCGGGGGCCGATTGGCTGGTGACCGGTAGTGCCCTGTTCAAAGCCAAAGATCCCGCCGCCGTCATCGATACGCTGCACGGCAGCCATTAACCCAAAGGAGAACCCAAGCCCCATGGCAAAACAACCTACGATCGAACGCAGCGAGAACTATGGATACTATAGCGACTTGCTGTGGTGCGCCGTGCCCCTGAC
>OLOH01000842.1_pt1 | contig 19811 bp, 18 predicted proteins | sample 1673221 | NCBI WGS metagenome assembly OLOH01 (sample SAMEA3136767, study PRJEB25190) | human gut metagenome
TGTCAGGTCAAAGTATGCTTGCGAGGTGTACTGAAACCCTTGGTCGCTGTGGAGCTGCAACTCCGCAGCGACCCTCTTTTTCTCTTTCTTCATCGCCGGACGAATGGTGTCCAGGACCAGATTTACAGTCTGCCGCCTCCCGGTCTTGCAGGCTGCAATGCCGTTATCGCAGAGGTCCCGAATCATGGAACGATACAGCACCCCCTGTTTGGTGTGGATATAAGAGATGTCCGTTACCCATTTCTTGTTGGGGCCATCCGCATGAAATTCCCTGTTGAGCAGATTCTTGTACTTGTGGAGTTGCTGCCCCATCTGCTGCCATTTCCTGCGGCGGCGGATTTCTGACAGCAGATCATACTTCTTCATGACTCGCAACACAGTTTTGGGATTATAGAAAATATTCTGACGTTTCAGCCATAGCCACATCCGCCGGTATCCGTAGGTGCGGAAGCTGCATTTCTGCTGGCGTGCGATGACTTCCGCAAGAGCTGCATCCTTCTCCGGCCTGCCCAGACGATGGACAAAGGAATAGTAGCCGCTTCTGGATACTGCAAAGAATTTGCACATGACTACCACCGGGTACTCTGTTCTGTGACGATATATGACATGGTATTTTACCCTTGCCTTCACTTCCTTCCTGTGCAGTACAGAAAATCCCGCAGCAGTTTATTCTCCATGCGCAGCCGCTGAATCTCATACGCCTGCGCCGCTACAATATCTCTTGGGGCAGTCTCTTCCCTTGGCCTACCCTTAGGACGTGGCACGATTCCTACCTCCAGATTCCGTTCTTTCCTGCGCTCCCGTGTCAGCAGTTGCTTTACTACATACTTATCCTTAAACCCAAAGTGCTCAGCCACTTCCCGCTGTGTTTTCCCCTCTGCCAGCATGGCCTTGATCTCTGGCAGTAGTGCTTGCACATGTGTGTAATTCCGTTTCTTCATGACAAGACCCCCTGATGTAGTCTATTTTCCTACATCAGGGGGTCTTTTGTCACTGTCCGTTTTTACTGGACCTGATCAGAACTTTACCTCCACAGCTACCAGGGGTTCAGTACACCTTGCAAGCATACTTCGACCCGACAAAGTCTTTTGGTATTACCCCTTTTATGTCAAGACTTGGAAACTGTAACTACAACGCTATGACGGAAAATATCTTTTTCATTCTCAAGATGGAGTGTATCTCTACCGCTATAAACCAGCCTCATTCTACGAGGAAGATGATTGACAGCTATATCTATTTTTACAACCATGAGCGCATACAGTTAAAATCAGGAGTGGCTCCGCTTAAAACTTCATAATTCCCAACATTGAGGACTTTTTGTGCTATCCGAACAACCTGGGGCGATTCAGAGCAAGGGGCCTTAGTTTAGTGAAAGTATCTCGGTTTTTGCTTATGATGCTTCAATAAACTACATATCATGAAGGGGTTTTTACAAATTTGCACGGAACCTGAAGAAATGCTGTAAGCATTATACCGAATCCGATAGGTATCGCAGTGCTATATTTTGCGCAGATAATGAGAATAAAATAGGTCAAAGCCATGATTATAGACAAAACAATGGCTATTTTTCGAAACCCCTTTTTTTCACTATCAGTGAGCCTGCGATTTTCAGAATCAATAGGGCTGTGGATAATGATAAATCCAAGAGATAATAATACTAGGGCTGAAATCAAGCTATAGGTATGGAAGAAAAATATAGCCTTGATTCCTAAAAGGCAAATTACTAGTATTGCAACAGATACAACCGTACACGGTAAAGGAGAGGAAAAATGAAATCCTCCTGCAAATTTTCTTAGCATGATAAACGGGATTATCATAGCGATACCTTCTGTAACCATGCCTAATGGAATACTTAGTAGTATAACTACTAGTATAGGCATTGTTGAAAACAGGCAAGAGAAAATTCCATATTCAAACACGTCAGACATCTGGACAGGGATAGCTTTTGTATTCACAAGCCATTGAGTAATTGCTTTTGCTGTGGTTCTCATCGATGAAATTTACTGAATAGCCGAAGAGACTTAGGAGGTGTTTCTTGATAGATAATAAACGACGAAGCAGAATTAGCTGAAACGAAAAGGACAGCAGCAAAAAAGTATGCTACCAAACAGGGCAATTTTGAAATCTGGGTCGACAATTTTTCCATGGTAAATCCACCTTTCAATATTGTTTTTCTGTATAATACACTATTTTACTTAAAATTTACAGAGAAGGTTCATGGAACATCCATTTAGCTAGGTGTATTGGTATAACAAGACTGATGTCCTTAACATTCCTTTGTGTTAAAAACTAGATATGATTTTAATAATATTATCTTATATATTGATTTTGAAACAATATATGATTTTAAGACTGTTCTTAATTTTTGCTCTACCTGCTATTATAGCATTAGCAAAAAAACAGGGTTGCGAGACAGGGGTAATAGCATGGAACTCGATAGAAAAGAATTAGGACGGCGTATCGCTAAAAGGAGAAAACAGAAAAAGATACGGCAGTATAAACTTGCGGGTGATATAGGCGTTGATCCAACGCATTTATCTAGTATTGAAGCTGGTAGAGTCACGCCTAGTCTTGAAGTGTTGGTTAAGATTTGCGATTTGTTGGAGGTAACTCCAGATTATTTACTTGAGGGGACTATGCATTCCAATAATGTGCCAAAGCAAATTGAAGAGCACTTGCGGTTATGTAAAGATGAAGATGTTGAGCTGGTAGCCGAAATCGTCAAGTTTTTAGCTGATCGTAACAATGTGCAATAGAATTGGACAATCATTAATATTAGCGGTATAATACTCCCAAGAAAAGGGAGGGGTGTATCATGCGGATTCTCCTGTGCGATGATGACGAGAAGATCCTCCAGCAAATGAGGCAATATTTGCTGGAGTTTTTTCATGCAGCTAAGTTGCGGCCACCGCAGATTGCCGCTTATACCAGTGGGGACGCGTTAGCCGCCAGCGGCGATGTGGGGGATATCGCTATTTTAGATGTGGAGATGCCTGGCCTCAGCGGTATTCATGTTGGGGAGAAGCTGAAGCGCTCAAATCCCTGCATAAAAATAATGATTTTGACATCTTATATGGATTATCTGGATGAGGCCATGAAATTCCATGTGTTCCGCTATCTCTCTAAACCTGTGGACAAGAATAGGCTCTTTCGAAACATGAAAGAGGCTTTGTACCAAATCCAGCTGGAGAGCAGGCCAATCCCCATTCAAACCAAAGAGGGTGTTGTTATCCGGCAAGCCGACGATGTGCTGCTGGTAGAGGCCCAGGGCCGGAAGGTAACTGTGACTGCTGTGGACCGCGTCTATGAAACAGTCACCCCTATGCGAGACTGGGACTCCCTCTTAAAGATTCCCAGCTTTTTCCAAACCCATCGCAGCTATATTGTCAATATGCGTTATGTGGCGTCTTTCACAAAGGACACAGTCCGCTTGGTGGGGCCGGATGGGTTGGAGCGGATTGCCTATTTAACGAAACGGCGGTATACAGAATTTAAGAACGCTTATCTTTTGTATTTGGAGAGCACACGATGATGGCGCAGCAGATTTGTTTTGGGTTTGTTTATTTGGCCGAAGGGCTGACTGCTTGGCAGCTTTTTGAAACGCTCCTTCCTAGGAAGCGGAAGCTGGGTATCTGTATAAGCATGTATGCCTTATGTTATCTGACAGCCTTTTTACTGTACCAAACGGCGGGGCAGCTGTTGAACTTGGTAGCCTTTCTTCTGGGTAATGTAGTTCTCCTATTGGTTTGCTATCGCTGCTCGGTGGGAACCGCCCTTTTTTATGGGGCCGTTTTATCCGGGATGATGATGGCGACAGAGTGGATGGTTGCCTTTCTATTTCTTCAAATTACAGGACAATATGGCAGTTTTTTCCAATCTGTTCCTCAGTTGGTGGTGATGGCTGTTATCAGCAAGCTGTTATACTTCTTGTGTGTCCGAATCTATCTTATGCTCAATAAAAGGAGGCAAGGAACCGGCAAATTGCCTCCTATGGTGTCAGCGGTACTGATAGGCTTTAGTTTCCTTTCGTTGGCGGTTATATTCACTGTGTTTCTGCTTGGCACTTCTGCGGAAGAGTTGTCATGGACAGAGCAGCTGTGGATTATGGTCAGTTCGGTGGGACTGCTGCTGGCGAACATTCTGCTGTATTTAACTTATCAGTACGTGCAGTCTATCAATCAGCGGTATACCGCTCTTTTGCTTCAGCAGCAAAAGGACCGAGCCAGCACCCAGTATTATGCTGCTCTACAAGACCAGTATGATCGGCAGCGGGTTCTGATACATGATATGCGCCATCATTTGGAGACTATCAAAGGGCTTGCCGGCGAGGAAAATAGCCTTGCTGTGCAGAAATACGTGGCGGAAATGGAACAACTGCCTGCACTGCAGAGGCGTGTGCGGTTTTGTAGTGACCCCGTATTGAATGCCATCCTTTTTCGTTGTTCGGAAGCCTGTATGGAAAAGGGAATTGCGTTTACTTCGGATATCCGGTATTGCAATCTGGATGGTATGACTTCTATTGATAAAACAGCGCTCTTTGGAAACCTTTTGGAAAATGCGGTAGAAGCTGCTGTAGGAGCAGAAAATGCGTTTGTGGAATTGACGCTGGACTACCGTCAACCTCCGGGGATATTGGTTGTAGCATTGCAAAATTCCTGCCGGACAGCGCCGGTACTTGATGAAGAAGGAGCTCTGCAGTCCCGAAAAGAAGGAGATGACCATGGACTTGGAATGAGGAGCGTAAGTTTGCTGGTTAAGAAGTATGGCGGGGAACTTCTTTGGCAGTGGGATACTGTACAGCAGTCCTTTAAGGTGACACTTACGTTGCCGGCCGGTAATCTGTGAAAATATATATGAAATGGTTGGAAAAGTGCTCTGCAAGTGGTTGCTTGCAGAGCACTTTTTCATATTCCGAATCTGCAGGGTAGGTTATCCGCCTGAGATAGGCTTGAATTGCCCAAAAAATGTGTGATTCTGTCGTTTGATTCTGTATATATTGCGTTTTGCGTTTTTGGGATGCTATAGTGAGCGCAGAAAAGCTACCGGGGTGATTCCAATGTACAAGCAGTGTTCTTGAACGAAGGCAGGCAATATTTCGTTACAATTTAAGAAAAGTGTTTATCCAAGAAAAATAACTGTCGTTGATTGTAACTCTTACTATGGCAGTAGGTACCTTCTGCGTTCCAGTGTCCGCTGAAGAGGCCCCTGTTGGTTTCGACGTTCCAACGTATAAGGTGGTCGCCATGATGGAATGCCCAATACGCAGAACTAGAACTTCGGGATTATTTAGCCGAGAACGAAATTGAAGATCATACTGGTAATAAATTTGTCGCAATGCCTATTGAGGATGAAACAAACGGATGGCCTTCTCATTGTCGTTACTCCAGTCCTTTCTATAGCTTCCACAAATATCAGTTGGGTACCGAATGGTGTCTGGGACGGAGGTCCTATTACTATAAATGTGAGGGCGTATTACTCGTTAGAAATTATTTGAGCTTTTCCTGATGAGAGATATTTTGTGGATCCGGCTGGGATCTCTTTTAGTTATACAAAAATAATTTCTACACAGTGTAGAGAATGAAAATGTCGATTGACTTAACAGGATTGTAGGCGTGATTAAAACTATGAAATTGTAGACGATTATTGATTTCCATGAGGCGTGCATTTGAGTGTGATAGGAAAGTAATTTGGTGTTTTGGAGTGGAAAAATTCACTTGCAGATATCATTCAAAATGACGGTGGTAAGAATTCTACTGACAGTTTTTATTCAGAAATAGATTAAATTATTCAAAATATTAACTAATCTGTTCAACGAAAGTGGAGGTAATAGGATTATGAACGTTAATTGTCTGAATGCGGAAAATAAAGTGGACTATATTATTCGAGAAAATTCTGAAGTTCGGAAAGGACTTCTATTAAATCAGTTAAAGCGGAGTTCAAATCATGCATCCGGTAGTGTTGCACATGAAATGATAGAGAGTTTTGCAGTTCCGAAGGACCTTGATGACAACGTGCGTTTTGACTATTCCTTTGAAGAATTAAAGGCCATTGCTGCAGAATTTGGATTAGTTGAAACTCAAGACCAGTTTAAAGATTTTTTAATATTTGCACTTCTGTTTTGTGGAATACGGATTGGGAACGATGAGGCATTAGAATATGTAAAGACAATAAGCGGTTTTGTTCCTGGATTTCGTTTTTACAGAGTATCAGGCTTGTTCGGAACAAGCAGGATCACTGTCCGTGTTGTCCCAAACCATTGGAAAGGAAGGTTTACGAGTCATTTCGTTCTCCGAGGCTCAACAATATGGATTGACAATTATATGCTCGGTGAACTAAAGGCTATTTTTACAGACAGTTCGATCTTTAACTTGAGTTATATAACGGAAAACCAAGAAGGGGAAATCGTTCTTTCTGTTAATCCGTTTCAAAAGTGTGCTCAACACTGTCGATTTTGTTTTAAGGGGACTCGAGCGATGTTAACAAGCTTAAATGAACAGCTTGTTAATCTGTCGGCAGAAGAAATTGTTAGGTATGTAGAGGTTGAATATCCAAATTACGATTTCTCGAAAATAATTGAAATCGTTGTTTTAACTGCTCGTTTTGGCTCTCTTAATCAACTAATGCTCTTTATGGAAAGTTTTTACAAGGAAATTGTTAGAGTAAGCAATGGTTTGTTCGACCCTAACAAAAACGATTGGCAGAGAATTAAGGTTTCTACACATCTTTTAACAACTCGGGAGGCCATGGAACAAGTGTACAATTTTGGTGTGCGGAGATATATATACCCAATAGAAATATTTAACGATGCTCTTCGCCAAAAATATATGACCTCCTTATATTATCAAAAAGGAAATAACAAAGGAGATGCTTCAATTGATGAAGTATATACCTGTTTAACAGAAGCAAAAAAAGTATTTGGAGCCGACAATGTTGAACCAGTGGTAATATTAGGGATTGACACGTTTGAAGATACATTTCGCGGAATACAAAATCTAAAACGAAATGGGATAAATCTACTTACATATAATGTGTTTCGAGTTTATGACAGTGACCAATTAGAAATGTATCATATGTCATTGAAGGATATATTATGGTTACAACATTTTATATCTGAAAATTTCAAGTCGAGCTTTAGACAAAAAATAACAAATTCACTTCCGAATTATAACAGGAAGTATCGTGATATTAAGGAGAAAAAGTGTTCTTATGAATAAGAGAAAATTGGATGTAATGTTATTTACTTTGGGCAATGTTACTGTACAAAAAGAAACGGAAATTATCTTTCCAAATCCATCTCCTGATCCAGTAACAGCAAATCGCTCCCAAGAATTATATGATGCTTTGAGAGAACAAATCCATATTAAGGCCTGGGCGTGTGGACGATATGGACAACATGCTTACTCACCGGAATTAGGTGATCAATTTGGAAAGGAATTACAGGATAAGATGGAGGCCGAACCTAATTTAGTATACGACTATTCAATTCAGATGGCAGGTCATCCTATTATCCAACATGATAGGCCCTATTTTATCATTGTAGATTATATTCCATATTTTGACCTATCAATACTTGACAGGGTGGCCTTTCCTTGTATTAAAAAAACATATCCACGCAATCAAGATTTTCTATATCGTGAGGCTACGGGAATAATTACATATACACCAGTGCAACGGTATATGCTAATCAATTGGCTAGATATAGACCCGTGTAAGGTTACATCAATCTGTTCGGGAGTTAAAAGATTTGTTCCTGAACACCACAAAAAACAATTAACAAAAAAAATTCTTTGGGTAGGGGCAGATTATGAAAGGAAAGGCGGCGATGATGTTCTTAGAGCATATGAAAACCTGAAAAAAATCGATGAATCTTATACGTTGACTATGGTTGGAGTAGATAGAGAACTACCGAGTATACCTGGTGTGACTGTGTATCCATTTCTTCACGGAAAGGATTTGGACTTGTTAGATTCACTATACAAAGAGGCTTCGGTTTTTGTTATGCCGTCATATAAGGAAAACTTCGGTTTAGTGTATTTGGAGGCAATGGCACATAAAACTCCTGTTGTTGTTACAACACGAGGTGGATTTGCGGAAGTTATTCGAAGGACAGGAGCGGGAGAAGTAGTTCGGCCAGGTGATGTTGCGGAAATATGTAAAGCTATTGAAAAAATCCATAGAACGGATGAGTTCCTCTCATATTCAGAACGAGCGTACTATTTTGCGATACACAACGCCACTTGGGATATAGCGACCTCACGTATGGTAGATGCTATTAATAGATGGTTAGAAGGAATGGCAGTTCCCGATGATTACATTGATTATTCAATGGATGAGAGATTTCAAATTTACAATGGTATTGTCAAAACGGGGATCAAATAAGAGGAGTATTAGACTGGATGGATAGGAACCTGATGGATTTATATTTTATCCGCCATGCAGAGCCAGATTATTCAGAATCGGATAATTACAAACGTGATTTATCCACAAATGGATTTGTTCAAGCAAGCGGATTATTGTATTTGTTCAAGAATATAAACATCGATGGAGTGTATAGTAGCCCATATTTGCGCGCTATAAATACAGTGAAACCTTTGGCTGAAGAAAGGAAAAAACCAATTCGTCTAATCGATGAACTAAAAGAACGAAAAAGCGCAGACTATCGTGTGCCAGATAATAAATTTGCTGGATTTGCACAGAAACAATGGAACGATTATTCCTTTAAGTTTCGGGGAGGAGAAAGTTTGCGTGATGTAAGGGACAGATACAATACTGCATTAAGAAAGATTATTGATTTTGCAAGTAATAATGGAGAGAAAACACTTATTATTGGTTGCCATATTACTGGATTGTGTTCATATTTATCACAATATGGAATTGTACAAACATATCAGGATTTTGATAAAGTGAGATCTCTTAAGCCATGGATAGTCCATTTATCTTATGATAAAGACTCATTAACCCCAGTTATTGTAAATGGAAGTTTCCATGTATTGGAAGTATTTTAATCATTTTATGAAAGGATGGCCTATTAATTGTGACAACGAAAAAGCTTTCCATTATCATCCCAGTGTACAACAATCCAGAGGAGCTGCGATTGACGCTAGGCTCCATTGCACGCCAGGATTTCCCCTTGGAGAACTTGGAGGTGTTGGTCTGCGACGACGGCTCCCACCTGAACATGCAGTCTGTGGCGGAAGAGTATTCAGACTCTTTTGCCGTCCGGTATTTTTGGCAGGAGGATCAGGGCTTCCGCCCCGGCACCGCCCGGAACATGGGCATCCGGGCAGCCCAGGGGGAGCTGTGCGTCTTTCTGGACTGCGGCGTCATTGTCACCAGCGGGTGCCTCGGTGAACATTACCGACTGTACCAGGAGCACGGGGAAAGGTTGTGTGTTATCGGTTATATCTTGGGCAACGACACCACCTCTGACCTGGAGGAGATGCGGCGCATTATCGACACTCACTCCCCGGACAAGGCTGCCGCCCGTATGGTGGAGCGCAGCATGATAGATGGCCGGGAGCGCACCTACCAGGGCATGGGGGACGACCTTTCTGCCTGGCCTGCCCCTTACACTGTGTTGTGGAGCCTCCACTTTGCTGTGCCCACGGTGTTCCTGCGGGAGAACGGCATCTACTTTGACGAATACTTTACCACCTGGGGCTGCGAGGACAACGACTTTGGCATCCAGCTTTTCTACCACGGGGCAAAGTATGTGCTGGCCCGCAAGGCTGTGGCTATCCACTACCCAGCCAAAGTGCGCAGTTATGATAAGCTACACAACGACCCCCAGTTCCGGGCTGGGTGGTTAAAAAATAAGGAATACCTGAGGAAAAAATATCCTCAGGATAAGCTGGTGCAGCTGTGGCTTACCAAGGGCGGGTGGGTAGCCAACCACCCTGAGCTGGCAGAGGAGATCGGTCAATGAAGGTACGGCAACCCCTTTTCCGTCTGTATCTGGAAAACCGTCGATACATCCCCGGCTTGGCGCTTGTTCTGCTTATCTCCCTACTGGCAGGGGGATTGAAGCTGGCGGTCTCCACGTTGTGGGGCCAGGCAGTAGACTTTGGTGTGGCGGGGGAAATTTCTCCTATGCTTATGGCTGCCGGAGCCATGGCCCTTGTGATCCTTGTGGATTGTGCCCGCACAGCGATACATTACCACATCATCGGCCGGGTGACAGAAACCATGTTCCGCGATGTGCGGATGAAGGCTTTCCGCAAGCTTACTACCGGCGACGCCGCCACCTTGGAGCTGGATTTTCGAACCGGTGACACGGCCACTCGGCTCAACAGCGACATCGACGTGCTGAACAACTTTACCGCCGGTCATGTGAGCAACTTCTCTCGACTTATTTTCCAAGGGGTGGTGGCGCTGGTGGGCTGCCTATTCCTCAGTTGGCAGATGTCCTTGGCATACCTGGTGGTGCTTCCCTTGTCCCTGTGGATTGTAAAACGCGTCAGCGCGCCCATCCAGGCCAAGACGAAGGGTTCTTTGGACAGCACCGGCGCCGCCATGAGCGTGGCCGCCGAGGCCATCCAGGGGGCGCTCACTGTCAAAGCCTTTGGTGCGGAAGAGGAGCTGGCCCGGCGGTTTGACGCTGCTGTGGACAGCGCCACCCAGCAGAAGGTGCAGTCTGAAAAAATCACCCAGAAGCTCACCGGGGTGAAGTATGCCGCCAACGTTCTCCAAACCATGGCCCTGTTTCTGCTGGGCTCCGTGTTGGTGACAAGGGGCGCGGTGTCTGTGGGCACCTTGGTGGCTTTCTTGGCGCTGAGCAACTACATCACCGAGCCCTTTGGCCAGCTGGACTACATGATCAGCCAAGTGCGCCGGGCCACTGCCACCGCCCAGCGCTACTTTGAGGTGATGGATGTCCCCGACGAGGCGGACGGCCCTGTCACCCGCCCGGCTTCTTCCCTGCCCTGCCAGGCTCAGGAGTTGGCGTTCTCCTACGACGGCCAGAACCGGGTCCTCCAGGATATCACCTTGCGTATCGCCCAAGGGCAGCAGGTGGCGATAGTTGGGGAAAGCGGCTGTGGAAAATCTACCTTGCTGCGGATGCTGTGCCGGTTCTATCTGCCCCAGGCGGGCAGCCTGCGGCTTTTTGGCGTGGAGGCCAAGGATTGGCAAGGAGAGGCGTTGCGCCATCACATCGCCCTTGTCACCCAGAACTCCACCTTGTTTGACGGAAGCGTCTATGAGAACGTGGCCTATGGCAAGCCGGGCCTCACCCGGGAGGAGTGCCGCGCCGCGTTGGAAGCCGTGGAGCTGTGGGACCTTGTGTCTCAGTTTCCCGACGGTATGGACCATCCCATCGGAGAGGGCGGGGCGGCCCTTTCCGGCGGCCAGAAGCAGCGGCTGTGTATTGCTCGTGCTTTGGTGAAGGAGGCGCCTCTGGTGCTTTTAGACGAGGCTACCTCAGCTTTGGACACCCAAACGGAAAAGGAAGTCCAAGCCACCCTGGACAAGCTGCTGGCGGGCCGTTCCGCGGTGATTGTGGCCCACCGGCTCACCACGGTGCAGAAAGCCCACTACGTCTACGTGCTGGAGCAGGGCCGTGTCCTGGAGGAGGGCCCGCCCAGGGAACTGCTGGCGAAGCGGGGCCGCTACTATAGGATGTGCAGGCTCCAGGGCCTGGCAGGAGAGGGGGCGGGGTCATGAAGGTCATCCGGCTTTTTTCCAGAAGCTTTCAATTCCTAGGGGAGGCCAGGAGCCGATACTTGTTGGGCGTGGCCTTGGGCGCCTGCGAGCTGGCACTGCTCTTTGCCACCCCCACCATCAACCAGATGCTCATCGACGTTGTCACCGGGGAGCGTCAGGGCAACGTGGTGTACACGTTGCTGGGGATGCTGACGGTCTTTTTGCTGCTGGTGCCGCCTGTGGTGGCGGGGCGCTATTTGCAGGCCACTGCCGCCGCCCAAGGCAGCGCCCACCTGCGCAAAAAGCTGTTCCGGCACATCTTGTCCATGCCTGTGGAGGAGCAAAGCAAGTTCAAGGCTGGGGATTTCCTCACCCGCCTTACCGACGATGTGAATCGCACTACCGAGGTGTTCGCCTCGTTCTCGATGCAGCAGCTTATCCGGTTTGTGGTGGTGTTTACCGTTACGCTGGTGCTGCTGTTGGTGCATGACTGGCGCATCGCCCTGGCGGGAGTGGCCTATGGCGCCATCAACCTGGCCCTCTCCCTGTGGCTGAACCCTTATGCCAAAAGCCTGGAAGCGGACGCCAAAACGGAGGTGGTGCGCTCCGCCAGCTTTTTAATGGAGGCCATCCGGGGCATCCCCATTGTGCGGGTGTTCACCTTGGGCTCAGTGCTGGGGGAGCGCTACCGCCGCATCTGCGAATGTATCCGGGAAAAGCGGATGAAGTACCGCACGGTGATCGGCATCACCTACGGCGTGGTGGATTTCTTTTCCCAATCCGGCCAGGCAGTGGGGTTCCTGCTGGGCGTGCTGCTGGCCGGGGACAAGGTATCCTTGGGCCAGGCGGTGTTCAACGCCACCCTTATGGGCATGATGGCCGATTCCGTCTATCGATTGAGCACCTTCCTGCTATTAATACAGCCCAACCTGGTGGGCATGGAGCGGGTCTTTCACCTGCTCTCCCAGCCTGTGGAAGTCACAGTCCCCCAGCGGGTGCTTCCCGCCCAGGGGGAGGCGGCGGTCGAGCTACGGGACGTCTCCTTCTCCTACAGGGAGAAGCCTGTCCTAGACCATGTAAGCCTTACTGTGCGCCGTGGAGAGCACCTGGCCATTGTAGGGGGCTCCGGCGGCGGGAAGTCCACCCTTATCAAAGTGATTGAGGCCTTTTACCGCCCTCAATCCGGGGAGCTGCGCTATTTTGGTGTGGCAGAGGAGACACTGAGCCCATCAGACATCCGGGCGTTGTTTGCCTATGTGCCCCAGGAGTGCACCCTTTTTGAGGGCACCATCGGGGAGAACATCGCCCTGGGCCGCCCCGGTGCCACCCAGGAGGAGGTGGAATCTGCTGCCAAGCAAGCGGGTATTCACAGCTTTATCCAGAACATGCCCCAGGGCTATGCTACGCCCGTGGGGGAGGCAGGCGGGCAGCTCTCTGGGGGACAGAGGCAGCGGGTGGCTATTGCCCGGGCACTGTTGAAAGACGCCCCTATCCTATTGCTAGACGAGGCCACCGCCGCCCTGGACTCCCAAACAGAGCGGGAAATCCAGCAGTGCTTGGACCGGGTTTCCGCAGACAGGACCACCGTTACCGTGGCCCATCGCCTGTCCACCATCGAGAACGCTCACCGCATTTTGGTGATGGAGGATGGCTGCGTGGTGGAGGAGGGCAGATTCTACCAACTGTTGGAACAACCTGGAAGCCGGTTCCGGGTTTTGTATGAAAGCCAGCAGAGGGAGGAAACATAGGATTATTGAGTGAGAGAATTTCCATATCCCAAAATCTTCACATACTCCACAGGGTAGCTGTTCTGCCGTACCATGTTGTAGATTTGGCTGTTTTCCACCTGTTCCACGATACACAAATGGCTGGCAATGAGAGAATCGCTGCCGCAGGAAAAGAATCCCATACCCGATTTTCTGCGGTAACCAGGTTTCGTTATTCGATAAGAATGCAGATTCACACTATATTTGAGACATTTCATATTCTTCTCGAATAACTATAGTTTTGTAATAAACCCAGCCCAATGAATCAGTGGCGGCACTCCATAATCGGATGCCGGTGTTGCTTGTCTAAGGTCATATGCGGATTTGGCTCATTGATACTAATGCCGCATTAGGAAATAATTGTTGGTGTACTTGTTTGAAAGATAGGTGCAGTCTGCGCCCATCAAAAGCGTACTGAAATGAAAAAGCTGGGTGAAATCCAAGTTTTTCACGGTGATTGAGGGAATACACCAGAATATTCGATCTGTTGTAAGGTGTCGAAAAAAGAGCAACTTCAAACTCAAGTGTGAGGACTGCTCAAGGCTTTGTTTTTGCCCAAGAAAGGCCTGATTTTGTCTTTTGACGCTTGGTTAATTGAAATTAATACTGAAATTATGATATATGTGAAAATGGAAATTGCGAAAGTGCTTTGTCATCTAACGAAAGTCGAAAATTAAGTTATAGAAATAAGCGAATAACGGAGGCGATACCAATGTACATAAAGTGAACGATATCGTTGCTGTAGACTAGTTGATATATTTGCTATATTATGGAGGTGTAAAGTAATGAAAAAGAAAGTTTTGTCCTTAACAATTGTATTTGCTCTTCTGACTGGACTGATTAATATCGCAGCTGTTGCAGATGAATATCCTCCAACTCAAGTGACTGGAACTCCTAATTGCCAGGTCCTTGCAACTATGGACGCCAGATATGCGGAACAAGAATTGACCGATTATCTCTTTGATAATGGAATTTACGTTCAGCCTGGCGATGAAATTGTTGCGGTATCCATTGAAGATGGAACAGAAGATGGGTTAATGGGGTTGCAGGTCAATCGAGAAGAAGGGGCATACTGTGTGTCTGATTCCCTCATTATCATGAATGATGAAGGAGAACAAATTGACGCTCCAATCGCTGTAGCTTCTCCTCTTTCAAGAGCTTCTACAAATATCACTTGGGATCCAAAAGCCGATTTTTGGGGAAATGGACCTATTACAGTTAATGTTACTGCCTACTATAGTTTTGAGGTCATTGGAAATTTCCCTAGCGAAAGATATTTTGTTGATCCGGCTGGATTTACATATAGGTATACAAAAAATCGGGATTGTCAAGTAAAAATTCTCAATATGGCTATGGATTTTTCGGGTCGTCAATGCAATTCTAACTATGAAGTAATCTGTGATCCATATGAGGTTCGGTTGGGGACGAAAAATGTTTCATGGCCTGTTGAAGGAACTTCTTATACCTGTACTGTGAGTTATAGCGACTTGTTTAAGTTGGAATACCTTCAGGGAACAGGTGGGGTAGCGGCAAGCCAACTTTACATTGTTATGGATACAATTATAGATGGTAATCCAGATAATACGACCCGGCCATTGATTTTGCCGGAATATTAAAGGAGCAATAAGTAATGAAAAGAATATTCCTTTTGTTGATTTCAGCTTGTTTTCTAACTCTAAGTGGTTGTACTGGTCAGGAGGAATATTCACTAACTTCCGAAAGCCAGACCTCCCAGTCCTCCGCTGTGGAGGAAGAGGCCGGCACGGAGGATCAGGGCACAGGTTTTGTGTCTCTGCCGGAGGACACCGGGACCCTGGCACCTGAAAACGTTCTGAAAAACGCCCTGCGCCTTACCCAGCCGGAGGTTGAGTCCGCTTTGGGCATCACTCTGTCTGAGGACAGCGTCAACCCTCGTTCCGGTGGGTATTTGGTGGACTGCGACGTGTCCTTCGGGGAGGTAGAAGCTACCCAGGTGGATCTTCAGTTCAATCGGGTGAACCCAGAGGATCAGGACCTTCTGCTGTTGTCGGTGGGCTACCAATTCACTTTTGAGACCGCGGAGGAGGGCTGGAACGCTTTCCAAGCTATGTCCCAGGCAGCCCGTTCCCAGGGGGCGAAGGCTTTCACGGAGGAGTATTACAGCCAGGAAAGCGGCTTTGTGCGGTACGCCACCTTTGAGGAGTTCGACGCCAGCGCCAAGGAATCTGTGAAAAAGTCTGGCTTGCCCACCGTGGAGTGTGTGGACCTGTTCTATGTGGATGAGAACACCACCTGCGAGTACAGCTTCACCTATGCTCCGGACCAGGGTTTTATAGCCACCGTGTTTTACGGTACCGACATCACCCGTTCCGTGGGCGGGGAAAACGTCCTGAAGTAAGGACGTTGCCGGCCGTTTGGAACAACAATGTTGAAGATTTTCAAAAAGCCACGCAGATCATATCCATGTGAAAAGACATCTGCTCTTATTTTGCCGCTGCAAGAGCAGAGGGACGTATGAAACAAAGCAAAAGCAAAAAAGTGTCAGGACAGCCCAGAAATGGGTTGTCCTGACGCTCTTTTTATAACCGTAAAATAAACCATCGCCTTGCCAACGAAGAAGATGTCTGCCACACTATAAGAGTCTAAGGAAGTATATGATAGTATCCAAGGCTCTGAGGTGGAGACATGGAGTAAATGGAGAGTTTGTAGATGATCAGCGTAATCCTTTATTTTGATGAAATCAAGTCCCTCCTTAATTTTTCTATGTTTTGGCTTGAATGAAGAAAGAGGTACAAAATAGTCAAGTCCATTGACCTGTAAAACTAACCTATGTATTTCCGTTCGTTAGCTTGCCCCTGCGGCCGATTGTGAAAAAGATGGGGCGTTAGGTAGTTGATATATGCCGCATCGATCTCATAAATTCTTATATTTTCCATATCCCTCCAGCAAACAGAAAGGGCGGACATGAAGTCCGCCCTCCTGTTAGAATCGCACTCCGAGTAGCGAAACACTCACTTGTAACTTTCTTGATTTTAGAGCCAAGAGAAGCTCACTCGATAACTTTCTCATTTAGGGCTGAGATACACCCCTGTTAAGAGTATTCCACTCCTATGTTCATGATATGTTGTACTATACTCTTGTTTGTCAAGCGGAACCCCGCTCTGTTTAAGCGGGGCGGTTTCATCATCCAAGTGCTTTGTCACATAGAGAGAAGCGTTCATTCTTTCCCCGCATCTTGCATCGCCCTGTCCACCAACCGCCTTGCCCGCCGGTACTGCCCGTACTTTCCTTCCCAGAGCGCTGATTTCAATTTCTCCACTGCCCGGTGGTAGGCTTTTTCCGCGGAGCTGGGGCCGTTGTAGTTGAATAGTATCGCCAGTTCCTGGAAGGTCATTGTCTTTCCTTCCAGCCCCAAGTAGCGTAGGATCAAGTTGCGCTCCCGGGAGGGGAGTTCGTCCAAAGCTGCCGCTATTCCTTGAAACAGCAGTCTCTGTTCATACACGTACGCCGGGTCGCTGGCAAAATCACTACCAATCCGATCCAAATCATCTATGGGCATGGGTCCGCTTCGAAAAGAGAGGTATTCCTTCCGAAGGGCCTGTGCCACCCGCAGGGATACGCCCAACACCTGGCAGATCTCCGCCAGCTGGTCCTGTTCCTTCTCATTAGCCGAAACAGCCTTTCCGATCTTTCGCAGCTGGACATAGCGTGACAAGGGTAGGGACACCGGGGAATCCGCCTTGGCCAGATATTCCACCATGGCTGCCCTGATCAGCGGCAGCGCATAGGTGGTGAAAAGCGCCCCTCGGCTGGGATCAAACTTTTCCACAGCTTCCATAACGGCAGCTCTGCCTTCCTGCAGCAGGTCTTCCATCAGGCTGTCATCCCGGCACAGTTTCTTTGCCTGGTAGCGAACCAATCCCTCCACATTGCGGAGCACTTCTTCCAACCCTCCAATATCTCCTGCCTGATAGACGGACACCCATTCCTCATTGGTCACCGGTTTTTTCACCTCCCAGACGCCGCCGGGCTTCCTGATACACCGCCTCCTGCTCCATCCGTTTGGGGTACTCCTCCTGGGCAAATTTTGTGTCTAAGAGCGCCTTGTCCCGCAATTCTTCACACAGGGCAATAGAGGCCTTCCGCAGCTCCTCCGAGATTTTTCCCCGCTCTTGGTGTTTGCGGATGGTGTTGGTCCGGGTCTTGAAGATCCGGTAGATGGGATGGTTGGCGTTCTTTTCCTTTTGCTGGTTCATGGCTCCATACTGGCGGCAGGTGTAATGGGGATTCTGCGGGGCCATGTCATTACAGTATTTTGGTTTGTGACTGTCCGTGGTCAGAAAATATTTGAGGCAGCACTCACACAGGCTGGGGGCGTGTCCCCAGTGCATTCCGTTGAGCAGGTCATACACATAGAAGTCCATATAGCTTGAGAAGAACACTCGGTTGACAAAGACCATCTTCTTTTCATCTTTGGGATCTCTCGCAAACGTGTAGGAGGAACGCAGGCGGGGATTTGCGGTAAACGGCTCTGTCATGGGGAAAAAAGAGTTCTCTATCTTTTTCCTGATTTGGGGATCATGGTAGAAATCGTGAAAAGCCACTGCGAAGTGGGTCTCATCCCGTTTCCCCAAGCGGTGCAAGTATTGGCTTTCCAGCATCTGCACCGCCTCCACAAAGTGGTAAATCGAGATAGGCAGTAAAATGCCCGCACGGAGATAAGCCAAAAACCACATCTTCTCTTCCTGGGTTTCCAGCAGCTGCTCGATACGATCCTTAGAAAGCATTGTTTTCATTTTCCCAAGCTCTGTTTCCATATTCCAGAGGGAAAACGGAGGTACTTGACTGAGTGCCCTCAACATATTTTCCACGGACTTCCACAGCACGGGGAGAAGTTCCTCCAGATGTTCCCGATTCCCAAACTTCGCGATTTCATAGGCATCAAGGAGGAATCCGCCTTCCCCGGAGATGGTCATAAACAGATTCTGAGACACATTCAGCACTCCCGTAGCAAAATAGCCCGCAGGATATTCCTTCCCCAGATAGTACACCTTGTCCTGCCACACATCCAATGTGATATGGACCAAGTCGTTTTCCTGCCGGTCACCCATGGGCATTTGCTGTTCCTCCTTCTCTGTCGTATATGTAAATTGGTGCAGTCTTTCCGTATTCACATTTTACCACTCCCCAAAGAATCATACAAGTAGAAGCCAAATCCACAACGGACTTGGCTTTTTTGTTTTATAAATACTACTCCCACCTTTTACTCGGGAGTCACGAAAGGAGTGTAAAAACTTTGCCGAAAAATCAACCTGAACTGAAGCTCATCTCCCTGGAGGACGTAGTAGTGGAGCCAGTGCGTTGGCTCTGGTACCCCTACATTCCCTTGGGAAAACTGTCCATCATTCACGGCGACCCAGCCGAGGGCAAGACCACCCTGGCCCTGTGGATCGCGGCAGCCTGCAGCCGGGGCCAAGCCCTCTCCGATGGAGAAAACGGGAAACCACTTACCGTCCTCTACCAGACCGCTGAGGACGGTTTGGGGGACACCATCAAACCACGGCTGCTGGAATCCAAGGCGGACTTGCAAAAGATTTACACCATTGACGAAACGGATTTTCCCCTCTCCATGCTGGATCACCGCATTGGGGAGGCCATCCGGGACACCCAGGCCCAGCTGATGATCCTCGACCCCATGCAAGCATATCTGGGGGAGAAAGTGGACATGAACCGGGCTAATGAAGTGCGAAATGTAATGAAGGGTCTGACCAAGGTGGCGAGCCAAACCGGCTGTGCCATCGTCCTGGTGGGACACCTAAACAAATCACAAAGCACCAACAGCGCCCAACGGGGACTGGGCTCCATGGACTTCCGAGCGGCTGCCCGAAGCGTCCTGCTGGTGGGCAGGCTCAAGAATGACCGGGACATCCGGGTGATGGTGCACGACAAATCCTCCCTGGCCCCGGAGGGAAACTCCCGGGCCTTCTCTCTGGAGAATGGCACCCTCCACTGGCAGGAGGGATATGAAAACCTCACGGCGGACGAGCTGTTGAGCGGAAGAAGTCCAGATTCCAAACTCACGTTGGCGGAGCAACTTATCCTAGATACCCTGGACAAGCACCCCGTTGTTCCTGCCAAAGTGATGTACCGCTTGGCGGAGCAGGCCAGCATCTCTCCCCGGACGCTCAAGGAGGCCAAGCGCAATCTGACCGACTATGTGGAGTCTGTCCGGCAGGCCAACGAGTGGAACTGGCAGAGGAAACAGTAAGAGTGCAAGGGTGCAAATCTTGCCGGGGGACACCTGCTTATCTGGTGTCCTCAGGCTCAAAATCATCTACATCTTGTACGATTTCCCAAGAGTGTACCATGGTTCTTTGCCTTCTTGCACCCTTTGGGAAGGTTCCATAGGACGCACAACAACCGCTC
>OLOH01000843.1_pt1 | contig 19807 bp, 14 predicted proteins | sample 1673221 | NCBI WGS metagenome assembly OLOH01 (sample SAMEA3136767, study PRJEB25190) | human gut metagenome
TGCTCTACCGACTGAGCTATTCCAGCATTCGTACTGCTTTTGCAGTCACGAATTATATTATATCAAATTTTTGAATAAAAGCAACTCTTTTTTAAAAAAATTACACTTTAAAATAAACATAAAAAATAGGTATTGAAATCTGTAACCAGATATGGTAAACTTTTTACAATTTGAGAAAGTGTGGGCGCTCTGGAATTGAAAAGACTCCAAGAGTGCCCCTTTTTTGAGAATAAAAGAGTATTACGAAGGGATAAGGTGAACATATGAAAGCGTTTCTAATTTTAGAAGACGGAACTGTGTTTGAAGGCACAAGCATCGGCTCAACAAAAGATATGATTAGTGAGATTGTATTCAATACTTCAATGACTGGATACTTAGAGGTGCTGACAGACCCTTCTTACGCCGGACAGGCCGTTGTCATGACATATCCGCTGATCGGAAACTATGGTATTACACCGGATATGGAGTCCAAGAAGGCGTGGCCGGATGGTTATATTGTAAGAGAATTGTCCAGAATGCCAAGCAACTTCCGTTGTGAAGGTACAATTCAGGATTTCCTCAAGAAATATGATATTCCGGGTATTGCAGGAGTTGATACTCGTGCTCTTACAAAAATCTTAAGAGAAAAAGGTACCATGAATGGTATGATCACAACAAACGAGAATTACGATCTTGATGAAGTAATCTCCAAGTTGAAGAATTATAAGGTAGAAGGTGTTGTCTCCAAAGTTACATGTGCGGAGAAATACGTTTTAGAAGGAACAGGCAAGAAGGTTGCACTTCTTGATCTTGGAGCTAAGAAAAACATCGCAAAATCTTTAAATGATCGCGGCTGCGAAGTGACCGTTTATCCGGCCGATACAACAGCGGATGAGATCATCGCATCTAATCCAGATGGCATTATGCTTTCCAATGGACCTGGAGATCCGGCAGAATGTACATCAATTATCAAAGAAATCAAAAAGCTTTATGAAACAGATATCCCAATATTTGCCATTTGCCTTGGACATCAGTTGATGGCACTTGCAACAGGTGGTACAACTTACAAATTAAAATATGGACATCGCGGAGGAAATCATCCGGTGAAAGATCTTCAGACAGGCAGAGTCTACATTTCTTCACAGAATCACGGCTATGTTGTTGATGAAGACAAGATTGATCCAAACGTTGCAGTTCCTGCATTTAAGAATGTAAATGACGGAACAAACGAAGGACTTGCATATGTTGGAAAGAACATTTTTACAGTTCAGTTCCATCCGGAAGCATGCCCGGGACCACAGGATTCAGGATACCTGTTCGATCGTTTTCTTGAGATGATGGGAGGAGAGAAATAATGCCAAGAGATAATAGTATCAAAAAAGTATTAGTTATCGGTTCTGGTCCGATCGTCATCGGACAGGCTGCGGAGTTCGATTATGCTGGAACTCAGGCCTGCCGTTCACTGAAAGAAGAAGGAATTGAGGTTGTACTTCTCAACTCAAACCCTGCGACAATCATGACAGATAAAGATATCGCAGATCGTGTTTATATCGAGCCACTGACAATAGAGGTTGTTGAGCAGCTGATCAAAAAGGAAAAACCAGACAGTGTACTTCCAACACTTGGAGGACAGGCTGGACTGAACCTTGCAATGGAACTTGAAGAGGCTGGATTCTTAAAAGAGAATAATGTACGCCTGATCGGAACAACATCTGAGACGATCAAGAAGGCAGAAGACCGTCTGGAGTTCAAGGCGACAATGGAGAAGATCGGTGAGCCGGTTGCAGCTTCTCTCGTTGTAGAAAATGTAGAAGATGGACTTGCATTTGCAAATAAGATCGGCTATCCGGTTGTTCTTCGTCCTGCTTATACACTGGGAGGAAGCGGTGGTGGTATCGCGCATGATTCTCAGCAGTTAGTAGAGATCCTTGAGAATGGTCTTCGTCTTTCCCGTGTTGGTCAGGTTCTTGTTGAACGTTGTATCGCAGGATGGAAAGAGATCGAGTACGAGGTAATGCGTGACGGAGCAGGAAACTGTATTACAGTATGTAATATGGAAAATATTGACCCGGTTGGAGTTCATACAGGAGACAGTATTGTAGTTGCACCATCTCAGACACTGGGCGATAAAGAATATCAGATGTTACGTACTTCCGCATTGAACATTATCAGTGAGTTGAATATCACAGGTGGATGTAACGTACAGTATGCATTACACCCGGAGACATTCGAGTATTGTGTAATCGAGGTAAACCCTCGTGTAAGCCGTTCTTCTGCACTTGCTTCCAAAGCAACAGGATACCCGATTGCGAAGGTTGCAGCGAAGATCGCACTTGGATACAATCTGGATGAGATCAAGAATGCAATCACACAGAAGACCTATGCAAGTTTTGAGCCAATGCTTGACTACGTAGTAGTTAAGATCCCGAGACTTCCATTCGATAAATTCATCAGTGCAAAGAGAACGCTGACAACACAGATGAAAGCAACCGGAGAGGTTATGAGTATCTGTAATAACTTCGAGGGAGCTCTTATGAAAGCAATCCGTTCTCTGGAGCAGCATGTAGACAGTCTGATGTCTTATGACTTCACAGATCTGACAGATGATGAACTGATCGATCAGCTGAAGAAAGTGGATGATATGCGTATGTGGAGAATCGCAGAAGCATGCAGAAGAGGAATTTCTTACGATCTGATCCATGAGATTACAAAGGTTGATGAGTGGTTTATCGATAAATTTGCGATCATCACAGAGATGGAAACAGCTCTGAAGACACAGGAACTTACACCAGAACTTCTTGCAGAAGCAAAACGTATTGAGTTCCCGGATAATGTGATCGCACAGCTGACAGGTAAGACAGAGCAGGAAATTCACGATATGCGTCATGCAAACGGTATTGTTGCAGCATATAAGATCGTAGATACTTGTGCAGCAGAGTTCGCCGCAGAGACACCATATTACTACTCTGTATATGGAAGCGAGAATGAAGTTGAACAGACAAAAGATAAGAAGAAAGTACTTGTTCTTGGATCCGGTCCGATCCGTATCGGTCAGGGTATCGAGTTCGACTTCTGTTCTGTACATTGTACATGGGCATTTGCAAAAGACGGATATGAGACAATCATTGTAAATAATAACCCGGAGACAGTAAGTACTGACTTTGACATTGCTGATAAGCTGTACTTCGAGCCATTGACACCGGAAGATGTAGAGAGTATCGTTGATATTGAGAAACCGGACGGAGCAGTTGTACAGTTTGGTGGACAGACAGCAATCAAGCTGACAGAAGCACTTATGAAGATGGGAGTACCGATCCTTGGTACATCTGCAGAGAATGTAGACAAAGCCGAAGACCGTGAGCTCTTTGATGAGATTCTTGAAGAGTGCGAGATTCCACGTCCGACAGGTGGAACAGTATTCACAGCAGAAGAAGCGAAAGAAGTTGCCAACAGACTTGGATATCCTGTATTGGTTCGTCCTTCTTACGTTCTGGGTGGACAGGGAATGCAGATTGCAATCAACGACAATGATATTGATGAATTCATCGGAATCATTAACAGAATCGCACAGGATCACCCGATCCTTGTAGATAAATACCTTCAGGGAAAAGAGATTGAGGTCGATGCAGTATGCGACGGAACAGATATCCTGATCCCGGGTATCATGGAACATATCGAGCGTGCCGGAATCCATTCCGGAGACAGTATTTCCGTATATCCGGCACAGAGCCTGACAGAAGGAGCGAAAGCAAAGATTGCTGAGTACACAAGAAGACTTGCAAAATCACTTCATGTTATCGGTATGATCAATATCCAGTTTATCGTGTGCGGCGAAGATGATGTATATGTAATCGAAGTAAATCCACGTTCCAGCCGTACAGTACCATATATCAGTAAGGTGACAGGTATCCCGATCGTTCCGCTGGCAACACAGGTTATCACAGGAAAGAAGATCAAAGATCTTGGATACACACCGGGACTTCAGCCGGAAGCTGATTATGTAGCGGTTAAGATGCCGGTATTCTCCTTTGAGAAGATCCGCGGAGCTGATATCAGCCTTGGACCTGAGATGAAGTCTACAGGAGAGTGTCTTGGAATTGCAAAGACATTTGATGAAGCACTTTACAAAGCATTTATCGGAGCTGGAATCAAGCTTCCGAAGCATAAAAACATGATCATGACAGTCCGCGATGAAGACCATGCAGATGCAGTAGAGATCGGAAGAAGATTTGAGAAGATTGGATACCATATCTTTGCTACAAGCGGAACAGCACGTGCGCTGAATGAGGCGGGAGTAAAGGCTACTCCGGTTCGTAAGATTGAGCAGGAATCACCGAACCTTCTTGACCTGATCCTCGGACATAAGATCGATCTTGTTATCGATATCCCGGCACAGGGTGCAGAGCATTCAAGAGATGGATTTGTAATCCGTAGAAATGCAATCGAGACAGGTGTGAATGTACTGACTGCAATTGACACAGCATATGCATTGATCACAAGTCTTGAGAATACAGATATTAAGAAACTGTCACTGATTGATATTGCGAAGGTGCAGTAAGATAAGAGCAAGAACAGTTACCGTATGTGGTGCCTGTTCTTGCTCTTATTAACATACTGAACAAAGTGTATTCGGAACGCTCTTGCCTTACATATGCCCGCGGCAACAGTAGAACTGGCATTGCTCATATAATACAAAACAGAAATTTATATCCCAGTGAAACGAATCCGGAAAATAAAACATAGGTAAGGCAGAATCCTTTGATATTTTATAAAGCGAATGCTTTCTTGGATTCTGCCTTGTATGGCATTCTTTAATTTGATAAAATATAGTAAAAATATATAAAATAGAAAACTGAATAAAGAAAAATATACACAGATAACACAAGAGGGATAGATGGAAAATAAAATCGAAATAAAAAGAGATTTGGCGCACGTAGACTATGAATCAGGTAGATATCAGACGATGAAAGAGCATTCAGAAAATGTTGCGAACTATGTAGCGGAGACTTGTTCTCTTTCAGAATTGAAGATATTGGTTAGCTTGATAGGGGTGTTTCATGATGTAGGAAAGTTGGGAAGAGAAAATCAAGAAGATTTTGAGAGAATTCTACAATATGGAGATGATACTCATAAACATGGTTTGGATCATTCTACTGCTGGCGGAAGATTAATCAGGGAGTTGATGAAGGAAAAAAGTGTTTCAGAATTTATCAGTACGGTTATATATTTTCATCACGGAATGGGAGATTGCATCAATCTAGATAATGGACAAAGTTTACAGCAACAACGGGATGAGAAACAAATAGATTATGACTGGATAAAGAAAGAATTCTTTCAGATTTATGATAAAGAGATGTTGGAAGAATACTGTAAAAAAGCAATTCAAACATATAAGGAAATGGAAGGAAAAATCAATATTTTTCATAAAGAGTCAGAAATATCAAAAAGAAAATGTGGGAACAGATATTTCTTTATGGGAATGTATCTGAGAATGGTTTTATCTTTACTTATTGATGGGGACTGGACGGATACGGCTTGTTTTTTTCAAGATGTTCCGTTATCAAAAAGAATTTCATTGGAAGAGACCCAGAAGATTTGGAATGAATGTATAGAAAAATTTGAACAATATATGTCAAAGGAAATTCATAATAATCCGTCGAATGGAAATGTGTTAAATACTTTTCGTCAAGAAATTTCGGATTTGTGTAGACAAGCTGCAGACAAAGAAGAAAATCTTTATCGACTTACTGTACCGACAGGAGCAGGAAAAACACTTAGCAGTTTGCGCTTTGCTCTGTATCATGCGAAAAAGATGAAAAAACAACACATTATTTATATAGCACCATTCAATTCTATATTGATTCAGAATGCCGAGGAGATTCGAAAAGCAATAGGCAAAGCGGATGTTGTGTTAGAGCATCATTGTAATGTGGTTTGCGAAGAAGGAGAAGAAGACCAGTATCGCAAACTCACTGAAACTTGGGATTCACCGATTATAGTGACTACGGCAGTACAGATATTGAATACATTGTTTTCAGCTCAGAAAAGCTGTATCCGTAGAATGCACACATTATGTAACAGTATTATCATATTTGATGAGGTGCAGGCAATTCCTGTAAAATGTATGGAACTTTTCAATTTAGCTGTGAATTTTCTTACTCAATTTTGTGGTACGACAGTTGTGTTGTGTTCAGCAACGCAGCCAACATTGGCACCAATAAAAGAGAATAACATTTGTGAATGTATAGAAATGGCGGGAAGACCAGAAAAGTATGCAAATGCTTTTAAAAGGACAGATATTAAAGATGCAACAGAATTATATCCTGGTGGTATGGAGATAGAAGATTTAAGTGAGTTTGTGAAGGAAAAAACAGAACAATATCAAAGTACATTGGTTATTTTGAATACTACGGCTTGTGCAATGAATACATTTCAACAATTAAAAGCGATATGTCCACAAGAATATGAACTTTTTCATTTGAGTAATAATATGTGTCCACAACATAAATTAGATACATTAAAATCTATAAAACAAATTTTGAATGAACAATCGAAAAAGATTATATGTGTAAGTACACAGGTTGTTGAAGCAGGAGTGAATTTTTCATTCGGGTGTGTTGTGAGGTCTAAAGCAGGTTTGGATAATATAATTCAGGCAGCAGGACGATGCAATAGACATAAGGAATTAGGAAGAATGGGAACTGTTTTCATTGTACAGATGTCCGAAAAAGCAGAGAAATTAAGTCATTTGCAGGAAATTAGAAATGCGCAGGCAGCATTACAAAAAGTATTGGAAGATTATAAAAATAATTCTTTAAAATTCAGAGATACATTGGATTCAGAAGAGGCAATAAAAGCATATTATTTAAATTACTATTCCCAACTTAGAACAAATGAAACGAAATTTCTGATAGATAAACAAACAACCACGATTATAGAGTTATTGGGAGAAAATAAAGTAGGACAATTACAATATATCAGAAGAAATGGAGAAAAAGTAAAGACAAAATTACCGCAGGCTTTTTTGACCGCAGGACAGGCGTTTGAAGTTATTTCTAATGATTATAAAGTTAGTGTTGTGGTTCCATACAATGATGAAGCGAGAGAACTATTGGATAAATTATCGCAGGATTATCTCGAGATAGAAGAGCAGAAAAAGATTTTAAAAAAATTGCAGAGATATACAGTTGGAATTTCTGAAAAAAGAAAAGAAAAACTCGGAAATGCTATATATGAAATTTGCAATGGAGAGATATTGGTATTGTGTGATGGATATTATGACAAGGAAGTAGGTGTTGTGAATGAACCTAATATGGAATTGCAAATGTTATAGAGGAGGTGAGATTTTTGGAAAGATACAGAAATACAATAGAGTTTGAAGTGTATGGAACATATGCGCTTTTTTCAGATCCGGTTATGAGAGTGGGAGGAGAAAAGACAAGTTATCATATTCCAACTTATGAAGCATTAAAAGGAATTACGGAAAGTATTTACTGGAAGCCTACGATTATTTGGATCATTGACGCGGTAAGAGTAATGAATCCAATTCAGACTGAGACAAAAGGAATTCGACCAATTGCATATAATGGTGGAAATGAACTGGCATATTATACCTATTTAAAAGATGTGAGATATCAGGTGCGGGCACATTTTGAGATGAATCTCAATCATCCGGAGCTGGAGCAGGATAGAAATGAAAACAAGCATCATAATATTGCGAAAAGGATGGTAAAACGAGGTGGTCGCAGAGATATTTTCTTAGGAACAAGAGAATGTCAGGCATTTGTGGAACCGTGTGTATTTGGCGAAGACAAGAGTTATTATGATACGATGCCTGGGGAAGTGGGTTATGGATTTATGTATCATGGGATTACTTATGCGGAAGAGGCGATTCTGGAAGAGGATAAAGATCAGATGACAGTGCGTTTCTGGAGGCCGGTAATGAAAAAGGGCGGAATTATAGAATTTACCAGACCGGAGGATTGTACGGAGAAAAGACATATACGTCCAATGGAAAGAAAAGTATTTGGAAAAGAAGTGAATAATTTTATAGGATTAGAAGAGTTTACAGATGAGGAGGTGGAAGATTGAGTTGGATAAACGAACTGATTGATTTGTATGAGAAAAATAGCGATAAGATTGGAGTTATCGAATATCGAAGAGATATCCCTTATGTACTTCTTCCACCATTTCATACAACTGTAACGGCACAGATAACGGTAACGATAGACCAAGACGGTAATTTTGTTCGTGCAGAACAGGTGGATCAGAACGACAAATTGACGATTATACCAGTTACAGAAAAATCGGGAAGTCGTACAGCCGGAAAAGAGCCACATCCATTATGTGATAATTTGAGATATCTTGCCGGTGACTATAAAAAATATTATAAAGACGATGGAGTATGTAGCGAGCTATATATTTCACAGCTTGAAAAATGGGTAGAATCCGATTATTGTCATGAAAAGGTCAGAGCAATTTATGAGTATTTGAAAAAATCGACATTAATTCAAGATTTAGTTGCACATAAAATTATAAAACTTAATGAAGAAAATCAAATAGATGAGAAAGAAAATATTCAAGGAATTCCACAACCAAAAGCTTTTGTAAGATTTATTATACGGTCTTTTGATGAGAAAATATATCAGGAAACTCCGGATGAATGTTGGAAAGACAGAACCTTACAGGAATGTTATATAGAATATGTTAGGTCACAGGAAAAAGAAAAAGGTATATGTTATTTGACAGGAAATATGGAATCTATTTCTTATCTTCATTCAAAGAAAATCAGAAATGAAGGTGATGGAGCAAAGTTGATTTCTGCAAATGACAGTCAAAATTTCACCTATCGAGGACGTTTTACAAGTAAGGAAGAGGCATTTGCAGTAGGAAATGAGACCTCGCAAAAAGCGCACAATGCTTTGAAGTGGATTATTCGAAAACAAGGCACTTTTTTCGATACTATGACAATTGTGACATGGGAGTCAAATCAATTAAGCATGCCAAAATGGGAGAGGGATACAGAGGCAATTGTATCTGAGTATGAAAGGGAATATGTTGGAAATGCTGAGGATGATTGGGAAGATGACTGGTCTACAGAGGAGATTGTATCCGATGGAAATCCAATCACCGCCGATAAGTTCTATAAGGCACTAAGAGGCTATGGTAAAAAGATAGATAATATCTCGAATATGATTTTGCTTGCTTTTGATGCAGCAACACCGGGAAGATTAGCGTTGATTGAAAATCAAGAGCTGAATTCTGTCAGATATCTGAAAAATATAGAAAAATGGCATAACGATTGTAACTGGATTCATACAAAATGGAAAGATGGAGAAAGAATACAATTTGCGGGAATGATTGGTGTTAAAGATATTGCAGATATTTTATATGGTATTGAGAATAAGGGAACGGTGTCTATAGTGGATGCCAATGGTAAAAAACTCTATGCACAAGTAGCTCAAAGATTGCTTCCATGTATATGGAATGGTACTAGGGTTCCGTATGATTACGTGATGCTTGCAGTATCAAAGGCATCCAATCCATTAGCATATAAGGAACGAAGAAATTGGGAAAGAGTTTTGACATTAGCATGTTCGTTTGTAAAAAAGGATAAAAAGGATAGATATAAGGAGGAATGGAACGTGGCATTAGACAAAAAGGAAACAGATAGAAATTATCTGTATGGAAGACTGCTGGCAGTTGCAGATCGAATTGAATATTTGACATATGACGAGAAAGATAATGGAAGAGTTACAAATGCAAAAAGATATATGAGTACTTTCTCTCAAAGACCATATGAAACGTGGAAAGTTATAGAGGAAAATATTCGACCATATTTGAACAAGCTAGATATTGCAAAAAGGACATTTTACGAAAATCTATTGCATGAAATTGATGAGCTGTTTGATAAAAACACATTTACTGATAACAGTAGATTAGAAGGTTTATATCTACTTGGTTTCCATAATCAGGCATATGATTTGAAATTAAAGAAAGAGAAGTCTGAAGAAAAAGAAGAAAGTTCAGAAGAGTAAAAAGAGGAGGAGTAGACCATGAGCGAATTAAAAGGAAAAATTGATTTCACATTATTTATCAGTGCAAACAATGCCAACCCAAACGGAGATCCATTAAACGGAAACCGTCCGCGAATTAATATGGATGGTTTTGGAGAAATTTCAGATGTATGTATTAAGAGAAAAATTAGAAATCGTTTTCAGGATTTAGGACAAAAGATTTTTGTTCAGTCAGATGATAGAACAGATGATGCTTATACCAGTTTAAAAGACAGAGCGGATAGCTGTGCGGAATTAAAAGCAGAGATGGGAAATAAGAAAAATGCAAATCGTGATGCTTGTGCAGCAATTGCATGCAAAGAATGGTTAGATGTAAGAGCTTTTGGACAAGTTTTTGCATTTAAAGGAATTCCAGTGTCTTTCGGAGTACGAGGTCCTGTTTCTATTCATCAGGCAGTAAGTTTATCACCAATCGATATTATCAGTATGCAGATTACAAAAAGTGTGAATAGTGAATCCGGAAAAGAAAGTAAAGCTTCTGATACGATGGGAACAAAACACAGAGTTGGATTTGCTGTATATAAGGTGATGGGAAGCGTAAATGTGCAGCTTGCTGAAAAAACAGGTTTTAGTCAGGAAGATGCGGAAGTATTAAAAGAAGCATTGAAGACATTATTTGAGAATGATGCGTCTTCTGCAAGACCAGAAGGAAGTATGGAAGTTTGCAAAATGTACTGGTGGCAGCATGATGAAAAAACACCAGCAGTTTCCAGTGGTAAAATTCAAAGAGGATTCACTATTAAAGCTAAAAAAGAACATCCGAGAGAATTCGAGGATTACGAGATTTCATGGAATGTAGAAGGATGCAAACAACCGGAGGAATTTTAATTTGTATAAGGAAGAAGACTTTCTTCAATTATCAGGAATTCAGCATTTTGAATTTTGCAGGAGACAATGGGCACTAGCGTATATAGAACTACAGTGGCAAGAAAATGTCAGAACAGTGGAAGGTAAGATTCTTCATGAAAATGCTCACGATACAAGTATTAAAGAAAAAAGAGGAGATTTAATAGTTGTGAGAGCAATGCCGATTCACTCCCGGGAAATGGGAGTGAGCGGTGAATGTGATGTGGTAGAATTTCATAAAGCAAAGGATGGAATCAATTTGTCCGGAAAAGAAGGATTTTATAAAGTAGTTCCGATAGAATATAAAAGAGGAAAACCAAAAACGGATGATTCCGATATCCTTCAAGTAACGGCACAGGCATTATGTTTAGAAGAAATGTTGTGTTGCACAATACCATATGGCTATATTTATTATGGAGAGACAAAGCATCGTGCAAAAGTAGAATTTACGGATGAAATACGCGATAAAGTCAGAAAAATATTTGCGGAAATGCATAAGTATTACGCGCAATGTTATACTCCAAAAGTGAAAATAAGTAAAAAATGCAATGCATGCTCATTAAAAGACATTTGTCTACCTGTTCTAAATAAGAAAAAGTCAGTTTCCGGATATATTGATAAAATTATTTCAGAAGAGGAAAAAGAATGAAAAGACTTTTAAATACGTTGTATGTGACATCTGGAAATAAATATTTGTCCTTAGATGGAGAAAATGTTGTGGTATTGGAAGATCAAAAAGAAATCGGGAGAATTCCATTACATAATTTACAAGCGATAATTACATTTGGCTATACAGGAGCGAGTCCGGCGCTTATGGGAGTATGTGCACAGAGGAATATTGATTTGTCTTTTATGTCTGGAAATGGAAGATTTCTAGCCCGAGTTACAGGTGAAGTAAAAGGGAATGTTACATTAAGAAAACAACAATATAGAATCAGTGATAATCGGGATGAAAGTGTACATATAGCAAGAAATTTTATTCTTGGAAAAGTATATAATTCAAGGTGGATTCTGGAGAGGGCTGCAAGAGATTATGCGCTGCGTTTAGATGTGGAAACGATAAAGAAAAAGTCAGTGTTTTTAGCTCAGAGCATGGGAAAAATAAGAGAATGTGAAAATGCAGAGGAACTACTTGGACTAGAAGGAGAAGTAGCTTCAGTATATTTTTCGGTATTTGACGATTTGATTTTGCAGCAAAAAGACAATTTTTATTTCCATGGGAGAAATAAAAGACCGCCATTGGATAATGTAAATGCGATGCTATCATTCGGATATTCTCTATTGGCTGGAATGTGCGGAGGTGCATTGGAAGCAGTAGGATTGGACTCATATGTAGGTTTTTTCCATACAGATCGTCCCGGTCGAATGTCATTGGCACTAGATCTTATGGAAGAATTCCGAAGCGTTATGGTAGATAGATTTGTACTGACACTGATTAATAAAAAGATTATGAAAGAAAAATATTTCATAAAAAAAGAAAATGGTGCGGTTATTATGACAGATGAAGGAAGAAAGGCTTTCTTATCAGCGTGGCAATCTAAGAAGCAGGAAACCATTAAACATCCATTTTTAGATGAAAAAATAGAGTGGGGAATGGCTCCTTATGTGCAGAGTATGTTATTAGCTAGGTATTTAAGAGGAGATTTAGATGAATACCCTCCGTTTTTCTGGAAGTAGGTGGAAAGATGTTAGTTCTGATTACATATGATGTAAATACTCAAACAGCAGCGGGAAGAAAACGATTGAGAAAAGTTGCAAAAGAATGTACTAATTATGGACAGAGAGTACAGAATTCGGTATTTGAATGTCAAATGGATGCAACCAAATGTAGACAAGTAAAAAATATTTTAGAGAACATTATAGATAAAGAGGTAGATAGCCTTAGAGTTTATTATCTGGGTGAAAAATATAAAAATAAAGTAGAGCATATTGGTGCTAAGCCTGGTTTTGATGTTAAGGATACGTTGATATTCTAGTGCGAATGATAAGTGCACATAAATTTCCTAGGACATTCGCACCAAAAAAAGGAGAAAACTAGGCTTAAAAATATATGTGAAAATGAAAAAAGATATCAACAATAGATATAAAATGTTTATTGTTGATATAATATGCGATTTTAAACAGATTATTTTTGTTTAAAATTGCTGTCATCCTCTTCGTGAGGATGTGAGTTGAAATGTTTCTGTTCACTCTCCTTTTACTTTTTGTTCCAGTCATCCTCTTCGTGAGGATGTGAGTTGAAATGTCTTTTCAGCTTCAATTCTTGCTGCTCTCTCTTCGTCATCCTCTTCGTGAGGATGTGAGTTGAAATACTGTTTCAGCATAGCAAAAGAATTTATGTTCTGTCATCCTCTTCGTGAGGATGTGAGTTGAAATATTGATATCGCATACAAGTGTGGATATTCCACCAAGTCATCCTCTTCGTGAGGATGTGAGTTGAAATGATGTTGGATACGGTCGTGTTGGTGCAAGTTGCCGTCATCCTCCTCGTGAAGATGTGAGGTGAAATCTTGAAGAGTACGGTGTTAATCATCGTTGTAGCAATATGGTTCTTCTTGTGGGGAGGTGAATTGAAATATCCTTGATAGTCTTTCTCAGCTTCGCGCGAAGGAGTCACTATTATACATCATTTAATTTGAATATTAAACTCAATTATCGAAATCTTAGAGGAAATTTTTACATGTGTTCTTAGAAAAAATGAACAACACCTAGTAGTCTCCCCGATTTTCATATGGTATTTGAATGTAGAATAAAGTTCCGCAGTAATAATAATAGATACAATTAACAACATAGATGATATCTAGATTTTAACTGTCAAACTCCTGATTTGGCTATAAAAGTATAGATGAAAAGTAATTTGAAATTTCATTTTTGAAAAATAAATACTATAATTAAAGAGCTGCTTGTCACTCCTATATAAACGCGGTATAATGAATTTATCAATAAGCGGTCTTTTTAAAGAACGAAAATAAAGTTATTTCACATAGTACTTTTTGATAAAATCAGGACTGCGGAAAAGGAGGACTCAAATATGAAGATAGACATGCACTGTCACGTGAAAGAGGGGTCCATAGACAGCAGGGTAGGGATTGAGGAATATATCACGATACTCAAGGAACACGGATTTCAGGGAATGGTGATCACGGATCACGACACATATAATGGCTACCGCTACTGGAAGAAAAATTTAAAAGGAAAGAAACATACAGATTTTGTGGTACTCAAAGGAATTGAATATGATACGAGAGATGCAGGGCATATTCTTGTAATTATGCCGGAGGGTGTAAAGATGCGTCTACTTGAGATGCGTGGAATGCCGCTTGCACTTCTGATCGATTTGGTTCATCGCAATGGTGGAGTTTTGGGACCGGCACATCCATGCGGAGAAAAGTACATGAGCTTCACTCATGCGAGAAGATACTACCTCTCACCTGAGATTATTAAACGATTCGATTTTATTGAGACATTCAATTGTTGTGAACCGAAGGATTCTAATGCTGGTGCCTTAAAGCTGGCAGAGAAATACGGTAAGGTGATGACCGGTGGAAGTGATTCCCACAAGACAGACTGTGTCGGACGGGCATATACAATCTTACCTGAACCGGTCAAAACAGAGACAGAGCTGATCTCTTTGATCCATAAGAAGACTGCATTCAAGACAGGCGGTGTCTATTATAATAAGACGACAAAAGAGAAGATTGGGAAGGTAAATAAGCTCCTTGTATATTCCTTTTGGGTATACAACAAGAGTGGCGAGCTGATGAAACGTCGTGGGCGGAATAAGAAAATGGAAGAAGAACATCCATTTGATCCGATTGATCCAATCGAACTGTATTATCACTCATAATTGTTTCTAGATAGTTACTATGCTTTCCTGTAAGTACCAGGTGAAACACCATATTTTCTCTTGAAAATGCGGTTAAAGTAGGACAGGTTGTCAAAACCACTGGCATCAGCAATCATCAGAATAGAGTCATTGGATGATTTGAGAAGTCTGGCAGCCATCGTAAGTCGGTAATCATTTAAGTATTCAGTGAATCCGATTCCCATGTGGGCTTTGAAGAACTTCATGAAATGGGATTTACTATAATAAGTAAGTTCAGCCATGTCATCAATCGTTAGTTTTTCTGTATAATGATTTTCTACGTATTTTAAAACAGTTTTCATTTTCTCCAAAGATTTGGAATTGGAGGAAGTGGAGACTGTTTTTTTCTGACGTTCAGAGATCAGAAGAAAGAAAAAGTTAAACAGAGAACTTTTCACAGCAAGCTGCCATCCAGGTGTCTGATCAGCACAGACAAGGTCAATCTGTCGGATACAATTGCTTAAGGCTTCAAAAGATTCAAGTGCCGGAGTGAGAAAGTATTCTACAGATAGAGAACCGTCAAGAAGCGGCATAATGTATTGAAGCATGCACAGATCGTTTGCCCCGGAAGAAAGTAAATCTGGTTTGAAAATAATATTTTCATATTCCATTTTAAAAGTATCATCCTGTTCGATGGCATGGAGACATCTAGGGGGAATAATAATAATATCTCCACTGTGAACCAGACGCTTATCAAAGTCCACAGAAACAAAACCCTGCCCTTTTTTGATGACAACAAGTTCCAATTCGTCGTGCCAGTGAGGCGGAACCCCAGGAAAATCGAGAGGGATTGAGCAGAGATAAGTATTATAAGGAAATTCTGCGGATGTATGCGCTTTTGTTTCATGGTAATTCTGATATTCGTTAATGTTCATATAAAAATGAGATCCTTTCAATAAAATGATATCTGACACACCTGCTGGTCAAACTAGATTGAATTATAAGAATGATAGTATTGTACAATAAAGTGCAAGTATATTGCAAGATATTTGAAGATAATCGTATTAAAATACAATCATAAGTTAAAAACAAAAAAACAAAGTATGTAACATAAAAACAGAATCAGATTTGAAGGGAGATTATTCAAATGAACATTCAGGAAACATTACAGCAGAAACTTGGTAAAGAGATTGCACAGGCTTCCAATGAAGAAATCTACGGAGCACTTCTTAGTATGGTGCAGGAAATGGCAGGAGAAAAGGAACGTACAGATAGTAAGAAAAAACTTTACTATATTTCCGCAGAGTTCTTGATCGGAAAACTGCTTTCTAACAACATGATCAACCTTGGTATCTTTAATGAAGTAAAAGATGTACTTGCACAGAACGGTAAGAATATTGCAGAGATCGAAGAAGTAGAGCAGAACCATCACTTGGTAATGGTGGACTTGGACGACTGGCAGCATGTTTCCTTGATTCAATCGCAACACTTGGACTTGCAGGAGACGGTGTCGGACTGAACTATCATCTTGGACTTTTTAAACAGGAGTTTAAAAATAACCTTCAGAGAGAAACTCCGAATCCATGGATTGAAGAAAAATCCTGGCTGAAAAAGACAGATGTTGTTTATCCGGTATCTTTCAAAGGACTTAATGTAAATGCGAGAATGTATGATATTGAAGTAACAGGATATAACAATAAGACAAATAAATTACATCTCTTTGATATTGACTCTGTAGATGAGACAATCGTAGAGGATGGAATTGCTTTTAATAAAGAAGACATCGAGAAGAACCTGACACTTTTCTTATATCCAGATGATAGTGATGAGAACGGAAGACTGCTTCGAATCTATCAGCAGTATTTCATGGTAAGTGCAGGAGCACAGCTGATTCTTGATGAATGTACAGCAAAGGGATGCAACCTTCATGATCTTGCTGATTATGCAGTGATCCAGATCAATGATACTCACCCGACAATGGTAATTCCGGAACTGATCCGTCTTCTTGTAGAGAGAGGATTAGACATGGATGAGGCGATCGAAGTTGTTTCTAAGACATGTGCATACACAAACCATACAATCCTTGCAGAGGCACTGGAAAAATGGCCTGTATATTACCTGAAGAAGGTAGTTCCGCAGCTGATGCCGATCATCGAAGTGTTGGATGATAAAGTAAGAAGAAAATATGAAGATGAAAGCGTTTCTATTATTGACAGAAATGATACAGTTCATATGGCACACATTGATATCCATTACGGATTCAGTGTAAACGGTGTTGCTTCTCTTCATACAGAGATTCTGAAAGAGACAGAACTGAATAATTTCTACAAGATTTATCCGGAGAAGTTTAACAATAAGACAAATGGTATTACGTTCCGTCGCTGGTTACTGCATTGTAATCCGGCTCTCACAGAGCTTCTTGATGAACTGATCGGAGAGGGATACAAGAAAGATGCAGCTGAACTTGAGAAACTTCTTGCATTTAAGGATGATGAGAAGGTTCTTGACAGATTAGTAGAGATTAAACATGCAAATAAAGAAGCACTCTGCAAATATCTGGAAGAGACACAGGGAGTAAAAGTAAGCCCTGATACAATCTTTGATATTCAGATCAAACGTCTGCATGAGTACAAACGTCAACAGCTGAATGCATTATATATCATTGATAAATATCTTGAGATCAAAGCAGGAAAGATTCCGGCTGCACCGGTGACAGCTATTTTTGGAGCAAAGGCAGCACCGGCTTATGTGATCGCAAAAGATATCATTCATTTGATTCTTTGTCTGCAGGAGATCATCAACAATGATCCAGAGGTAAATCCATACTTGAAGGTTGTTATGGTTGAGAATTATAACGTAACAAAGGCTGAAAAATTAATTCCGGCTTGTGATATTTCCGAGCAGATTTCACTTGCATCTAAAGAAGCCAGTGGAACAGGTAATATGAAATTCATGCTGAACGGAGCTGTAACACTCGGAACAGAGGATGGAGCAAATGTTGAGATTCATGAACTCGTTGGAAACGATAACATTTTTGTATTCGGTGCATCCAGTGATGAAGTAATCGAGCATTATGCAAAGGCTGATTATGTCGCAAGAGATTTCTATGAGAAGAATCCTGCGATCAAGGCAGCAATTGACTTTATTACAAGCGAGGAAGTTCTGAAAGTTGGAGAGAAAGAGAATCTTGAGAGACTGCAGCATGAGATTATCAGTAAAGACTGGTTCATGACTCTTCTTGACTTTGATAGCTATAAAGAAAAGAAAGAAGAAGCATTGAGAGCTTATGCAGATCAGAAAACATGGGCTAAGAAAGCACTTGTAAATATTGCGAAAGCAGGGTATTTCTCATCTGATAGAACAATCGAAGAGTACAACAGAGATATCTGGCATCTGTAAGAGGAGGAGAAGAACGTGAAAAGAGCGAGCGGAGTATTATTACCGGTATTTTCATTGCCATCAAAATACGGAATTGGCTGTTTCTCAAAAGAAGCGTATAAATTTATTGATCAGTTAAAAGAGGCTGGACAGAGTTACTGGCAGATTCTGCCGCTTGGACCGACTGGATACGGGGATTCCCCGTACCAGTCTTTCTCCACATATGCTGGAAATCCATATTTTATTGATCTGAAGACATTGATCAAAGAAGGACTTCTGACAAAAAAAGAATGTAAAGTGTATGATTTTGGAGAGCAGGCAGACAGTATTGATTACGAGAAAATTTACAATTCAAGATTTAAAGTGCTGAAAAAGGCATTTGAGCGTTTCGAAAAAGATGAAGCATATGATAACTTTATCAAAGAAAATGCGTATTGGCTGGATGATTATAGTCTTTACATGGCAATCAAGGACAGCAAAGGTGGAATCAGCTGGAATGAATGGGAAGAAGCCCTGAAAAACCGCGAGGAAGCAGCACTTGAGAATGCGAGAGAAGAACTTGCAGAAGAGATTGATTTTTACAAATTCCAGCAGTATGAATTCGATAAACAGTGGTCACAGCTTCACGCTTATGCAAATGAACAGGGAATTCAGATCGTTGGAGATATTCCGATTTATGTTGCATTTGACGGTGCAGATACATGGGCATCTCCGGAGTTATTCCAGTTTGATGAAGAGAATAATCCGGTGGCAGTAGCAGGATGTCCTCCGGATGATTTTTCTGCAACAGGACAGTTGTGGGGCAATCCGCTGTATAATTGGGAATATCATAAAAAGACAGAATACGACTGGTGGATTAAGAGAATCCGGCATTGTCTCAAATTATATGATGTAGTAAGAATTGATCATTTCCGTGGATTTGACGAATATTATTCCATTCCTTATGGAAATAAGACAGCAGTGGATGGAACATGGATGCCTGGCCCGGGAATGGATCTGTTCCGTACAATTGAAGAAAAACTTGGCAAATTGAATATTATTGCAGAAGACCTTGGATTCCTGACAGAAAGTGTACTTCAGATGTTGTCTGACAGTGGATTCCCGGGAATGAAAGTAATACAGTTTGCATTTGATCCAAATGGAGGCTCTGCATATCTCCCGCATAATTATCCGGAAAACAGTGTTGTATATACGGGTACGCATGATAATGATACAACAAGAGGATGGTATCACAGTACAGATAAAGCAACGCGAGACTTTGCAAAAGAGTATATGAATGCACAACGCCTGGATGAAGATGATCTGGCGTGGGATTTCATCCGACTTGCAATGAGCAGCAAGGCCAATCTTTGCGTGACACCAATGCAGGATTTACTGAACCTGGATGGCAAGGCAAGAATCAATGTACCGTCTACACTTGGCGGAAACTGGACCTGGAGAATGGAGAAGGGACAGTTTGATGAAGAGACGGTGAAGAGATTGAAACGTATGACATGGTTGTACGAACGTCTTCCGAGAGAAGTTGAAAAGAAAATAAAATAGTACAAGAGAGAGACTGTGTTGAGCATGGTCTCTTTTGTTTTTTTGATCATTATTCAGACGTTTGCAAAACAGCTGTTTTGGCTATCGGATCTATTTGTTAGAGTTTGGGAACGCAGTTTACGCATCTGCAACAACCGAAAGAACTGACGTCCTTTCGGTTAAGGGCATTCGCCCTATGTTC